>Ga0100391_1003501_pt1 | contig 15852 bp, 10 predicted proteins | sample CryGeymeta201515_FD_81541 | JGI IMG/M metagenome (GOLD analysis project Ga0100391, IMG submission 81541) | Groundwater microbial communities from Crystal Geyser aquifers in Utah, USA - Crystal Geyser metaG 2015-15 | ecosystem: Environmental > Aquatic > Deep subsurface > Groundwater | place: USA...
AGGTGGCCAGCCTTCCCGAACGGGCGATGCGGAGCGGTGGCCGAGTGGTCGAAGGCGCACGCCTGGAAAGTGTGTATACGGTAACCCCGTATCGAGGGTTCGAATCCCTCCCGCTCCGCCACTCTGGAACATAAGTGCGAACGCCGTTCGCCGCCGTTCCTACGCCATTTGCTGAAGCCAGGACCCTCAGGAGCTCGTTGCGCGAGCCCATGATCCGAACCTCGCGCTCGGCGACCTCGACCCGTTGGGCCAGCGCCCGCAGATGATCCCGCCGAAATCCGCCGTCCTTTCCACGCATCCGGCGGCGGGCGACGGCCGCAAAGCGGGCGATTTGCTCGGGCGTGACCGCCTGGCCCGCGCTTTCGATCGCAGCACGTGCGCGTTCCGCGTCGATGCGCGCCTGATCGCGCGTCGCCTTCAGTTCCTCGATCCGCGTCCTGAGCGACGGATCGTCGAGATCAGCGACGCCGCTCTCAATGGCGTCGTAAAGCCGCTTCAGTCGCGCCTCTGCGGCCACAGCACGGTTGACCAATTCCGCCGCGTGCGCGCGCCGACGTTCGTCCCGCTCCTCGCGCCGGTCGAGATGGATTGAAAGCAGGTCGCGCAGCCGCTCGGGCTCGAGGAGCCGCTTTTCCAGATGCTCGGCCACCAGATGGTCGAGCCGGTCCATCTGGACCGTGCGGCCCTTGCAGCCAGTCTTTCCCTGCCGCGCGGCGGTCGAGCAGGTGTAGTAGCGATAGTGCTTGGCCTTGCCCGAGGTGCGCAGCGTCATCGCGCCGCCGCAGTCGGCACAGAAGCAGATGCCGGTGAGCAGCGTCGGCCCGCTGACGGTTCGGCCCGGCACGACCATCGGGCTGCGCGACTTGAGCAGATCCTGGACCGCGTCGAAAGTCTCCCGATCGATCAGCGGCGGTACTGGCACGGTGACGATTTCCGCCTGCGCCTTGGGCGTGCCGTCCTTGTAGGTCCGGCCCCATTGATGTTCGCCGATATAGGTCCGGCGCGTCAGGATGCGGTGCACCGTGCCGACGCCCCAGCGACCCCCGGTGCGGGTGTAGAGCTTGCGCGCGTTGAGATACGTGGCGATCGCCTTGACGCCCATGCGCCCGCTCGTGCCGTCGCCTTCAAGCGCCAGCTTGAACATCAGCCGGACCGTGTCGGCATGCAAGGGGTCGATCTCCAGCACCTTCTTGATCTTCGCCCCACGCTTCTCGGCATCGACGACGCGGTAGCCGACCGGCGGCAGCGAACCGTTCCAGAAGCCCTGGCGCGCGTTCTCCTTGAGGGCCCGGAGGGTGTGCTTGGCGTTCTCCTTGGACTGGTACTCGTCGAACAGCGCCATGATCTGGCGCATCATCACATGCATCGGGTCGTCGCCCAGCTCCTGCGTCATCGAGACGAGCCGCACGCCGTTCTTGGCGAGCTTGCGGACGTAGAACTCCAGCTCGAAATGGTCGCGGAAGAAGCGGCTGAAGGAGTGGACCACCACGACGTCGAAGGCGGCGGGCTTCGCCGTGCCGGCCTCCATCATGCGCTGGAATTCCGGCCGCCTGTCGTTGGTCGCCGAGGCGCCGGGCTCGATATAGGTCTCCACGAGCTGGTATCCGCGCGCCGCGCAATAGGCTTCGCCCTGCCGGCGCTGATCGGGGATCGACACGTCGTGCTCGGCCTGCCGCGCGGTCGACACGCGCAGATACAGCGCCGCGCGCAGCTTCACGGCGGGTTGCGGGGCGGTCACGAGCGGCCTCCCGCGGCCTTGCGCTCCGTCCCGTCGATCAACGGCAGGTCGAGCGAGACCCGGTCGTAGACGACCTTCGGCTTGAGGCGCCGGCCCTCGCCGGGCTGCATCTCGATCAGGCCGTAGTCGGCCATTTTTTTCAGCGTGCGCGACAGGTTCGACTTGGCGCGGCCGGTCATCTGCGCGAGCTCGTCGAGCGAGCCCGGCGCGCGCTCGGCGATGGTGCGCAAGAGCTCGCGGTTCCCGGCCGACAGCACCTGGGCGAAGGACTCGGTCGAGGTGAACCAGACCTTGGGGTCGTCTGGCCCCTGGCGCTCCTCGCCGCGGGCGATCCGCATCGTCCGCGCCTTCATCGTCTCGTAGTCGGCGATGCCGACCTTCAGCGTCGTCATGGGATCACTCCGCGCTCCTTCAGCACTGCGTCCACCAGCGTCCAGAAGTCGGCGAGCAGCGTCGCCGCATCCCGGTAATCGTAGGGACGCACGGTCCGGAGCCTGTGCCGGTGATCCTGCGGTTCGCCACGCTTGCGACGGCCCACGGGATGGGCGTTGTCGAAGCCGGCGAGCCGTCCGCCGTCGGGGCCGTGCAGAGTCAGCGTATAGTCGAGCCCGTGGGGCTTCTCCAGACTGACCGGCACACGGCGGACGACGAACTTGACCCAGTGCCCGCCCTGCGGATCGACGACCAGCACCTGGCCGTCGAGATCAAGCAATGCGTCGAGGCCTAGATCGCGCGTCTCTCTTGTCATCTGAGGTTATCTTTAGGTGATAACGAAGTCAAGCGCGATCCGGCCCTTCCGGCCCGAACAGCTCCTCGAGGATGTCGCCGAACCAGGCCTCGAAGACGTCCACCTCCTCGGGCGTCACCGGCACGTCCTCGGGCCAGTCATCGGTCACGCGCCAATCTGACAGATCGTCCGCGACAGGGCGGCCGCGCGGCTTCGGTTCCGGCAGGCGGGAGTAATCGAGCAGATCTAACTTTGCCGATCGATCGGACCCGCGAACTCGGCGCTGGGTGGGTGCGGACGAGGACATGGGCCGAGCTTGCCGCACAAGCCACAAATATTGAACGACGACGAACTCGGAGCAGTGCCACGGGCGGCAAAGACTGGCCCGCGACGGCGGTGTCCTTATCTCAGACAGCCGCGCTCGTTACCAAAGGGCCCACAGCGCAAGCGCGACCCCGACAATGCTGGCGAGGCCCGCGCCTAATTGAAAGGTTCGGTTCTCCGCCATCCAGACCAGCGCCGTCCGCACCCTGCCGCCGTGCATTTCCCACCAGGTCGTGTTCGTCTTCAGATTGCGATCGTGCGCGCGGCCAGCGATATTGGCGATTACATCCACCTTGCGCAGCGTCGATTGGTGAAGCGCGGCGAAGTTGCGCTCTTCAAACGCCTTTGCTTCCCCTGCGCCGTTCAGAAAGTCGCGCGGAGCGATGTGGTTCTTGGCAAGCAGCTTCTCCATCCTTGGATGGTCGATGTAACCGACGCCATAGATGTCGATCAGCATCCGGGACAGGTCGAACTTCTTATCATCCTCCACGAGATAGGCGGGCTCTTCGCCAAGCACGCGGAACCGGTGCTCTATGGCCTGAAAGCCGTAATTCACGTCCCTCATGTTCCAGTGCAAGTATTTCATGCCCCGGTGGCTGCCGAGATGACCGAAGAAAGCCGCGAGCATCTCTTTCTCAAGATCATCATAGTGCTGCTCTATTTGGTCAAACGGAATGCGCCGCCGCTCGGCCACCTGATGAATCGAGAATGAGATAGTCTGCGCCGAATCCAGCTTTCGCAGGGCTACCGATGTGATCCGGGGAGAACGTCCTTCCACCCGGTCGTAGAAGCTCTCGCAGGAATAATGAATGATCCAGACATTCGCGGCATCGGCAAAAAGCCGGTCGAGCGTGGTAAAGGCGGCCCTCTGCCTTGCGGGATTCGGTGCTGTCATCACCGCCCCCGCTTTGCCAGAAACGTGCACACAGCACAGGCCACACTGACGACAAGCTCCGCCTCTTCCGAGGATATCGCCTGCCCCTCGCGGATATGCCGCGCCCGCTCCGAGGCATAGCCCCAAAGCTTTTCGACCGCCGTATCCAGCGGCGGTACAAGCGCAAGGCGCGGCACGATACGCCCCAGCGTAAGGTTGGGCTCGCCGGTCACATCGCGGGCCGTGCATTCGAGCGCGGCGATGGAATGCTGGATCGCGCCGGTCACGTCGGGCGAGGGACGCCGAGAGATGTCGGAAAGCGCCTCGTGGATTTCATTCGCCGCCGCGCTGCGCCCGGTCTGCGTCAGAACGGCTGCCGCCTCGCGCGTCGTCTCAGCGAAGACTTCGGAACCCCGATAGACGATCCGGCCATCGGTCATTTGCCACCCGATTCCGTTTTCCCGGAAATACCCGTTTAGCCGGTCTTGAAAGATGTCGGCTCCATCCGAATACTGCGCCGCGAACGCGGCTTGGATCGCCTCGGCGATGTCGTAAACCTTGAACCACGGGCAGTCCCCGATGAGCCGGTTCAACTCATCCCAGATGTTCGGGTACTCGGACCAGTTCGAGGGGTCGGGCCGGACCAGAAGGACCGCGCAGATTACCCTGCGGATCGCGCCGGGACTCATCCCCGCATCCTGCGCGATCAGCGGGATGGCGAAGCGCAGCCCTTCCGGCGCATCCTCGCGGACGGCGATCTCCTGCTCCGTTGCGCGATATCCGTGGCGATCTGAGAAACGTCCCTGCATTCCCTGCCCCGCGCCGTCAGATAAAGAGGCGGTAATCGTAAGAGGATGCGCCGAACCGCTGGAGCAGCGAACCGATGCGGGCGATTTCGCCGGAGGACTGGAGGGTCGCCGGGAACTTGGTGTAGAGGTCGAACGTGTTCCAGTTCATCTTTGAAAGGCCGAGTATCTCCGCCGCTAACTGGTCGAGCGGCGTTGCTCCCGCATGGCGGCGCAACGTGAGCGGCGCGGGAATCCGCCTCTTGCCTTGAAAATACTTGAGACTCGGATTGACGGCGGCGGTCGCGCCGTGGACCCACAGCAGGGCGGTGAAGTCGTCGAGCTTCATGACGGTGCCCCGCCGCACCGGGTAATTGTCCTCATCGATGGTGCCGTCACGGCGCGGCATCGACGCGACGTACCGCTGGGCGTGATCTTCGACGATCTCCAGCATGTCGATGGCGGCGACGCCGCCGAGCCCGTCGAGTAGCCCTTCGCGCTCGTCCTTCAGGAACGGTGTGCGCTTGTGCAGCACGACGCGCCGGGGGAGCTTCATGCGCGCATCGAAGAAGAGCTGCCGGATCGTCTCTCCGGTGCGGCGCGCATCGTCCCTCGACATGAAGGGGTTCTTGCCCCGCATGATCGGGTTCTCGACCTTGCTCAGCCGGTACTGCAGGCCCTCGCCGCGCGCGCTGTAGATGTGGCTGCACCCCAGGACGACGTGATTGCCCTTCTTGGCATTGCGGTCGATGCTGAAGCCGAGCCCGACATAGGCTGCGTCTTCGTCAAGGCCGCCAAGCACCCAAGGGGTGCGCATGCCCTTGACGTAGAGGGCGAGCGAGAGCCACCACCACACGCGGCACTGCTGGGTATCAGAGAGCGTATCCTCGGTCAGGAACTGCGTCGCGACGCCGCGCTGGACGGCATAGGCCTTCACGAAATCATGCACGTCGAACCGCTCGTGCTCGTCCCGGTAGCCGCGCAGGTGATCCCAGCGGCGCGGAAAGAAAACGAGCACGACATGCGGCGCATAGGAGGAGCGCAGCGCCTCAATTGCGCCGGTAATCTGCTGCGCGACCGACAGCGCGCCGGTGCGCGCGCCGGTGCCTGACGGCTCGGCGCAGTAAGCCCAGCCCGGTGCGCCGGGCTCGGGGATTTCGATGGGCAGGCCGTAGGCCTGCTGGAACCCTGGATAGTCGACGAGGTAATCGCGCTCGGAATCGGCCGGACGGTGCCCCTGATTGGCTTTCTGAAGATAGCCGCGCACGAGCGGCGCTTCGGAGCGCGGGCAGATGACGCCGATGCGCAGCGAAGGCGCGAGCCCTCTTAGCGTGAGCGGGTAATCGAAAGGTCGGCTCGCCGCAAGCCCGCGCACCGGATGCGTGTCGGTGTTCGTGCCCGTCCCGCGCTTGTCGCAGAACAGGAGTGTGGGCTCCGCCAGCTCAAGCCCCTTGTACTTGATGAGGGGACGAAGGTTCTGCGTGATATTGGCGGCCCGGCCGCCGTGCGGCAGGCCGATCTGCGCGAAGACCGGGGAGCGCCGGACACGGAACTTGAAGCTCGATCCCGTGCCGGTCGGGAACTCGAAAGAGGACGGCTTGTCCTTCGGGAATAGTAGGCCGCGCCATTTGTTCATGGCGGTGTTGAACGGCTTGTTATGCTGGTAGCCGAGGATGCCGAGCTTCACCGGCCCGGCGACCTCATAGGGCACCTCCGCCCCGTTCTGGTCCAGCACCTTGATCGACGGCTTGAGAACGACGTACTGCGTGCCGCCGACGCGGCGCAGGAACACGATGACGGATTCATGCGCATGGCAGTGCACATTGTCCTGCCGTACCTTCTTGAGCGGCGTTTTCAGCCAAAGCTCGGACTGGCCGTCCGTTTCGACCCCGGCGGCCTGCGCCATTGAGCGCACGAGGGCTTCCCGCATAAGGCTGACTATCGCGCCGTCCTCGTAGCGCAGCTCGTCGGGACTGACCGGCGTTCTCTCGACCGGCCCCTTGATGTTCTCGCCGAAGCAATCCTTGATATCGTCCACGGTGCCAAGCGCGAGGATCTTTCCCTTGAAGGGCACGGCGACGACCGGGCGCGCTCCGGTCTGCTCCCGCACCCATGACCAGACCTTCTCGTGCGGCCAGGCCTTGAGGTCGAAGGAAAGCACCTCGGACGGGCAGTCGATCTCGAAGGCGTTGCTTTTGATGAGGGTGTTCGCGCGATGCTCCGCCACCTGAAACGGCGCTCGCGCGAGAAGATCGTCGGGGGCAAGCGCGGCAATGTCCTTGCGCGCGGCCTCGCGCCGCTCGCCCTCCAGGCAATGCAGAGTAAGCCGGGTCATCAAATCATCGAAGCCGAGCGCGGAAACATAGAAGGCCTGCCTGCCATGCGCTCTCGCGTGAGCGATCAGGCGGGCAACCGGCTCGGGAACCTCGCCGTCGCCGTAGCCGCACCAGTAAAGCGCGCCTGTGCCCTGCTCTGCGAAGGCGGCCTGAAGCGCCTCCATAATGGAGTGGTCGCGCCCGCTGTAGCCGCAGACGATCAGCGTCCGCTGGCGCAGCTCGTCGATCAGCGCGCTGCGCAGGGCCTCTTCCTGGCGCTGTAGCTCATCGGGCGTATTCTTGAGGTCATCGTAGCGATAGTCGCCATGCAGCGAGACGCACAGCAACTCGCCGGTGTTCGCCGGACGGGCAACGCGGCCCTGCGTGTCGATCCCGACCTCGAACGGCGTGAGACTGAAATTCGCGGCGGCGCGCGCGGGCAGCCCGTCGAAATTGGTGGACCAGACGGAGCGCATCAGGTCGGCCCTGGCGAGATGGCATAAAAGCCGGTAGCCGATATGCGGCTGCGCGCCGCGCACCTTCTCCTGAAAGAACGCGCGGCGGTCGTCGGCGATGGGAAAGCAGGCGCGGATATAGAAGCCGTACTCGTCGTCCGCGCCTTCCTGCGGATAGGTGCCCTGCGCGTCCAGCCATTGCTGGATGCGGCGCCGCACGCTGGGCAGCGAGAGCTCCGCGAACTGCTCTTCAAGGCCGGGATTGTTGGTGAGGAAGAGGTCGCGCTTCCACTCCCAGATGCAGGCCTGTGCGGAGGGGATGCCGGAACTAACCGATGCGCCCGCCCCCAGAAAGATCGCATGCGGTGCCGCCCGCCTGACGCCGATGGAGCGGACGAAAGCGTCGAGCGATAGGCTCAGATCCTCTGTCTCCAGCGCCTTGCCGGGGGCAGCAGCCATGCCTACACCCCGCCGCTCGGTAGCTGGCCCGCGTCGGTGACCACGCGATAATTCACGTCCAGCGCATCGGCGAAATGGCGCCTGCCGCACGCGATCTTCCGGCGTTCGTCGGGCCTCAGATCGTCGGGGTTGAGCGAGCCCTTAGTCTCGCGCACGAGGTAGAGCAGGTCGTCGCTGCCGTCTGGGTTTTCCATCACGATAGCCCAGTCTGGATTGTACTCGCCGACGGGCGTAGCCACTCTGAACCAGGACGGAAGCTTGATGTAGAGCTTAACGTCCTTGCGTTTTTCGAGCGCCTCGATGAATGGCTTTTCAATGGTCTCAGAGTCGAACGGCACGCCGTCATAGATGTGCGTGCCGCCCGCGCCGTGGTTCGCGGTGCTGGGGACGATGTAGTCGGCCCACGTTTCGATCTCGGCCTCGAAGTGTGTCATCTCGTACCACTCGTCGATCTTCTCATAGCGAATGCCGTCCACGAGTTGATCGGCGAGTCGCGCCTTGATAAAGCCAACGGCCACCGTCGCAAACTCATGCGGATTGTCGAGCGCGGCCTCGCGGCTCTTCGAGCGGCGGTAAATTTCCAGCAGAGTCCTGCGGCTGACGCGCATCGGCGGAGAGGTGTTCTCCATAAGATTTTCCATGATCTCGATCAGGTTGGGCAGCGGATAGCGCCCGGCGAGGTCAATGGCAGTACGCGCACCGCTTTGCGTGAGCGCCTCGAACGTATCTTTGTCGCTCGCAATTACTTCAGCCTTTGAAATCGCGATGCGGGGCTTGCGGATTTCGGCGGCGTCTAAGCCCGGCAGTACGCCTTCGACCAACTTTCCGGGATCGATCGTGACGGCATAGCGGGTCTTGTGCTTGATCTTCTCCCAAAGCTGCTTGAACTCGGGCTTCAGCATGTGTGCCTTGCGCAAGGTAAGCTTCGTCTTCTTGCGCGCATTCGCGGGCTTGGGCGGCGCGCCCTCCTTGCCGTATTCGGCCTCGATCTCGGCCTGCAGTTCGGAGACGAAGCGCTCGTAGGTCTCACTCGCGACCACCGTGAGCACGTTGATCCGCTCGTCCCGGATGCGCGCGCCGTCCTGGTTGACGGGAAGCCGCACGCCGCGGCCAACCTGCTGCCGCCGCTCGGTTTCGGACCCGACCTCCCGCATCGTGCAAATCTGGAAGACGTTGGGGTTGTCCCAGCCCTCGCGCAGCGCCGAATGCGAGAAGATGAAGGACACCGGCTCGTCGAAGGAGAGCAGCTTCTCTTTCTCGCGCATGATAAGATTGAAGGCTTCCTCGTCCGCCTTGCTCTTGCCCGTCGTGTCCAGGTATTCGGTCGCGCCTCCCTTCTTCGTCTTGCTCGCGAAATAAGCCGAGCGCACCTGCTCGGCCTTGCGGTCCTTCCACTCAGGATGACCGGCTTTGACCTCTTCGAATATCCGGTCAAAGAGTTTGCGGATCACGCCGTCTTCCGAGGCGTAGTTGTCCACCTTGTCAATAAAAAATAGCGAGAGCACCTTTATGCCATCAGCGCGAAAGCGCTCCTGCTTGCGCATGTGCTCTTCGATCGTATAGCGCATCTGCGCTTCGAATATGGCTTCCTTTTCAACGCCGGTCGACTGTCCGACGCGAAGTTCCACATTGTTCGCGAAGCGGATGAATTTGCCGCCGTAGTTGATTTCTTCGACGACGAAGCCCTGATACTCGGTCCGGCTGGCCTTCGTTTCAAGGCCGTCCCCGCCCTTGATGGAAAGGACCGTCTCGGAAATGGCACCGGTCGCCATGAGCTTGTGCACGGCGAGACGGGCGACCGGCCGTTTTGCCTGAATCTTGATCTCGTCAAGGCGCAGAAAAGGAAGGTTCTGGTTGTTCTCCTCGATGACCGACGCGACTTCGATGCGCTTCACCAGCCCCTGCCTGTACGCCTCGAACGGCGTGAGGCGGTAGATCAGGTTATAGGGGTTGCGGTGGGTCGCGCTGTAGCGCAGTGCGAACAGCGGATTCAGGCTGGCGAGCGCCGCGATGCGGTTCTCGCTCTCCATGTTCTGCGGCTCATCGAGGATCAACACGGGCCGCGTCGCCTGCACAAGGTGCAGCGGGCGCTCGCCCTGTAGCCGGTCGGTAGTCTGGCGAATGACGTTCTCCGCGCGCGCGAAGGCGTCGATCGTCATCACCATCATCTCAAGGCCGTCCGAAAGGGCAAACTGCCGGACCTGGCTGAGGTTGGCCGAGTCGTAGACGTAGTAGCGATAAGGCGGATTGTCGTAGAGCGCCTTCAGGTGGTTCTCGGTGATCTTCAGCGTCTTGAGAACGCCTTCCCGGACCGCGACGGATGGCACGACGACAATGAACTTCCGAAGGCCAAAGCGCTTGTAGAACTCCATGGCAGTGCGCAGGTAAACATAGGTTTTGCCCGTCCCGGTCTCCATCTCGACCGAGAAATTCGGGAACCGAACTTCCCTTGAACCCGTGACTGTATCGATCTCGCCCGCAATGGCCTTTAACTGGTCGTCTTGGTCGAACCCGGCCTCAGCCTGAACGGACTGAAGGTTCTTCAGCAGGTCATCGCCTGAAAGGTCGAGGCGATTGGCAATGGCGGAGAACGACGCGCCGTCCGGCACGACAAGCTCGCTCCGCACGTGCGGCTGCCCCTCAAGGAGGGCGCAAGCGGCCTCTATGGCCGCGAGCTGGTGTTCCTGGGTTGCCTCGAACCGGAATTCCATCGCCATCTACAGCACCTTCAGCCTGCACTGGAGGGCGAGGTTGGCGGCGAGCGAGTCGTCCAGCGCCTTGTCGCGGCAGATGAACAGGCTCTCCCGCGTGAGGCCGAGCTTGCCGGCGGCTTCCATCGTCAGCTTGTCGTCGAGGCAGATATGGAAGGTCTGCTCGCGCTCGGGATCGGTCACGCGCCAGAAGGTCTGCTCGTCCTGTTCTCGCTTCTCGATCTCGGAGGTAAGGGCATAGCCTTCCCGAAGCGCCACTTCCCAGATCACGTTCTCCGGCTTCCAACCATCCACCAGTGTGTCAGCGAAGGCGTCGAGCTGCTCGGCATACGCATCCGCGTCCTTCGCCTCGACGCCCTTCCAGCGGCGGATACTTGAATCCGCTAGCTTGAAGACGCGGAGGCCGAGATTTTCCGGCCCTTCGCGCTCATCGGGATCGGGTTGAACTTCTGCTTGCAGCAGCTTCTCAATCGACATCTGGATACGCGTCCGCGCAACATCGGCTATCGTCCGAATGTTTTTGGCCTGACCTGAGCGATAGGGTTCCGGCAGTTGCACGAGCACGAAGCGCCGGTTGCTTCCGTCTTCGCGGTTCAGGTCCAAAACGGCCTGCGCCGTCGTGCCCGATCCCGCGAAAAAGTCCATGATGAGATCGCCGTCCGCCGTCGCCATTCTCAACATCTCTTTGACGAGTGAGGATGGCTTGGGATTGTCGAACTCGATTCCGCCACCCATCAACGATGTGAATTCTGCTTTCGCCTGCCGGTTCTGATCAACTTCCGTCCAGATCGTCGGCCAAGGCACGGCAGGCTCATCCGGCGCGGTTTCGATGTAGTATGGAACCCAGCCGTAGGAGCGCTTCACCCATTCCGTCATGCCTTTGGCTTCTCGCTCCTTCCAGGTGTCTTCCGAGAGCACCCATCGGCCTTCCCATCCCTCAGGCGCGATCGGATAAACCTCCGTGCCGTCCGGCGCTGTGATCGGAAACCAAAGCGTCGGCCGATCCTCGCGGCGCGCCTGCTTGCCGTTCTTTCTGAGTTGCCTGCGCCGGGCGTAGCGCCCGTCAGGGAGTTGAAGGGGGTAGGCTTTCAGAATCTCCGGCTTTGCCATCTGCTTCAGGCCGGCCTGATCGGCGTTGCGCGCATAGCAGATGATGTAGTCGTGATAATTGGTAACGTACCGCTCCTTGTCGTTGCGGCTTGGGCTATCCATCTTCTTCCAGATGATGGATGCGACGAAATTTTCTTCGCCGAAAATTTCGTTCATTAGCAATCGCAAGTTTGCGACTTCATGGTCGTCGATGCTGATGAATATCACACCGTCATCGCGCAGGAGCTGCCGCGCGAGAACGAGCCGTGGATACATCATGGACAGCCATGCGGAGTGAAACCGGCCGCTTGTTTCGGGTGTGGAGGACAGATAATCGCCGCTCCCATTCTTCTGGCCGGTAACTTTCAGATAGTGGCTCAACGGATCGGCGAAATCGTCGGGATAGATGAGATCGCTTCCCGTGTTATATGGCGGGTCTATGTAAATGAATTTGACCCGGCCGAAGTATGCACGATAAATAGCTTTGAGGGTTTCCAGGTTTTCTCCCTCGATGAAGACATGCTGCGCCTCATCGAAACGGATGCTGAGGGAGCTCTCGGGAACCAGTGTGGCGCGGCTCGGTGCTTGCAGCATGCCAATGGCGTCACGCTTCCCGGACCAGGAAAAGGAGAACCGCTCTGGCTTCTCTTCGGCGTCAGAGCTGACGAGCGAGCGCAATTTCTCCAGGTCGAGCTCACCTTCGGTGAACGCCTCCGGCGCTAGCGCCCGAAGGCCCGCCAGCAGCTCTTCCCGCAAGTCGGGGCTCTGCGGTGCAACGCGCTCGATCGGCGCTCCGTTCTTGGTCGGCTTTTCCATTGTCACCTCAGCGGCCCTTCGTTACGGCTTCGGGCGGGAACAGGCTCGGCTGCGCCTCAGCCTTTTGCTCGGCAACATACCTCCGCATGAACTCTCGGAGCACCTGGGCGGCGGGCCGATCCTGTAGCCGGCACGCCTCCAGAAACTCGTCCCGGAGATCGCGCTCCACCCGAATCCGCAGTCCGACATCCTTGGTTTTCATGGCCGCAGTGTAGCCAAGGGATACACGAATGTGTATCCCTTTTTTGCGGTTATCCAGTAGCATGGGCTGCAAGGGGTTGGACGAAGTCCCTTTTCTCCGGTCACAACACGAGAGTGAAAGTCCAGCGGCTTTCGCCGTGACGGGTTTGGAGGTCGAGAGAGAGGCTCTCAGGCCGCCCGTCATGGAGATGAGCCATGACTTCAGTCGAGATCATGACCGGCCGCCCCGAGAGCGGCGGCTTCAAGGTGGACGTGTCGCACGGCGAGCGGGTGGGCCGCGTGTCCTCGGAATGGTTTTCCCGGCCTGACGACGAGCGGTACCTGTCGCTCGAAGACCTCTTCGCCTCGGTGAAGGCACGCGCCGAACGCAGCCGGACGCGCACCGTCGAGAGCGCGGCGATCCGCGTCGAGGCGCACCGGGACGATCCCGAACGGCTGGCGCTGGTCCTGCCCGACGCCGAGGCTCCGGTCGCGCCGACCCATTGGAGTTTCGGGCAGCTCGCGAACCTCGTCGGCGCGCCGGCCGCCTATCTGCGCCAGCTCCCGGCGCCGCTGGCAGGCATCAACCTGCAGTACGGTCTCACCAACCACCGCGCCGAACAGGTCAAGACGCTGGAGACCGAAGACGGCCGCACCGAGCTGCGCGCGGTAACCGGCCCAGACTATGGCCGCATCTATGACCACGAACTCGTCTCAGCCGTCCGACGCATCGCGGGGAACGGCACAGGTGACACGCGCTGGAAGGTGCCCGGCGTGCTCGACTGGTCGACTGGGGTCTACAACCCGATGGTAGACGTCACCAAGGACACCACAACACTCTACGCCTCGGACCGGGACGTCTTCCTCTTCCTGGTCGATGACATGAACCCCATCGAGGCGGGACGGCTGCCGGACGGCTCGCCCGATCTCTATTTCCGGGGATTCTATTGCTGGAACTCCGAGGTGGGCGCCAAGACTCTCGGTATCGCGAGCTTCTATCTCCGCGCCGTCTGCCAGAACCGCAATCTCTGGGGCGTCGAGGACTTCCAGGAGATCTCGATCCGGCACTCGAAGTACGCCGCGAACCGCTTTGCCCATGAAGCCGCCCCGGCGCTGACGCGCTTCGCCAACTCTTCGCCAGCTCCGTTCATCGAAGGCATCCGCGCGGCACGGGAGAAGATCGTCGCCCGCTGCGACGAGGACCGCACGGACTTTCTGAAGAAGCGCGGCTTCTCGAAAGCCGAGACGGCGAAGATCGTCGAGACCGTCCTCGCCGAGGAAGGTCGTCCGCCCGAGAGCGTCTTCGACTTCGTGCAGGGCATCACGGCCATCGCGCGGAGCAAGCCACAGCAGGACGCGCGCCTCGCCATGGAGACCCGCGCGAAGATGCTCCTGGAGCGCGCCGCATAAGCGTTGCACTTCGTCCCGAACCGTCCGTCCGCGGCCCATCGCTCCTAGAGGGAGAGGTGGGCCGTGGGCTTCGTGACGGGTTTGGAGGCCCGAGAGAGTGTCTCTTGGCCGCCCGTCGCGGAGAAGTCCGATGACCAAGTCCCAGAAGATCACCCTCAGCGCCTCGCGCGACATCCCCTTCAACAAGCTGGCGCTCAGCCAGTCGAACGTCCGGCGCATCAAGGCCGGCGTCTCGATCGAGGAGCTCGCCGAGGACATCGCCCGGCGCACGCTCCTGTCCTCGATCACCGTCCGGCCCGTGCTGGACGAGACCGGCGCCGAGACCGGCATGTTCGAGATCCCGGCGGGCGGGCGGCGCTACCGGGCGCTCGAACTGCTCGTCAAGCAGAAGCGCCTCGCGCGCACCGCGCCTGTGCCCTGCATCGTTCGCACCGATGGCCTTGCCGAGGAGGACAGCCTCGCCGAGAACGTCCAGCGCGCGCCGCTCCATCCGCTCGACCAGTTCCGCGCCTTCCAGGCGATGCGCGAGAAGGGCCGCAGCGAAGAGGAGATAGCGGCCGCCTTCTTCGTCTCGCCGAACGTCGTGAAGCAGCGGCTGAAGCTCGCCTCCGTCGCCCCGTCGCTGCTCGACGCCTATGCCGAGGACGAGATGACCCTCGACCAGCTCATGGCCTTCACGGTCAGCCCCGACCATGAGCGCCAGGAACAGGTCTGGGAGGCGCTCAAGCGCCACTACTCGAAGCAGCCCTACGAGATTCGCCGCATGCTGACCGAGGGCGCCGTGCGCGCCTCCGACCGGCGGGCGCAGTTCGTCGGTCTCGACGCATATCAGATGGCCGGCGGCGTCATCCTGCGCGACCTGTTCCAGTCCGACGATGGCGGCTGGCTGCAGGATGCGGGACTCCTGACCGGCCTGGTCGCCGACAAGCTCGAGCGGGAGGCCGAGGCGATCCGCGCCGAGGGCTGGAAGTGGGTCGAGGTCGGGACCGACTTTCCATATGGCCACACCTATGGGATGCGTCGGATCGTCGGCGAGCCCGAGCCGATGAGCGCGGAGGAGGACGCGAGCTACGCCGCCCTCAAGGCCGAGTACGACGCGCTCGAAGAGGCGCACGCCGAGGCGGACGAACTGCCCGACGACGTCGACCGGCGGCTGGGCGAGATCGAGACGGCCATGGAGGCGCTCCAGAACCGCCCGGTCCGGTTCGAGCCGGAGGAGCTGGCGATCGCCGGCGCCTTCGTCAGCATCGACGGCTCGGGGCGGCTACGCGTCGAGCGCGGCTATGTCCGGCCCGAGGACGAGCCGGTCGCCGAGTCCGACGAGACCGCGGACGCCGATGCGATCGGCTCCGACAGCGGCGAGGTCGACGTCGAGACGGGCGACACGGTCTCCGATGCCCCGGATACGGAGGACGAGGAGGAGGACGGCTTGAAGCCGCTCTCCGACCGGCTCGTCTGCGAACTGACCGCGCACCGCACGCTCGCGCTGCGCAACGCGCTGGCGAATGACCCGCAGACCGCCTTCCTCGCCGCCCTGCATGCCATGGCGCTGCGGCTCTTCTACCATTACGGCCAGGAGAGCTGCGTCGAGATCGAGCCGCGCTCGGCGAGCTTCGGCGCGCAGGCGCCGGGGCTCGGAGAGACGGCCTATGCCGAGGCGATCGATCGGCGCATCGAGAGCTGGGCTGCGGCGCTGCCCAGGCGAGCCGAAGACCTCTGGAACGCGCTGGCCGAGTTCGACGGCGACAGCCGCGACGCGCTCTTCGGCCACTGCGTGGCGATGACGGTGAACGCCGTACACGAGCCCTACAACCGCCGTCCCCGCGCGCTCGCCCATGCCGGCGTACTGGCGGCGACGGTCGGGCTCGACATGGCGAAGGCGGGCTGGACGCCGACGGCGGACAGCTATCTCGGCCGCGTCACCAAGGCGCGCATCCTCGAGGCGGTGCGCGAGGCGAAGGGCGAGACG
>Ga0100391_1003514_pt1 | contig 15809 bp, 13 predicted proteins | sample CryGeymeta201515_FD_81541 | JGI IMG/M metagenome (GOLD analysis project Ga0100391, IMG submission 81541) | Groundwater microbial communities from Crystal Geyser aquifers in Utah, USA - Crystal Geyser metaG 2015-15 | ecosystem: Environmental > Aquatic > Deep subsurface > Groundwater | place: USA...
AACTTGAAGATCATGAGGATTGGAATGGAGCTATTTTTGCCGGCGCCGGACTCGGTCGTTTAGATCTCACGCCAGAAAATTCCATTAATTTAAATTGGATGATTCCTGCGCCTGCTCAAGGTGCCATTATGGTTACGGCATTGGAAAACGATGAAGAAACTCGAGCCATCTGTGCCGAAATTAATCATGAAGAAACCCAAATCAGCACGGGTATTGAACGCGAATTTTTAAATCGTTTAGAAGGTGGTTGTACAGCTCCAATCGGTGCTTTAGCCTACATCAAAAATGACGAAGTAAATTTTAAAGGCATTCTTTTAAGTACTGATGGCACCAAAAAAATAGAGGTTTCTAAAGTGGTACCACTTGGCAATCATTATAATCTTGCAGAATTTTGTGCAGACTATATTATTGGTAAAGGCGGGAAAACGTTAATGGATGAGTTGCAGCGTGGTGATAAAGTGACTACTATTTATTCGACAAAAAAACTAACCGATGACCAGTTGATGTTGTTTCATAATGATGTGGTAGCTGAAAGTAGTGATGCTATAAAAATCAGTTTAAATCGCATCCCTAAAGCGGTGGTTCGCAATGAAATTCAGAATGTCATTATCACGAGTCAAAATGCAGTCGAAGCCTTACTCACTAATTTTTCGGCTCCCGAACTGCAATTCAAAACTATTTATTGTGTAGGCAGACGAACCAAACGTATGGTTGAAAAACGAATAGGAAAAGTAAAACATACAGAACCCAATGCTAAAAAGCTAGCGGAATATTTAGTTGAATATATTGATGGTACAGAAGTTACTTATTTTTGTAGTGATTTGCGTTTAGATGATTTACCTAATATTTTGACTGAGAACCACATAAAAGTCAACGAAATTGAAGCTTACCAAACCAAGTTTGATGCTGAAAAAGTGGAAGGCCATTTAGATGGGATTATGTTTTACAGTCCGTCTACAGTGGAAGGTTTCTTAAAACAAAACAAAGCCAATGGCATTGCGTTTTGCATTGGTGAAACCACGGCAAAAGAAGCAAAAAAATATTTCGAAGACGTAAGAATTGCTAAAGTACCCACTGTTGAAAGTGTTATTGAGTTGGTAAATGCATTCTACATTCCTGCGTAGGCAGGAATCTCATTGATTTGAAAACTGAATACCAAAAAATCCTGCAAGGTTTCAAAAATCATGTAGGTACGAAAAAAGAAGTTGAACAAAAAAGTTACTCTGTTTTGAGTTTAATACTATGAGCGATACAATTAATGGAATCTCTGGTTCCACAGGCATAAAAAACGATCTATTTTTAAGAGCCCTGAAAGGTGAAACGGTAGAGCGCCCGCCAGTTTGGATGATGCGCCAGGCAGGTCGGTATTTACCTGAATTCATGGAAATCAAGGCTAAATACGATTTCTTTACGCGCTGCCAAACCCCAGAATTGGCAAGTGAGATTACCGTACAACCCATTCGCCGTTTAGGAATGGATGTCGCTATCTTGTTTTCAGATATCTTGGTCATTCCACAAGCCATGAATATTGAGGTACAAATGAAACCCAACTTTGGTCCTTATTTACCAAATCCCATTCGTTCTCAAAAAGATGTGGATCATGTTATTGTTCCCGACGCAAAAGAGGCGTTAAATTACGTTTATGAAGCGGTAAAAGTAACTAAGGAAAAACTTAATGATGAGGTGCCACTAATTGGCTTTGCGGGTTCGCCATGGACTATCTTATGCTATTGCGTACAAGGTCAGGGCTCAAAAACTTTTGACAAGGCCAAAGAGTTTTGTTTTACAAATCCTGTTGCAGCACACCAATTATTGCAAAAAATAACCGATACCACTATTGCTTATCTCAAAGAAAAAGTAAAGGCTGGCTGTAATGCAGTTCAGGTTTTCGATTCTTGGGGAGGCATGTTATCGCCCGTTGATTATCAAGAGTTTTCATGGCAATATATTCAGCAAATTATCAACGCGCTTAAAGACGAGGCCCCTGTGATTACCTTTGGAAAAGGCTGTTGGTTTGCCTTAGATTCTATGGCTAAATCTGGAGCATCAGCATTAGGTATTGATTGGACTTGCTCAGCAAGAAACGCAAGATATTTAACCGGAGGTAATATTACCTTACAAGGTAATCTTGACCCTACACGATTATTTTCTCCACCATCAGTAATTAAAAAAATGGTGCATCAAATGATTGACGAGTTTGGAAAAGATAAATACATCGTTAATTTGGGTCATGGCATTTTACCTAATATTCCATTAGACCACGCCAAGGCTTTTATTGATGCGGTAAAAGAGTATAAAAGTCCGAATTAGAGCCCTTTAAATCTTCCTACTTCGACTAAACTCAGTAAAGGCTCGGTAAGAAACTTTTACTTGGATGACTTACTCGAATTCAATACAACATGAGGATTTTTATTTAAAAGCTTAACTTTACAACAGAAATTGAAAGTTAAATTGAAAATCTGAACAAATACTCTTTATTCTTGAAAGGGCTTGGGAAAGGCTTATGATTAAAAACATACTAAAAGGCTTAAAAGCATATTCAGGCGCATTTGCGTTGCTTTCAAAACTAAAGCTTTGGAAGTATTTTGCAATTCCTATTCTTATAAGTGTTGTTGTAGCCATACTAGTAATTAGTGCATCTTATGGCCTATCCGACAATCTAGGTAGATGGATTTCCAATATTTGGGTTTGGGATTTTGGTAAATCGGTTTTTGAATCGTTTTCCACTTTAATTGGCGGACTCATCATTTTAGTCATCGGCTTGATTTTGTTTAAACACATTATCATGGCACTTTCTGCACCGTTTATGAGTCCGGTTTCAGAAAAAATTGAACAGCATCTCACCGGAAAGAAAGACATAAACAAGGTAAAAAGTTCTTTTCAATCGCAATTATGGCGCGGCATTAAAATTAATGCTAGAAATTTAGTGATGGAGCTATTAATAACCGTTCCGCTGCTATTACTAAAATTTATTCCTGTTGTGAATATAGTTTCAACGGTATTATTATTTATGGTGCAAGCTTATTATGCTGGTTTTGGTAATATGGATTATACCTTAGAACGTCATTTGTCATACCGAAATAGTATTCGGTTTGTAAAGCAAAAAAGAGGTTTAGCCATTGGCAACGGCATCGGATTTTTACTGTTGTTGCTCATTCCTGTTGTTGGAGTGGTATTAGTATTGCCACTTTCAGTAACTGCGGCGTCTATACAAACTGTGAAGGCGATTGAGGCTGGTGAGTGAGAATGATTTTTAATCGAGACCTGTCAGGTTTTGAAAACCTAGCAGGTCTTAACGAAATAAAAAAATGGAAAAATTAGAAAAAGGCAATTACTATCATCTCTAAAATAAAATAGCGTTTAAATTATGATGGTTCTGGTTTTCAGGTTTTATATCTTCATAGGATTAAGTTAAATAAAGACCTATCCTGCAAGGTTTTAAAAACCTTGTAGGTATGAATTAAATGGTGAACTTTGAATAAAACGAAAACTAAGCCGTGTCCTAATAGGTTCTATCTTGAAATTTATGGACCATAGAACATCATAATTAAATATAATGGAAACTCTAGCAAAAGATAATTATTATCACATTTTCAATAGAGGCCTTAATGGTTGTAAGATTTTTAATTCTGATGAAAATAAGCGTTATTTCCTACAGTTGATAAATCGATATATATCAACTAAAGCTAATATAAATGCCTTTTGCCTTTTAGATAATCATTTTCATTTATTAATTGAAGTGAAAAGTTCTTCGGCCGAAATCACTCAAGCATTTTCAAATTTATTTAATGCTTATGCCGAGGCTTTCAATAAGCAAAATAACAGAACTGGAAGTCTTTTTGAAAAACACTTTAAAAGAAAAAAAATCGATTCAGATGACTATTTAAAAACTGTAGTTTGTTATATACATCTTAATCCTATTTCAAACTGGGAAGACTATACTTTTTCTTCCTATTCCTATTACATCAGAAATAAGTCACCCGAAACGTTTTCGTTAAGTAAGACTTATATCCTAAATTTGTTTGAGAATACTAGTAACCTAAAGAGTGCGCATTATCAGTATAGCAATAAAGACCTACAAGGTTTTGAAAACCTTGCAGGTGGGAGCAGGAGAGAACACGATAATATTAAATCTAATAGGTTAAATGATTTAACTAAAATGCAAAAAGATAAAAATATTAAAGAGCAATTCTTCAACTACATTCACGAGCTTCAAGATACCATCACCGCAAAACTAGAGTCGATTGATGGCATAGCTAAATTTAAAGAAGATCTATGGGAACGGCCAGAAGGCGGTGGCGGAAGAACACGCGTTATAGAAAACGGAGCTGTCTTTGAAAAAGGCGGTGTTAATATTTCTGGAGTTCATGGGAAATTACCAAAGTCTATGCAAAACTACTTTGGTGTTGAAGACGCTGATTTTTTTGCTTGTGGCATTAGCTTGGTATTACATCCTAAAAATCCAATGGTGCCCACTGTCCATGCCAACTATCGCTATTTTGAAATGTATGATAACAAGGGGGAAATTGTAGACCAATGGTTTGGCGGCGGACAAGATTTAACGCCTTACTATTTGTTTGAAGCGGACGCACAACATTTTCACCAGGTTTGTAAATCGGCTTGTGATGCGCATCATCCAAAATTTTATCCAAATTACAAAGCGCGATGCGATGATTACTTTTACAACACACACCGAAATGAAGGTCGTGGCATTGGCGGTTTATTCTTTGATTATTGTAAAAAAACAGAAGACATGAGTATGCAAAATTGGTATGATTTTGTGACTGAGGTCGGCAATAGTTTCCTTGAGGCTTATGTGCCAATTGTTGAAAGACGAAAAGATTTAAATTATACGCAAGAGCAACGCAATTGGCAAGAAATACGAAGAGGTCGTTATGTGGAATTTAATTTAGTGCATGATAAGGGCACACTTTTCGGATTAAACACCAACGGACGCATTGAAAGTATTCTTATGAGTTTACCACCACATGTACAATGGGTTTACGACCATCATCCTGAAGTGGGAAGTGACGAGGAAAAATTGATTGAAGTTTTGCAACATCCTGTGGATTGGGTTTAACTGATTTAAGACCTGTCAGGTTTTAAAAACCTGACAGGTCTGTTGGTAAACAAAACCTCGAGTGAAAGTATTCAAAATATGAAAAGACTAAAAAGAAAGGTTATTCAAATTTTAAATCTCTTTGGTGACGGATTCCACCGAAAACGAGTCGTTACGCAGTGGTTCTATTTTGATACGCTTTCCGATTTAGAAAATTGCGAGGCGCACTTAAATTACACTGATTTTAAGACCGATTATAAAGATCTTAAATTTAGAGATTGTCGCGATCAATTGCTCTTGATAGTTTACAAAAAAGAAGTCATTAATGAAGACAAGCTCTATAGCTATTTTGTTGAATTAACTGCAATTGCAGAACTGTATAACGGCTGTTACGACGGCTATGAAACAAAAATTGAAAATAGACAGCAATTAAATTAAAATTAAGAATTACTTTAAATAACTTACACCGTTGAAACTACCCTTTAGGGTTTCAACTCTCCTGCAAGGTTTCAAAAACCTTGTAGATATGAATTAAAAAACACCATAAATAAAAAAACACATGTACCCAATTAGAAGAAATAGAAGATTAAGAACCAACGACGCTATTAGAAGTTTGGTTAGAGAAACATCCATCTCACCAAACGACTTTCTAGTACCCCTTTTTATAGTTGAAGGCAAAGGTATTAAAGAAGAAATCGCCTCCATGCCCAATTACTATCGCTTTAGTTTAGATCTACTGAAAGACGAAATAAAACTCATATGGAGCTTAGGATTAAAGTCCGTTTTACTCTTTGTAAAAGTTGAAGAAAAATTAAAAGACAACAAAGGCTCAGAGGCAATAAACCCCACTGGTTTAATGCAACGTGCTATTAAAACAGTGAAGGATACCTGCCCGGAAATGTTAATAATGACGGATGTGGCTTTAGATCCGTATTCGTGTTATGGCCATGACGGTATTGTTGAAGGCGGCAAAATTATCAATGATGCCACGGTTGAAGTTTTAGCAAACATCAGCCTCTCCCATGCTGAGGCTGGTGCCGATTTCGTTGCGCCAAGTGATATGATGGATGGCAGAATTTTAGGCATAAGAGAAGCTTTAGACCAGTCCAATCTCATCGATGTGGGTATTATGAGCTATTCGGCAAAATATGCATCGGCTTTTTATGGTCCTTTTAGAGACGCACTTGATTCCGCACCAGTAGATATAGTTGATATTCCTAAAGACAAAAAAACCTACCAAATGGATTTTGCCAATAGAGAGGAAGCGCTAAGAGAAACCGAAATGGATATCAACGAAGGTGCCGATATCGTAATGGTAAAACCAGGCTTGTGTTATTTAGATATTGTAAGAGATATTAAAAATTCATTTCATATTCCTATTGCTGTTTATCAAGTGTCTGGCGAGTATGCCATGCTTAAAGCTGCAGCACAAAAAGGTTGGTTAGACCATGATGCCGTAATGTTAGAGCAAATTACTGCAATTAAGCGTGCCGGTGCTGATGTTATTGCTAGTTATTTTGCTAAGGATATTGTAAAATTGATTTCGTAACTTCGGCATAATCATAAAATTAAATGTATTAGTGGGTCTACTCATTTTTTACGCCGTCATTTCAATTTTCTTTTCATTTATTTGTTCCGTTTTAGAGGCTGTTTTATTAAGTATTACACCAACCTTTATCAACCTAAAAAAGAAGGAAGGAAAAGCCTATGCGGTCGAATTAGAAGAACTAAAAAAAGATGTTGACCATCCTTTAATTGCCATACTCACGTTAAACACTATTGCACATACAGTTGGTGCTATTTTAGTTGGTGTGCAGGCTAAGGTGGCTTATGCCGAACTTTATGGTACAGCACAACGCAGTATTCTTGGCATCAACTTTACCGAGGATGTGATGGTAGGTGTGGTGTCTACGGTAATGACCATTTTAATTTTGGTAGCCTCAGAAATTATACCGAAAACCATTGGCGCCACCTACTGGGAGCAACTGGCAAATTTTACATCAAAAGCGCTCAAGGTGCTTATTTTTCCTTTAAAATGGACAGGGATTCTCTGGCTTTTGCAGCTCACCACCAAACTCATTGGGGGAAAAGGGCACGGTAGTATTTTGAGTCGTGAAAGCTTCGCCGCCATGGCAGATATTGCTCATGAGGAAGGTGTTTTTGAAGAAAGTGAAAGTAAAGTCATAAAGAATTTGTTGAATTTTAAGCACGTCCAGGCTAAGGATATCATGACGCCACGTACGGTAATGAAAGCAGAGGACGAAAGTATGAATGTTCGAGACTTCTTTGATCGTAATTCAAATCTACGGTTTTCTAGAATTCCGGTTTATACCACCAATGCCGATAATATTACGGGTTTAGTTCTAAAAGATGACGTCTTTAAAGAAATGGGCTTAGGCAATGGCGATAAATTATTGGCCGATATTAAACGCAGTATTATCATTGTAAATCGCAGTATTCCTATTCCGAAGTTATTCGAACAATTAGTTGAAAGCCGAAATCACATGGCTTTAGTGGTTGATGAATACGGTTCTGTTAGCGGCTTAGTAACCATGGAAGATGTTATTGAAACCTTACTTGGACTTGAGATTATGGACGAGAGTGATAATGTCTCAGACCTTCAAATGTTAGCCAGACGGAGTTGGGAAGTTAGAGCCAAACGTTTAGGGATCATCGAAGATGATACATCTGATGAATAAATAACTACCTCGTTGCGTTTTCATTTTGTATATTTATTTACTCAAATACACAAAATGAAATTTCTAAAAAACACAATTAAAGTTTTAGTAATCATTATCGGGTTACTCATTGCCGTACTCTACATTACGGACACAGACTATCTCCTTAAAGCTGTGCGCACTATTTATTTAAAAGGCTATACCACAGCATATCTTGAAGATTACAAACATTTTGACAACCAAAGTATTGAAACGAGTGCAGCTCAACCATGGCCAAATCACAGCGACTACAACAGTGTTAACGAAACGAAAACTCTAAAAAATATTAATGAGCAAAATGGCACTATTGCTTATGTGATTATTAAAAACGATAGTATCTGGTTTGAAAACTATTACGACGGGTTTAATGCAAATTCTAAATCTAATTCCTTTTCTATGGCAAAAAGCTATGTCTCAGCAATGGTTGGCAAGGCCATTATGGAAGGTTATATCAAAGGCTTAGACCAACCCGTTTGCGATTTTATTCCAGAATTTTGTGAAGGAAAAGCAGGAAAAATGACTGTTGGAGATTTATCGTCTATGGCTTCAGGAACCAACTGGGATGAACGCTACTATTCACCGCTTTCAATTACTACAAGAGCTTATTTTGATGATGATTTAACAAAGGTTGTCACCGGACTTAAAGTTGTAAAAGAACCCGGAACTGCCTATAAATACGCTAGTGGCGACACCCAGATGCTGGCCATTGTTCTTGAACGAGCAACTGGCAAAAAACTCTACACCTATCTTGAAGAAAGCTTCTGGAAACCACTTGGATCTGAAAATGAAACATTGTGGCAGGTAGATAGTGAAGAGCACGACTTAGTAAAAGCCTACTGCTGTATTGCAAGTAATGCTAAGGATTTTGCACGTTTAGGAAAGCTTTATAAAGACCATGGCCAGTGGAATGGCAAGCAAGTATTAGACTCTGCATTCATTGCCAAATCTATAAGCCCACGTTTTTCAGAAAGTCCAGAATATGGCTATGGATGGTGGCTAAGAAACATCGATGACAAAGAATTTTTTATGATGCGAGGTCATTTGGGACAATATGTTATTGTTGAACCAAATGACAATATTATCATTGTACGCTTAGGACATTCTAAAGGGCCTGGCGACGCGGTTGCGAGTTTTACACCAGATATTGCGGCTTATATCGAAGAAGCCTATAAAATGTTAGAACATGATTAGTAAACTCAACCTAGAAAACATAGTGTTCCTAGATATAGAAACGGTTCCTGAAACTGAATTTTTCTCAGATTTAGACGCAACCAAGCAAGAGCTTTGGGACGCCAAATCACGCTATCAACGTAAAGATGAATTTACAGCCGAAGAATTTTACGACAGAGCTGGCATATGGGCAGAGTTTGGCAAAATTATTTGCATCTCTGTCGGCTATTTTAATATTGAAGGCGATTTAAGAAGCTTTAGAGTCACGTCGTTTTATGGAGATGAAATCAAAATTTTAAAAGACTTTAAAAATCTACTCATTTCACATTTTAGCTCAAACAAACACTTACTGTGTGCTCATAATGGCAAAGAATTCGACTTTCCTTACATTGCGAGACGTATGATTATTCACAACATAGAATTACCTTATAAACTCAATCTCTTCGGAAAAAAACCCTGGGAAGTCCCGCATTTAGACACTTTAGAACTCTGGAAATTTGGCGACTATAAAACGTATACCTCTTTAAAATTGCTTACCAACGTTTTAGGCATTCCCTCACCAAAAGATGATATTGACGGCAGCGAGGTGTATCGGGTTTATTATCAAAACAATGAAATTGATAGAATTATTACCTATTGCGAAAAAGATACGATTGCCGTTGCTCAAATCTTTTTGCGGTTACGAGGAGATGAATTATTACACGATAATGAAATAAAACACGTTTAAGTAAAGTGATGACAAAGCATAGTTTACTTCAGGTTGAAGCCCTACATATTTCTTTCTTTAAAGATGCCATTGAAACACCAATTATAAAAGATATTTCCTTCGAGGTTTTACCCAATGAAATAGTTGCTGTGGTTGGGGAATCGGGTTCTGGTAAATCCATTTCATCATCAGCACTTATGGGTTTATTGCCAAAAGGTATTTCTAAAATCACCTCTGGAGCCATCACCTTTAATGACCAAAATCTAGTAGACTTTTCAGAACAAGAATTTCAAAAAATAAGAGGTAGTGAGATTGCCATGATTTTTCAAGAACCCATGAGTTCTTTAAATCCTTCGATGCGCTGCGGTAAACAAGTTGAAGAAATTTTAAAACAGCATTCAAAATTATCATCTTCCGAGATTAAATCTGAAGTTTTGAATTTATTTGATAAGGTAAAACTTCCCAATCCAAAGCGAATTTACCAAGCTTATCCACATGAAATTTCCGGTGGTCAAAAGCAACGGGTTGTGATTGCTATTGCTATTGCCTGCAAACCCAAATTACTGATTGCAGACGAGCCTACAACGGCATTAGATGTTACTGTTCAGAAGGAAATTTTAGAGCTACTTAAAACGCTTCAAAAAGAAACAAAGATGAGTGTGCTGTTTATTTCCCACGATTTATCCTTAGTTTCTGAATTAGCAAATAGGGTTTTAGTAATGTACAAAGGTGCTATTGTAGAGCAGGGTGCTACCGAAGCTATATTTAATAAACCACAGCACAATTATACAAAGGCTTTAATTGGGGCGCGCCCATCAACAGCATTCCGATTAAAACACTTACCAACAATTTCAGATTATATGTCGGACGCCGTGAGTAAGACCATTATTTCAAAAACAGATCGGCAACGCGCCCATGAAAAATTATATGCCCAAGAACCCTTATTGGAAGTTATTGATGTAGACAAAATCTATTTTTCAAAATCTGGGTGGTTTACAAAAGACATCGCTTTTAAAGCGGTTGATGGCGTGAGTTTTAAAATTTATCCTGGCGAAACGCTCGGACTAGTAGGTGAGTCAGGTTGTGGGAAATCGACATTAGGAAATGTGATTTTACAACTCGACAAAGCTACTTCTGGTCAAATACGCTTCAAGGGTAAAGACATTACCAACTTGAGCAAAGCCGAAATGCGTCAACTTCGAAAGTCTGTTCAGATTATTTTTCAGGATCCATTTGCTTCTTTAAATCCGAGATTGACGGTTGGAAATGCCATTATGGAACCCATGAAAGTTCATAATATAGGTGCTTCTAAAAATGATCGGAAGGCGAAGGTATTATTACTACTTGAAAAAGTCGGATTAGATGCTTCGTCATTTGACCGTTATCCGCATGAGTTTTCTGGTGGGCAGCGTCAACGCATTGGAATTGCCAGAACGATTGCCTTAGAACCTCAACTAATTGTTTGTGACGAATCCGTTTCAGCTTTAGACATTTCTGTTCAGGCACAAGTTTTAAACTTATTGAATGACCTTAAGGAGCAATTTGGATTTACCTATATCTTTATTTCGCACGATTTAGCCGTGGTAAAATATATGGCAGATCAGTTGCTTGTAATGAATAATGGTAAGATTGAAGAGTTTGGCGATGCCGATGCAATTTATGATGCACCGCAACAAGCGTATACAAAAAAGTTAATTCATGCTATCCCTAAAGGGTTATAGCATGAATACTTTTTTGGCTAACTTTAAAACATTTGACACTAACTCTAAAGTGTTTTCTAAATATGAAAACCCGTGGTTTTCACTTAAAGTAGGTTCTGGTAGATTTGATTGTGTTTTCATAAGCGGTTATTCATAATAGATTTGGGGCAAATTATAAATTAAGTTTATGGTAAATTTGGTTTTGCTAATATCTGAATATTTTTTAATTAAACTGTTCAAATACCTTAATAATCGATAAAAAGCATTTTTATTTAACATTTATAACGCTTAGCATAGCTTTTTCCTACAAAAAAACCACTAACAGGTAGTGGTTTTAGATTTATATGATGTTTCCGATTACAATTTCATTTCTGGTATGTCGCCTTCAATGATTAATTTGCCCTCAGTTGCATTGATAATCTCTTCAACAGAAATACCAGGTGCACGCTCTAACAACTTAAACCCTTGGCTTGTCACCTCAATAACCGCCATGTTGGTTACAATCTTTCTCACGCAGCCAACACCAGTTAAAGGTAAAGAGCACCTTTTTAATAATTTAGATTCCCCTGCTCTATTGGTATGCATCATAGCAACGATGATGTTCTCTGCACTTGCTACTAAATCCATTGCACCTCCCATCCCTTTTACCATTTTTCCTGGAATTTTCCAGTTGGCGATATCGCCATTCTCCGCGACTTCCATCGCACCGAGAATAGTGAGATCTACATGTTGCCCTCGTATCATTGCAAAACTCGTGGCTGAGTCAAAAAAACTGGCGCCTGGAAGGGTTGTTATGGTTTGTTTTCCTGCGTTAATGATATCTGCGTCTTCTTCACCTTCAAACGGAAATGGTCCCATTCCGAGTACACCATTTTCACTTTGAAATTCTACTTCAATGTCATCTCTTACAAAATTGGCCACTAAAGTAGGAATGCCTATTCCAAGATTCACATAATAACCATCTTTGACTTCCTTGGCGATTCGTTTTGCTATTCCGGTTTTATCTAACATTTTATTAGTTTTAAGTTACAAGTACTAAAGTTATGAGTACTTAGAGTTGAAGGTTAAATAATCAATCTCTTTTTCTTACGGTACGTTGTTCAATACGTTTTTCATAATGTGCCCCTTGGAATATACGCTGAACAAATATGCCAGGTATATGAATTTGATTTGGATTTAATTCGCCAACAGGAACTAATTCCTCAACCTCAACCACGGTTATTTTTGCTGCACCACACATATTAGGATTAAAATTACGGGCTGTACCTTTGAAGATTAAATTACCAGCTGCATCCCCTTTCCATGCTTTTATAAATCCAAAGTCAGCTTTAAACGCCTGTTCTAAGACATACATTTTTCCATCAAACTCTCTAGTTTCTTTTCCTATAGCTACTTCGGTTCCGTAACCGGCTGGAGTGTAAAAAGCAGGAAAACCAGATTGAGCCGCTCTGCAACGTTCGGCGAGTGTACCTTGTGGTATCAACTCTACATCTAACTGTCCCGACAGCATTTGACGCTCAAACTCATCATTCTCCCCTACGTAGGAAGAAATCATTTTTTTAATTTGGTTTTGCTTTAAAAGTAAGCCCAAACCAAAATCGTCAACACCTGCATTATTTGAAATGCAAGTCAACTGTTTTACGTTAAGTTTTACGAGTTTTGCAATGGCATTTTCGGGAATACCTGAGAGGCCAAAGCCACCAAACATTAAGGTCATGTTATCTTTAACACCTTGTAATGCTTCGTCTACATTAGCTACTTGTTTATGAATCATAAATTAGGATATTTCTCTTCGGAAAAATACAAAATCTATAGCCTATATCTATAATTTATAAGGTTAAAATGCGAACGTCGTCTTTTGAAAAGTCTTAGAAATCGACATTAATTTGATCTTCTGAACCTGAATAATTACCGAGATCACCTTCGTCTTTAGCGATACAATCTACATTGATGGATAAGTTCTCTGGTTTTTCAAAATCATCTTTTGAAACGTCGAGAGTTTCATCGGCATAACAGGCTTTCATATACAGTCCCCAAATAGGCAATGCCATAGAAGCGCCCTGACCGTAAGTAATAGATCTAAAGTGCACCGCTCTATCTTCTGCTCCAACCCATACGCCTGTGACGAGGTTAGGCACCATACCCATAAACCAGCCATCACTTTGGTTTTGAGTCGTTCCTGTTTTACCTGCAATAGGATTATCCAATTCATAGGGATAACCTGTCATAATTTCCTTGTAAACTGCGGAATTCGCTAACCACTCGGAATTATGTCTAAGACGCGTACCCGAGCCCGCTTGTGTGACTCCTTCTAATAAATTAACGGTTACATAGGCCACCTCTTCGCTTAAAACATCTTTACTCTCTGGTGTAAACTGATATAAAATAGTACCGTTTTTATCTTCAATACGCGTCACCATTACCGGTTTGTTATAAACGCCCTTATTAGCAAAAGTAGAATAAGCTGCTACCATTTCGTAAACACTAATATCTGGTGTTCCAAGCGCTATCGCAGGGACTGGTAAAATATCATTTTCTATACCTAGTTTTTTTGTCATAGCCACCACAGGCTGCGGACCAATTTCATTCATTAATCGCGCTGTAATAGTATTGGTTGAGCTTGCTAAAGCATCTTTAAGGGTTTGCTTGCCCGTGTAGACACCATCAGAATTTTTGGTAGTCCAGGACTCCGGATTACCAAATTTATTAGCTTCAATAGTTATTGGGGTTCTAGGAAAGGAATCACAGGGAGATACTTGTAATTGATCTATAGCCGTAGCATACACAAATGGCTTAAAGGTAGAACCTACTTGGCGCTTTCCTTGTTTAACCATATCGTACTGAAAGTGTCTGTAATTCATACCGCCAACCCAAGCTTTTACATGACCTGTTTGCGGATCCATAGACATCAGTCCTGTTCGCAAAAATGATTTATAATAGCGCATAGAATCTATGGGCTTCATGATGGTATCTACCTCCCCGGCTTTACCATTTATCCATTTAAAAACCTTCATCTCTGTGGGTTCTTGAAAGGATGCTTCAATTTCTTTATCTGATTTTCCCTGATTTTTTAAGATTCGCCAACGTTCGCCGCGTCGCATACCATCTTGCAAAAGTTTATTAACTTCAGATTGACTTAATTCTAAAAAAGGTGCGGTTTTATTTCTGTCTGGAGTATTTTGATTATCAAATTCAGCTTGAAGCCTTGGCATGTGTAGTTCAATGGCATCCTCAGCATACTGCTGCATTCTTGAGTCTATGGTAGTGAAAACTTTTAATCCATCACTGTATAAATCGTACTTAGAACCGTCTGGTTTTCTATTCTTTTCATCATTTGACCATTCCTTCATAAAGCCTCTAAGGTATTCTCTAAAGTAGGTGGCGATGCCTTCGCGATGCGATTCTGGAGAATAATTTAAATCTAATGGGGTTTTTTGAAGGGAATCTTTGACGTCCTCAGAAATGTACTCGTATTTTGCCATTTGAGCCAGCACCACATTTCTTCTGTTTCTTGTGCCAACAGGGTTTTTGTGCGATCTCGGATTGTATAATGATGGATTTTTTAGCATCCCGACAATCATAGCCGATTCTTTAATGTCTAAGTTTTTGGGTTCTTTTCCAAAATATATTCTTGATGCACTTCGTATACCGTCTGCATTATTATTGAAATCCACAATATTTAAATACATTGCCATAATTTCTTCCTTGGTATACTGGCGCTCTAAACGAATTGCAATCACCCATTCTTTTATTTTTTGGGTGAGGGCACTGGTTGTGCTTTCTTTGTCTCTTACCCCAATAAATAACTGTCTGGCTAACTGCTGCGAAATGGTGCTTGCACCACCCTTTTTACCTAAATAGGCAAAGGCTCTTAATGTACCCCTACCATCAATGCCTGAGTGCTCGTAGAAACGCACATCTTCAGTAGCAACTAAAGCTTTTACCAAATTTTGTGGTAAATCGTCATATCCTATCGGAGTTCTGTTGTCATCAAAATAAAACTTTCCTAGGGTTTGATCATCTGAGGAAATGATTTCTGTAGCGAGATTAGTTTCAGGATTTTCTAATCGTGTGTAATCTGGCATTTCGCCCAAAAAGCCCCACGACGCAAATAAAAATAAGAGCGCAAATGCTAAAATTCCGACTAAAAATACAATCCAAAACCAACGGACGTAGTTTGAAAATTTTTCATTTTCCGATTGCGATGGTGCTGCCTTCTTTGCCATATTACTAATTTTGCGCTTGTTCTACTCTAAAACCAACATCTGTTATGCCTTCTAAATTTTCGATACCATTAACTTTCCCATTAACGCGCATCGCATGTTGAATATTTACGACATAATCACCCTCTTCACTAAATTTAAAGGGCGCTTTAAAGCCTCTAAACCATAACTTATTTTCTTTTACATCTGAAAAACCAGTACCTAAGAGCTCTCCGTTTGGAGCCGCCATTTTAT
>Ga0100391_1003522_pt1 | contig 15789 bp, 12 predicted proteins | sample CryGeymeta201515_FD_81541 | JGI IMG/M metagenome (GOLD analysis project Ga0100391, IMG submission 81541) | Groundwater microbial communities from Crystal Geyser aquifers in Utah, USA - Crystal Geyser metaG 2015-15 | ecosystem: Environmental > Aquatic > Deep subsurface > Groundwater | place: USA...
CATGCGTATTCCAACAAGTTGCCCAGATGTACCTTCAGAAATCTTGAACCCAAGAAATACTTGGAAGGATGCTGCTGCGTATGATGCAAAAGCCGCTCACCTCGCTGATTTATTCGTGAAAAACTTCGGTCAATTTGCTGATGGCGTAACGGATGATATCAAGGCTGCTGCCCCTAAAGCAGCGAGCGCTTCGAACTAATAATTCGATACTTTATTTAAAGCGGATGGTTTCGACTATCCGCTTTTTTTTGCTTCGCGACGGGTCGACGTTTCGACTCATCGACTTTTCGACTTTCGACATGGCGATGATGCGACATGGCGACGGTGGGATTTTGGGTTGGGTAGATGATGGGTTGTTGTTTTGATGGTGGGTTTTATTTGATGCGAGAAAGGGCAGAAGGTTTTCTGCCCCTACGGTGGATGATTGAACCCAAATCATAAATCACAATTCACAATTCCCGAATTAGGATTTCAACGCGCCTGTTTTTACGTCTTCCTTCCTCGTCTTTATTGTCGCGCAGGGGTTTGCTAGCGCCGTAGCCCCGAACAAAAAGCTGCTTCGGCTTTACACCTCTTGCAATGAGTGCCTTGGCAACTTCATCGGCCCTTTCCTGAGATAATTTCTTGTTGTATTCTTCCGTTCCGAAGCTATCGGTATGGCCCAAAACAGCCATTTTCCATGAAGGATTTGAGGTCATGAGTAGAGCAAGACTATCCAATACCCTTTCATACCCCTCTTCCGGATTCCGTGCATCGAAGTCGAAGGGCAATTGTTGTGGCATATGCCCGCCACGACTACCAAAGGAGCCAGCACGTAGAAAGACACCCGAATCATAACTAAAGTCATTGACGTTTCCAATGGCAATTTTGAGGTGATGTATTTTTCCACGGGTTACCTTGCAGGAAGCAGTAAGCATCTTGGTAAACCCATCAAATTCAACGGTATAGGGAATAAATTCAGTGGAATCAAAACGGTAGTTAGGAATGAAGAGATCACTATTTTTTTTATGATTCACAGAGTTAATCATCACCATAGATGCTGGATTTCCTATCCTAGCCAAATTCGTTGGTTTCCTAAAATTTGGACCCAGAATCAACAAGGCAAACACATCGTTATATGGACTCCCCACATATTCGGGATACTCTTCTGAGGCGAATACATAATCGAAATACAGACTATCAAACATGGGCACGAAGTCGAATTCAATCACGGTGCTATTAAATACCTGACGACTCACCATTCGGCTTAAATCGTAATCTGCCCCCATGCCTTCCTTCATGGATGTGGTGGTTTTTCCCGACTCATTCTGCCTGGCAATGGCACTCACGCGACCAGTGGAAAGCACTATTCCTTCTTCCATTGGAAAATTAGATCGCCTGGCAGTGAAGGCACCCATGCTTGATGGATTGCCATGAACTTTAACATTTAAAATCCGAACACCTTCGCCAAGGAAAATCTCAGCAAGCCGCTCCTTCGTAATACTTGTATCCAGCTCCACTTGGCCTTTAAGCAGCGAAGAAAAAAATAGACAAAAAAAGAGGATTAAGCTTGGCTTCACCATAGAAGAACGTCCGAAAGACGGCGTTTCGTGTTATACTGCCACCGGAGCTTTAATAGCAGGGTGAGGCTGGTAATTTTCTAATGTAAAATCATCAAAAACAAAATCGAATACAGACTTTACATCAGGATTCATGTTCATTTTTGGATAAGGATGGGGAGCTCTACTCAATTGCAATTCCACCTGTTCAAAATGATTGGAGTAGATATGAGCATCGCCCAAGGTATGAATAAAATCGCCGTATTCGAGTCCGCATTCCTGAGCCACCATCATGGTCAACAGGGCATAAGAAGCGATATTAAAAGGAACTCCTAAGAAGAGGTCGGCACTTCGTTGGTAAAGTTGACAGCTTAGCTTTCCATCAGCAACATAGAACTGAAAGAATGCGTGACATGGCATTAGGGCCATCTTATCGAGGTCAGACACATTCCAAGCGCTCACAATCATTCTGCGGGAATCCGGGGTGCTTTTAATCTGATTTAAGACCTGCTGCATCTGGTCAATATGGGTTCCATCTGCCTTGGGCCAGCTGCGCCATTGATACCCGTACACCGGACCTAAATCGCCGTTTTCATCTTCCCACTCATTCCAAATGCTTACTCCATTTTCTTTGAGATAGGCGGTATTCGTTTCTCCCTTGAGGAACCAGAGCAATTCATGGATGATGGATTTGAGGTGCACCTTCTTAGTGCTCACAAGGGGAAAGCCATCTTGTAAATTAAAGCGCATTTGATAACCAAAAACAGAGCGGGTGCCTGTGCCCGTGCGATCGGTTTTGCTAACTCCGTTTTCGTACACGTGACGAAGCAGTTTTTCGTACTGATCCATGTCTCAAAATTAGGTGGATAGAAGCAAAGGTTATGCTCCCTTTTTCAACATTTAATGGAAGTGATTCAAGTACTTCATCAGCTTTTGTGCACCATCGATACAATTCCAAAAATGCTTGTACAAAAATGATGGGTCCACTTTGTAATTTTCTACAAACTCCACCCAATGAAGAGAGCCAATATTGCTTAGCCCCATATTCGCCACCAAAGTGTTTGGCGAAAGCCCTAAGTGGCTACTAGGAACGAGCTGGACGCCACATGCATGCTGAATTTCTTCGCAAATATCGTAATTGGAAAAAATGCTCTTCCAACTAAGACTAAAAATATAGAAGTCTAATTCATTAATATCCAAGCAAAATAAATCCCACTCCTGTTTCTCAAAGAAGTGTTCTTTATCTAAATCTTTTGGAAGGCTAACAATTCCCTTTTTCCAAGTGGCTCTTCGAAAAGACTGAAACGGATTTATGTAGCAAATGCTTGAATTGGGAAGAAAATGAAAAAGGCTTTCTTCTGCTGTTGTATGCAAAAAAGTTTCTCGACTACAAATCAATGGGAAGTTTAGTGCTATTTCAGCTAAACGCTTCAATTCAAACGCCTTCCAACTGATTCCGGACAAAGATTCAGGCTAGTAAATCAAGGCACCTTCCGTGAGATTAGCATTTTCTCGACACCCTGTTTCCAAATGCTGAGCCGTAATTTTCCAATGATTCGAGGCCGATGTATGGAGCACATATACTTTCAGAAAGTCCCGAATCAAATCTATAAATTCGGGATGATCAAAGGGGGTGATGATAAGTATCTCTGTAGGCTCACTTCAAGCGATGGCCTCCACAAGCCCTACCACGCCATTTATTGGGGTGCAATTTAAGTTTCGAGAATCGACAAAAAAATTCTTACTCAACACATCCTTCCACAGTTGAATATAATCTGCGTAGACTTCAGTCGGGCATGCGGTCGTATTCACTACTCATTCCTTAAACCTGCGAAACGAAGAATCTCCTATGGGGAGTTCAATCCTATTGGTTGTATAGGCAAAAGACAAGGATCTAGCTATTGGTTCGGCTTCTACCATACATTCCAGTATGCTAAGATTAACCCAATTCTTCCTGCATTTTTACGCTTTCAAATAAATCCATTCAAGAAACAATCAAGAACAGTTGCGGAAGGAATCCGAATAATTAATCTGATACTCAGGCATCTTAGAGAAAGTTCAAACGCAGGTGGTATTTGTGGCTCAAAGGATTAATTTTGCACAACCTTATAAAAAAATCAAGAGATGGCCGAAGTAATCCGCATGCCCAAGATGAGTGATACAATGACAGAAGGAGTTATTGTGGCTTGGAATAAAAAAGTTGGTGATACCGTTGCGCCGGGAGATATCCTAGCCGAGGTTGAAACCGACAAAGCAACCATGGAACTTGAGAACTATGTGAAAGGCGTTCTTTTGCATATCGGCATCGCTGAAGGAGATGCTGTTCCGGTTGATTCGGTAATCGCAGTAGTAGGAAAAGAAGGAGAAGATATAGAAGCCATCTTGAAAGAAGCAGCGAACGAAAGCAAAGCAGAAGAAGAAGTTGCCAGCGCTCCGATTGAAGAAAGCCCGGCTCCAGCTAGTTCAACTCCGACAGCAACGAATAATGCTTCGGATAATACTCGTTTAAAGGCTAGTCCACTTGCTAAGAAAATGGCCGAAGAAAAAGGCATCGACCTTGCTCAAGTGCAAGGCAGTGGCGATTTTGGTCGAATCATCAAAAAAGACATCGAAAACTTTGTTCCAGCCACATCAGGCGCCGGAGCATCCATAGCAAGTTTCGGACAGGAAAGCTTCGAGGAAGTGAAAGTTTCTCAAATGCGTAAAACCATTGCACGTCGTTTAGCAGAGAGCAAATTTACCGCTCCTCATTTTTATCTGACCATGGAAATTGAAATGGATCGCATCGTAGCGGCCCGCGCAAGCATCAACGAATATGCTGATGTGAAGATTTCTATGAATGACTTGATTGTGAAGGCAGCTGCCATTGCCTTAAGAAAGCACCCAGCCGTAAATAGCAGCTGGTTAGGCGATAAAATTAGGTTCAATCACCATATCCATATTGGAGTTGCCATGGCCGTTGAAGACGGACTTTTGGTTCCTGTTGTGAAATTCGCTGACCATAAAGCCTTGAGTGATATCAGCCGCGAGGTGAAAGTATTCTCAGAAAAAGCCAAAAACAAAAAGCTCCAACCAAGCGACTGGGAGGGAAACACCTTCACCATCTCTAATTTGGGCATGTTCGGCATCGAAGAATTTACCGCCATCATCAATCCACCAGACGCTTGTATTCTTGCAGTAGGTGGTGTGAAAGAAACCGTTATCGTGAAAAATGGTGAAATGCGCCCTGGGAAAACCATGAAAGTAACCCTCAGCTGCGACCATCGTGTAGTGGATGGTGTTGTGGGTTCTCAGTTCCTATTGACCTTGAAAGAGTTGATAGAGGAGCCGGTTAAACTCTTAGTTTAAAAAAAGGAGTTAGGGCTTAAAGAAAATGCCTCAACCTTAGCCTCAACCTCAACCTTAAACATCTTCATCAAAGAAATCAATCAGGGAAGCCATGTAAACTTCATCCCAACCTTCTTCGATATTTTCAAAATGCTCCTCGGGAATGCCTGTTTGGCGAATTTCGATAGAGGTTCCTTTTTTATGGGGATGTAATGTGATGGTGACGATCGAATCTTCTTCCTCACCGAAATACCACTCTTGAACAATCTTCTTTCCGGGTTCGAGCTCAAGAATTTTTCCGACAATATCATCATCCCACATGGAGAATTCAGAGCCAACTTCGCCAGACATTTCGGCGTGCGCGCCTGTCCATAACTGGATTGTAGCTTCACGGGTGAGTGCAGCATAGACCATCTCCGGATCCACGGGAAGTAGGAAATATTTTTTGAGTTCTTTCACAGTGCAAAGGAGAAGAAAAGAATTGTAATAATAAAACAAGCATACGTATCAATCCTATGAAAATTCCAAGCTCCAAATTCCAATGCTATTTATACCCAATTGGAATTTGGAATTTATTTATTGGAACTTAAGCCGATAATGTTGCCTCAAAACAGCTAGCATAAACTCAGCCGCTAACCCGCCTTGCCTTTATTTCTGCTGGATTCCTTAGACCAACAGGAGCCTTCATGTAATTCACACGATTCATTGGCTTACCGCTAACTCTGCGCATCATGGCAAGTTGACCAATATGACCAAATACATCGCTCAGTGGACCATGAATCATCAGTTCCATCATTCCTTCTTCAACCTCATTTTGATCTAAGAAATCTTGCAAGCCTTGAATAACAAACTTGAATTGCTGCTTTCCTTGTTCCCAATTATACGTATGCCACTCTACTCTATCCGTCTCACGCAAGATGGCATCAGCATTGGCAAGTACATTAACGAGGTGATTAATGATTTCTAAGGCACTTCGGGTATCATGACCTAAAGAAAATGAAGAAAAACTGGCATCTGCTTCTTCTACCACTTTTTGAAAACGGTAGTTTGCAGACTCGAGTAAATGGTGAGTCAGTACGTTCATTATAATACAGTTTGGCAGATTAAAGTTATAGAAAAAATTCGTCAAAATGACAAGGGATCTTCGATAAGTTCCAAATTTCAAAATCCAAAAGTCAATACACCACCTGCATGACAAGGCGTGAGCAAACTATATTGAAAAAAGCTCTAAGCCTTCCATTCTTAATTAAGCGTACCACTTCCAAGTCGGTCACTATTGGAATTTGAAACTTCCTTTTTGGAAATTTGTGGTGCAAGATGTCGTGTTACCTTGGAGCACCAAGCGCCACAGATCACTCTACCTTAGATTCTTGGGTGTTTACCGAATATGCTTAAACTTGAATCATCAATTGTTTAAATTAGACACATGATAATAGTCAACACAGAACAAATTGCTGGGCGCGAAATAGCGGAATCATTGGGCCTTGTTCGCGGCAGTACAGTGAGAGCACGAAACATTGGCCGCGACATTTTTGCTGGACTAAAAAATATTGTAGGAGGGGAAATTGAGGAGTATACCAAGCTTCAAGCTGATGCTCGCGAACAAGCTTTGCAACGTATGACCACTGACGCCCAAAAACTTGGTGCTGATGCCGTGGTGAATGTACGCTTTACCACCGCCATGATAATGCAGGGCTGTGCCGAGATATTGGCATTTGGAACAGCTGTTAAATTGAAATAAGCTATGTTCTTCATCATACAAGGAGTGATTTTCGCCGTAGTCATAGGAGCGATTATTTATTTGGCAATTCAACGTTCAGGAAAGGACAGAGATTTTGAAGACCGAGATAATTGAGCCCCTTAACATAAAATGCGCTAACCCGTAACCCAACACCTTTTTTAGTCACTCCAATTTTACAGCTTACATGAATGGAAAGCTACTCAGAAAAGTGGGCCACGGACATGTATTTGATTTTCTGTCCATGGTTCTGCTGCTGATGAAGCACGTAAACATTCAATAGTCTTTCCGATAGAAAGCCAAATACTCTACGCTGGTTGGGGTCTTCCTTAGGCACGTATTCTTTATTAACTTCATCGAGAATGCGAAATAGCCAAGTGCAATAGCCGTCCCAAAACCCCCAGCTGGCGATCATTATATTAAACACACAGAGGCTTAATCCGCCTGCGAATCGATCAAAACTTTCTGCATATTCGGGGTAAAGAGATTTCACCGCTTTTTCGGCCAGGTTCCAATCCTCAGCATGATGGTCGCGTGCGTACTGCTGTTTAGCACTCCATTTTTTTAGTTTAATCATCCGATAGCGCTTTGGCAAAATGATTTTACCATCTCCTAACTGTTTAGCGATATAAGCCTCCAATTTCGGACTCAATACGCGCTCGTAGGTTTCTTTTGACGCCTTCAGATAATACATCCGTTTAAAAGGATTCAAACTGAGGGGAAGAGTAAAATAGCGTCTATAATGCACCAAACCCAAATAGGGCACCTGCTCCTTCGAATAGTTCTTCCAGATATAATACAAGGCGGTCAACTCCACCCAGGTATCATTTAGGTGAGAGATATTCTCCCCCGTATCATCGCCTTCAATCCCAAAGCCATCATGAATAGCCCTACCTGCATGAATGGGATGTACATAGGATACCTCAGGAATATAAAAGGGCTTGTAGTAGACACTGAATAGAGTGAATTGAGGATTTATCACGGTTGTTTAAGGTTTCGGTTCAAATATAGGATTATTGGAATAGGCCGTTAGCTACAAGACAATAGCTACCCCTTCATACTCAAGCCTACCCTTTTTCTCGGTAGGTCAATTTCCGTTACCCGAACCATTACCTTTTGATTGATATGTAATACCTCCGCTGGGTCCTTGATAAAAGTATCGCTGATTTGAGAGACATGGAGCAAACCGTTTTCTTTGATTCCGAGATCGACAAAGGCACCAAACTTGGCCATATTGGTGATGATGCCGGGGAGTTTCATGCCGACTTGCAAATCCTTGATATCGCGGATTCGAGCATCATAGGCAAATACCTCAGCCTCTCCCCTTGGGTCTAATCCAGGTTTGAGGAGTTCTTGCAGGATATCTGTTAAGGTGGGTAAACCAATGGAGGAAGTCACAAAAGATTCGAGGTGAAGTCCTTTTTGCCAGGCTTCTTGTCCGATTAAATCCGCTACGGGCTTTTTCACCTCATTGGCCATTTTCTCGACAACAGGATAGGCTTCAGGATGCACTGCCGAGTTATCCAATGGGTTCTTTGCATCAGGGATTCGTAAAAACCCAGCGGCTTGTTCGAAGGCTTTGGGACCAAGTCCTGCTACCTTCAATAACTCTTTCCGCGACTTAAAGGCTCCTATTCCTTGGCGGTGCTTCACAATCTTATCAGATAGCGTTGGACCAATACCCGATACATAACGCAGCAACCAAGGAGAAGCGGTATTCAGATTCACACCCACCTGATTTACGGCGCTTACAACGACACGCTCCAATACTTGGCGAAGCCGTTCTTGGTTAACATCGTGCTGGTACTGTCCGACACCGATGCTTTTCGGGTCGATTTTTACGAGTTCCGCCAAAGGGTCGAGTAAACGTCTGCCTATGGATATGGCCCCACGGATGGTGAGGTCTAAATCAGGGAATTCTTCACGCGCAATTTCGGAGGCCGAATAGATGGAGGCACCTGATTCGCTAACTAAGAATATGGTAAAATCTTGATGCTCAGCAAAGGCTTCTTTCACCAAGCTTTCTGATTCTCTTCCTGCCGTTCCGTTTCCGATAGCTGCACCTTGTAGTTGGTATTTCTTCTGAAGGGCTTGAAGCATTTCGATGGATTCTTTCCAGCGCTTTTGCGGTTCGTGGGGATAGATGGTCGTATGATGCAGGAGATTTCCATACTCATCCATACAAACCACTTTACAGCCGGTCCGAAAACCAGGATCAATGCCCATCAATCGCTTTTTACCCAACGGTGCTTCCAAGAGCAACTGTTTTAGATTTTCACCAAATATGGCGATGGATTCTTCTTCGGCCTTTTCACGAGCAGCATGACGAAATTCCGTTTCTAAAGATGGCGCCATTAAACGTTTGTAGGCATCTTCAACAGCCATCTCCACCTGATCAGTTGAAGCCGAATTTCCTCGGATGAAAAAGCGGTCTAATTGCTCCAAGGCTTTTTCCTTTTCTATGGATACACTTACCCGCAGAATTCCTTCTTTCTCTGCCCTATCAATAGCTAAGATACGATGCGATGCCGCCCGTTTTAATGGCTCTGAATAGGTAAAGTAGTCGCGGTATTTCTGTCCTTCTGTTTCCTTTCCTTTCACCATTTTGGTTTCTAGGAGTCCGGATCTTTCAAATAATTTTCGCAGTGAAGCCCTAGCTGCAGCATGCTCACTCACCCATTCAGCAATGATATCACGCGCGCCTGCAAGAGCGGCTTCTACATCGGGAACATCCTTATTAATATAACGTTTGGCGGCATATTCGGGAGTCTGTTCCTTTTGCGCCATAAGGATTTTTGCAAGGGGCTCAAGTCCTCTTTCACGAGCAGCTGTTGCCCGGGTTTTTCGTTTTTGCTTATAGGGAAGATAGAGGTCTTCGAGGGTGATCATATCCATACAGCCTTCAATCTTCTCTTTCAGTTCGGGAGTCAATTTACCCTGCTCTTCAATCGCTTTGAGAATGGTCGCTTTACGTTTTTCCAGCTCAATCAATTTCTTCCAAGCCTCTTCGATAGCACCCACTTCCACCTCATCCAAACTGCCCGTCGCTTCCTTTCTATAGCGCGAGATAAATGGAATGGTCGCTCCTTCTTCGAGCAGCTTCAAGGTTGCCGCTACTTGACGTTCGGATATATGGAGTTGCGCACTGATGGATGAAGTAAGCTGCATGGTCATGGGGCGAATATAGAAAGGATTCAGATTTATCGAAGAAGCAAAGTCGCTGTGAATTAATAATCCGAAGTTTCATGTATTTTGCTTTCAATTAATATCAATGGAAATCATCTAGCAAACCTTGCATGCTATTATTGATGATGTCTTGGTAATGAAAACTAAATCTACTCACTCTTATGTCGAACCTTAATGACCAAGCATGTACAATTTGTGGAACAGAAATAGAGCGACATTATTGTCCGAATTGCGGACAAAAATACGACGCGAAAAAACTGACAAGCATCGGGCTACTTAGCGATCTTTTGGTGAACCTCTTTTCTTTAGAAAAATCCGTATTTGCTACCTGCATACGTTTAATTATAGATCCGAAGAAGATAGTAAAGAACTACTTCGACGGCTTTAGGCATTATTATCCTAGTCCAGGAAAGATTCTTTTTTATGCCGTGACTGTAGCTGGATTGCATATAACCTTTGTTGACAAAACATTAGTTGGACTTACCTTCGACACGGATAATATAAGTGCCCAAGTTTCCTTTCTGCTATTTTTTATACCGGCCTTGTCTCTATGCTCTTTACTAGGCATGCCGCGCCTAAAGATTGGGTTTCCAGAACATATGATAAGTTCCATTTATTTGTGTTCGTCTACTCTCATAAGCCTAACCATTCTCAATGATTTTCTCTATCTTATTACTGGCTTTGATACTGATATTTATCCAGCTTTTCTTTTTCTACTACTTGTTTTTATTGGTGATGCCCGGGTATTTACCCCAAATCCAACTCGACTACGAATCGCTCGGAACACGCTTTTTCAATTCTTGGCCTTTTGCGCCTTTGTTTCGGCTATTCTCTTATTGGTGTTTATCCAGAATCCTGAGAGCATCAGAATAAACTAACTTAAGTGACTTGGGTCACTAAATTAATACCCAAAAGGAGGGACCTTGCACCTATAACTCGCAAGTAATGAAACAACTACCCTTCATTTTTATCTCCCTTCTTTTCCTTCTTCCAACCGGACTATTGGCTCAGGATTTTACGTTGACCGTTGAACCAATGAGCATTTCTAATATGCCTGGAATTCAATCCTACGCTTGGGCTAAATACGAGGGCAAATGGATTCTGCTTGGCGGACGGACGGACGGCCTACATAAGCGCCAAGCCAATGCATCCTTTGACCAGGCTGGACAAAATGATTTCATTACCGTGGTCGACCCAATAACAGCACAAGTTTGGACCGCTTCCATCAGCACCCTTGCCATCTCTATTCAAGAGCAGTTACTCTCTACCAATATGGAATTTATTCAAGCGGATAGTTTTCTGTATGTGGTCGGAGGCTATGGTTATAGCATGACCAAAGGTACTCATATCACTCATGCGGTTATGAGTGCCATTCATCTGCCTTCTTTGCTGAATCATGTGGTAAATGGCCAATCTATCCAGAACGATTTCCGTCAGATTAGCGATACCAATTTCGCTGTAACTGGAGGATATCTAAATGAGCTTAACGGTGTCTATCATTTAACGGGAGGACAGCGTTTTGATGGACGCTATAATCCAATGGGCCATGCCAGCTATACCCAAACCTATACCAATGCTGATCGAAAATTTACGCTATCAGATGATGGAACTAATCTAAGTGTAAACTTCTTGGCTGAAGATTTTGACCCAGCGGTGTTTCATCGCCGCGACTATAATGTGGTGCCCCAAATCTTCCCGAATGGAGGAGAAGGACTTATTGCGTTCTCTGGTGTTTTTCAGGTCCAAGCCGACTTGCCATTTCTTACTGCTGTAGTGATCGACAGCCAGTCGTACCGTTTAGAGAATTCCTTTTCTCAATATTACCAACAATACCATTGTGCCCATATCCCCTTGTATTCTGAAAATAACAAGGCCATGCATACCCTCTTCTTGGGAGGGATAAGCCAATATTACGACAGTGCAGGAACCCTAGTAAAGGATGATAATGTTCCCTTTGTAAAAAGTATATCTCGCGTTACCATGGACCAAAATGGCCTGCTCAAGGAATATAATATGGGCATTGAGCTACCCGATTATCTAGGTGCAAGTGCTGAATTTATTCCAGCAGATAATTTACCCGAATTCGGTAATGGCGTACTTAAGTATGATGATTTGACTGCCGACACTACGTTGATTGGCTATATGGTCGGTGGCATTCAGAGTACAGCGAAGAATATCTTTTTCATCAATACAGGAAATGAAAGTAGCGCCAGTCCAACGATCTATAAAATCAGCCTCATTAAAGGGGTAAAAACTGGGATGGAACAGCTGAACAATGAAAGCTATAAAAGTTTTGGATTGCAGGTTCTTCCTAATCCAGCAAAAAATAAGCTTGACTTACATTTCAATGCATTAACTGCAGAGCCAATTGTTGTGGAAGTATTCGACATGCAAGGAAAATTACTTTATGCTCACACATTGACAAACCTCAGTCCAGGAGCAGAAAGCCACCGCATCGAATCAGCCATACTTCATGGAAATACTATGGTGCTTGTCGTGTTGCGTTCGGCAAGTATGAAAAGCACACAAAAGGTGGTGCTTTTCCATTAGCCAGAATTTATTTGAATACCCGAAAACTATTGATTTGGCTTCCGTTAAGAATCTTCACAATTAACAGTCCTTTTGCATTTTCTGAGAGCGGAATTTCTTGTTTGCCTTGTTGCAAGATGGATGAATACCAAATCCTGCCCAAAAGATCAACAACCTCAATACTCGCCGTTCCGGATAGCTCCTGTAGATCAACCATGAAACTTGCTCCATCCACATATACATTTGGTTGAGTAAGGGTCAGAACTTGGACGCTTGAAGGAGTTGAATTTCCAAAATGCAGGGTAAAGCGGTCTGTTGAAAAGCTGCGGTCATGAATAAATGAATAAGCTGAAAGTCCTAGATTATGAATCACTCCTGTTTTTTTATCTTCAAGTGACACAGGTAATTGCAAGGAGTAGTCGTCAGTTATTGCACTAAAAACATAACCAATTCCATCTACTTGAGATTCTAGAAATACGGGTATGCTGTATTCCATTTGCAGCGGCAAGGCATTCTGACTTACTGCAACCCCGTTTGCATTCGAATAGAGGTTTGGAACATCCATGCGGGTGGATTTGAACTTGGGGATATCCCAGCTGCCTTCATAGTCATTGGTCGCCTCAGACTCAAAATGAATGCTCATCTCATCAAATCTATTCGCGCTATCTTCAATGCGCAATCGGAAAATGTTTCTTTCATTTTTCATATAAGCAGTTGCCGTTGAATTCGTACCAGATGCATTGGTCAACTGAATGGTTTGTGAACTGCCATCTGCTTTCACCCAAAATGCCTGAAAGGGAGAAATGATTCCGGTATTTAATCCGGTAAAGTTTGTTCCATTCCATATTTGAACACTTTTATTTCCAGAACCAAACCCTCCACTTGCAACCAGTTCTGCGATGTCGAGGTTAAATGGATATGGATTCCCTACAAGAGACCATCCTTGGTAACTTGAATTACCCGTATTGGCCGGGTCATACGTATTTGGAATGCTAATCGATGACTGTGTGCCAAGATTTACTATTCCGGTAACTGAAATGGAACTTGCTAGCGTATGTACGGAATTGCTGTTATCATGATAGATAGAATAACCTTTTGATACCGATGAAGAAAAGTCTGCTGGAGATGTCCAACCGATGGCATCACCAGAACCTGCATCCGTCGCATCCCAATAAAAGACATTTCTTTGCGCTGTTGGGCTATGGCTGATAAAAAAAACAGGTGCATTTGAAATAGCACTTGGCGATGAAACCGGAAAAGAATACTGTCTCCAGCCTGCTGAAACACTGCCCATTTCTTTTTGAACAGTGACATTTCCCGAGATGGAACCCGCCGTGTTTGGGGAAACCTGTCCATAACTTGTACTTGAGCTTGCTGCCAAAGTCAGAAAACCATTCGTAGTTAAAGTACAACCACTTGTCACTTCTAAAACCCCACTTAATTCAATAGAATTGGTTAAAAGAGAGGAAGTCCCGTTTTTGCTAAACACCAAGTTTCCGCTTCCCGTTACGCCATTTCCAGCATTCAAAAGATCACCATAAATAGTAACTGTTCCGCTTCCTAAAGCGAGTTCAAAACCCGCATCTATCCTGACACTTTTAGCACTAAAGCTTCCAGGCGTTGTATTTGAATTTATGATGGCATCCATGCTCGATGAGGTTGTGCCATCCCAAGCCGTCCCGTTCCAGGTTGCCCGCAAGGGAACGGCAGGTATTTCAGGAGTGTTGCTCACCGTCCAGTTCGCCTTATTATTGATTACGGTTTTATCCAGACTGAGGATATTGCTCGTCATGGTAGCATTATGTCTTTTTACATTGCTCGAATCCAATCGAATAGCGCTCACCCCATTGACGAGTGAATCGGGCAATTCAGACTGAATCAGTCCAGGCGCTGAAGAAGCACCATCCCAGTTCGCGTCACCGGTTATTGAAATAAAATTCATGTGAATCCCAGCCAAATGTCGGGTTACTTCTAAACGGTAATTCGTCGTTGTATCGATTGAATTGATGCCTTGAAAGGCGAATATTTGATCCCCATTCGCATTAGAGCTCAACCCTTTACCACGAATAACGCTTCCTATCGATGCCAAGCCAGTGGTTCCATGGGTTGTATTTCCTGTGGCTGATGAATAATACTTGATAATTGTGCCTTTTTTTAATCCACCAGTTGGAGCTTCCCACACGAAATACCACTCGAGCATATTAGAAGTGAATATATGATAGCCATTGGCATCCTTCCAGCATCCATCTGTAAAACCAATCTGTGTACCTTGGGCAATATCCGTGAGTAATACTATGGCAAATGTATCTGCACCTGTAGGAGCCTGGTGCATGGATATGAAGGCAACATCACCTGCATAAAGCGTCGTTTGAGAATAGAGATTGGTAAATAAAAAGCTAAGGAGAAATGGTAGGATTAGCCGTTTGACGTTCATATTATAATTTAGTTTAGAATAGGAACACAATAACTAGGTATCCCATTGGCGCGCAAGAAGCTTTATAAATGGAGAAAATTCTACTTGTATTTTTGAAATACTCGAGAATCACTATTTATATATTCGCTAGTTCAAATTAGCCGTGTATGTTCTTCCTCTTGGGAAGCAGGATTTAGCGACAACAGTCTTCCACTGCTTGATTTGCCACTTTTGGACTGATATAAGGAATACCGAGATTGAGACCTCGTAGGATAAAGAGAATACCGATTAGGATAGTGAATATGGGAATAGCTTTATTGAGTTTTTGGCGCAGGGAAACACTCCAGAGCTTTTTACTCCAGCTAATTCCAAGCATCATTGGCAGCGTGCCTAAGCCGAATACCAACATATATACGGCACCCATCAAAGCATCTTGTTCCACCAAGGCCCCAGCCATGGCCACATAGACCATACCGCATGGAAGGAAGCCGTTTAGCAAACCGAGTAAGGCCACAGATCCCAGATCGGTACTTTGCATCCAACGTTGGTAAAGTCTCATAAAAAAGGGAGGCCATGCACTCTTCTTACGGAGTAAACCGAAAGCAAAGAGCAATACGAGGACTCCACTAAAAATGCTGATACTTTGCTGAAACCCTGCAAGATTGAGTCCTTTACCAAAGAGTCCGATTAAGAGGCCCATAATGGCATAAGCAATGATGCGAGAGAAATGATAAAGAATTGCTCGTGCGCCACTACTTTGGGGTAGCGCCATCACCAAAGGCCCGCACATGCCCAAGCAATGAAGACTTCCAAATAACCCAGTTAGAAAGGCTGCCCAGATTAGCGCCATAGCAATTCGCCTTCTTGGTGGTAGCCGGTTTATCATTCATTATACCGAAGGGTATAATGGTACATTCCGTGTTGCATATTGAGGTTCGTAGCGCTGGCATTTCCCGCTGTTAATGGTACCATGAGGCTCGTATCTAACTCCGAATTCGATGGACGGTAAAACTCAATAAAATTGAGTTTTACCGTCCATCGAATTCGGAGTTAGATAC
>Ga0100391_1003523_pt1 | contig 15781 bp, 5 predicted proteins | sample CryGeymeta201515_FD_81541 | JGI IMG/M metagenome (GOLD analysis project Ga0100391, IMG submission 81541) | Groundwater microbial communities from Crystal Geyser aquifers in Utah, USA - Crystal Geyser metaG 2015-15 | ecosystem: Environmental > Aquatic > Deep subsurface > Groundwater | place: USA...
CAGCAGGGCGTGTTGGGCGGTACCAAACAAGGCCCAAAAGAAAAAAAGGCCCCCGGGGGGGGGGGGGTGAGCGGCAATTTCAGCTCACGAAAAAAGGAACGGCAAACCCTCTACTTACGTTGATGACAACCAGAACCAATGCACCAAATTGACTCTGCAAGTTCTTCGATTGGCTGGGATCTTGCTTTCCTACATCAAGGAAGATGACACCAATTAATACAGCCATCAATGTTGTCAACCCAATGCGGGCACCTAGAGCACCTGTATCACGCTTCAGGTTTTTTAGTTCTCGACTAAATAACATAAAAGTTTGAGTTCCAATGCCAACATGATGTTCATCAAACCCAATAGTATCCTCGTGTCGTGTAATAGTAATACCCAACTCATCTTTGCCTGCTTCGCCACCTTTAAATGGCTCTCCAAGTTTTCGGGTATCACTCGGGAAAAAGTCTTTCTCGTCAAGTTCTTTCATTGGGACAGACTGAGCCACTTGCATGACCCAATCTGCAGGATTGTAGCGAGGAGGATTTGGGTGTCCCCGTTCTCCAAAATAGGACGGAACTCCATCTGTAGATCCTTGGTACATAACCCGTCCTTTATTCAGCAAAATCAAACTGTCAAAGCTGTTGAAGATCTCTGACGAGGGTTGGTGAATTGTGAACAACACGCTGGAGCCAGCAAGTGCCACCTTTTTAAGAACTTCACAAAGCTGAACAGCGCTGAAACTATCCAAACCAGATGTAGGCTCGTCCAAAAAGACGAGTGCTGGCTTGGTCACAAGTTCTACTCCGACGCTGGTGCGCTTCCTCTGCCCACCAGAGATGCCTTTAATCAATTCTCCACCCACAATAGTGTCTGCGCAATCCTTCAAATTCAATTCATCTAACATGTGGTTGGTAAGAGTCTCGAGCTGATGTTCTGTGGTAGATTTGGGGAGGCGCAGCTTGGCACTAAAATAAATAGCCTCTCGTGGGGTTGACGTTACTTGCAAACTGTCATCTTGAGCCACAAATGCAATCATCTGACGAACTTTAATATTAGTGGGATCCACTGCATAGTTGTCCAATCGCATGTCGGATGTGATGGTGATACGGCCTCTGGAGCTCGATCTTCCAGACAAGATGTTCAGGAGCGACGTCTTTCCTAATAAGGTATTGAAGAGAGATAAAATTTATTGATCAGTAATCTGTCGTTGCCGTCCAAAATTTTCATATCAACTAAAGGATAAACTTACCGGAACCAGAGGGTCTAAGAGATAGAAGGAAATAAAATGACAATGGTAAGATGATACCGTCGTGATAGTACTTAAATCTGAGCCAAAGGTTTTCAAAAAATGAATCTCGACTTACCCCATGATTGCGGTGGTTTTTCGTTTTGGCACTTCTCCCCAAACGCCGTCCAACAACTTGCGATCAGGCTGATCCTTCTGGCCAGACTAAGGGGGGGATTTCAAAAAATACAGGAGATGTCAGATGGGTTGAATCGAAAAGATGAAGAAAACAGCGCTCGCGGACTTTACACAACTTACCAAGGTCATGTTGACATCTTTCCATACCAGTGTCTTTCCTTCTCTCGGTGCGAACGGATCAGTCGAATGGTGTCCTGGGCGCTTTGGCATATCAATGTCGTCCAAATTCTTCTTCTTCTTTTTGTCATTCTCAACCTGTGTTGCTTTGTCAAGATCACTAGAACTGTCGCTAGTATTGGTGTTCGTGACATCTTCTTCGGATGTTGTGCGGTGTTGATTCTTCTCGATTAACTCATCGACATCAATCTCCTTGAAAGTAGTTTGGGCGTTGGACGTAGTCATGATGCGGATCTCCAAGTCAGAAGTATTTCAGCAGGACCTAAAGTAGTCTAGTTCAAGACTTATTATTATTATTCTCCTAAAAGTTCCTTCTGAGAAAAAAGTAATGAGCATGACATGGACGGGGAATAATTCATAATGAGAAAGAAATTCGTCATCCCGTAAAGGCTGACGCACAAAAGGAGCTGCTGACTCCTACTTCCGATTTAAAGAATTCGGTGGAGCGTATTATTATTATTTTATGTGAACAAATGTGCGTGCATTGAATGTCATTGGATCCGTTAAATGAGACACCTTGGGCATGAATATTATTATTTCCCTCCATTTTTGCTGCCACAATTTAACAAACCGAATACTACTAGTACTAACTAATAATAGAAAATAGAAACTCCTCTAGAAACTCAGCCATCACAACTGTTTTAGGAGTAAACACTCTAGAAAGTACATGTAGCCACGTTCTCGAACTATTTGCTACATCACACTGCACGTACTTCTCTCTATCTGTCGCCTATCTCTGTCCACTTCCTTTCCATATCCTTACTATAGCATGAATCCATCTCCTAGGTCCGTTACTGCCGCCGAAAGCATCATCATGGAAATGAATCCAAAAGTCGGCCCTACGACACTGGCTGCCAAAAGTGACGATAGCAACCAGCATCAAGACAACATTAGCATGGAATATCCACGATCCTTGGTATTCGAGATCGCAGCCTTGGTGGGCGAGCTTTCCACTCTTTTTTTAACGCGAGTTCCTCTCGATCCTCCCTTTGAACCTCTACCCACGGATAACCAGGAAGATGCCGAAACCAATGATGATGATGATGATGATGATACGAACAATTATACTATCTCCAGACCTACCAGCCACACGGCACTGGAAGATACCGAGGTTGCCAAAGCAATGGGAGCTATTTTGCTGAAATTGCTACAACTATGCCATACTCTGGACCTCCAATTGGTCCGCGTTGTCCGAAAAAAGATCGCACTCAACAACAAGAAATATCCAGCCTCCTTGTGCAAGGGAAAATCAGGCAAATACACCAAGTACAGTGCCATTACAGGAATAACAAAAGATGCAGGACAATCTACACTGGAGGAAAAACACACCATAATGAAGGACCAGGAAACAGTAGAGGATTTTCTCTTGGAGTTGGAACGATTGACTTTGGAAATTGGTAATTTTGCGCGAGAACGTCTCTGGTCGCGATATCACAAGCCAAGAAATTTGTTGTTAGCATTGCTCGGTGAGCTGGGAGAGGTATGTGGCACGGAATTATTCATACAAACATACATGCACAGCTTGAGTGTTTATCCATTGTCGAATTTTTTATTATTAAAATAATGACCTCACAATCCATTCCTACAATGTTTCTCTCTGTACGATAGCTCGCGGAACTATTTCAATGGCGCAGCGATCATGACACTTTGGATAGTATCACCCAGGAGGAACTAGATAAGATTGGTCAGGAATTGGCAGATGTGACGATTTACTTGATTCGATTATCGGACGTCAGCCAGATCGATTTGAAGAATCAAGCTGAGTCGCTGTTGTAGGCTACTACGGTAATTGTTTGATCCTACTACTATCTAGACTAGGCCTACTATGAACAAACGTTATATTTTTGTACATGTTGTGAACCATTCTCATAGTAGACTACTCGTATTGGCTGTCCTTCGAATCGCCCCAACGAGTCTTAATTGTTGGTCCTTCGCAGAACATTACCTATCGCCTCGCGCGTTTCACCTTATCCCTAAAATTATTACGTTTGCATAAAAACGAAAACAACAAAAATTCAAATGAGGTGACAAGTGCCAGCTTTCTACCAGGTACAAATAATGATAAAAAATAATGAAGTACAGAAGTGTAAACTAGACTACTACAGTACTAGTTACTAATTGACAACTGTCAAGAGTAGTCTACTCCTATACTTTATCTGAGAATATCCGTTAATCCTCTCACACCGTAGCGTTCTCTACCAATTGCAACCATTTTGTTGCAATTGTGGAATGGACCAAGATTCCTGAATCATTTCATCCGCAACAACAACAACAATAGCAAATCGTGGAGAAAAAGCATCTTTGCTGTTTTTCGCTGCCGAGGAGATTTGATCTCGTTGTATAAAAAGCACTACTGATTGGGTTTTTCCAATATGGAAGGTTATCTTGCTGGCGATGAAAGTGAAGGTTCGGTAGTCGATCTTTTGGAAGATAGCTCTAGCCGCGAGGCATCGGAGCAGCAGCAACAACAACAACCGCATTTGGAAGGAGGAGAACTTCTAGCACCACCACAGCAGCAGCCCAGAGCCGCAAACGCTGCTGGGGAAACAGAAGAAGATGTTCAAACTCCTGTTATCCCACCAGTCTCCAACCTTTTGGACAAGCTGGGAGCACTGGAAAAGCGTTGGACCGATCAAGCATCAACCACCCAGAGGAATAAGCAACAACGACAGGGATGGCACGCTTCTCCCTTGCCCTACGTGAGTCATCTAGCAACAACACCAGCTGCAGCAGCTGCTGCTGCTGCTGCTATCTCATCGTCACCTGGATTTGTAGATGATTCTGTATCACCGCTGACTGTGTACAGAGACTCGCCCATGGCACAGGCAGCCGGTGCCGGTGGGATGCCCATGCTGGACGATCAATCTTTGTCGACGTACGGATCTTTGGGGAGCCCACGAAATATTCCCACAACACCGTCCATCATTCAAACACGACAGCAAGCCAAACAGTCTACAACTACCAAAAGCTCGTTCTTTGAACGCATGCATCGAGGAGAAAAGAGACAAATAACGACTGTCGCTTCCACAAAGTTGCAGCAACCTGGACGGGTGTTTTCTTTTGCTAGTCCTCCACGTCATCCTAAACTACCGCGTCGACCGGTCACTTCTGTTCCCAAACAGAGACCAGCACCTGCTATCAAACAATCTTCTCTACGATCCTTGGCTTCGTCGTCGGCGGCGGCCAGTAGCACTGGCAGCAATATTTCTGTCTTCGATCGTTTGTATCGAAAAGAACGACGCGATACCAAGATTTGGACAGATCCTGGAGTCAAGGAGCATACTACCTTCGAGTTCCTTCCATCGGATGGTGCCAGTAAGACGAAGATGGTGTCTGTGAGGAAATTCGTCGGAGGATGTGGCGTCTCCCGCAAATTGCAGTTTACAGGTCTTCTTGACGGTCCCACGTCAAGTCAACAAGCCAAAATGATTCAAACAGCGTGGCGAGGTCATCATGCTCAATCTGTACTGGTAGGAAAGTTACTGGAACCAAATTTTGTTGTCACGTGTGAACTGTCATCAGTTGGAGGATGTTGCTCCAATCGCATTTTATCTTTAAAGCATCAATTAATGGCCAGAGCAACAGCTCTGCAACAAATTGATGCATCTCAATTAGAGCGGGAAATTGACATGCATCAAATGGATCGAGTTTCCTTGAGTCATACTGGTCATGTCTCCTTTGCCGCTTGGGACGACGAACATTGCATCATTCAACAAAACTATACTGTTGTGGTTGAATGCGAAGCTCGAATCGTACAGGCCACACGTTCTTGGAGCCAAGAGAAAATAGGGGCTACTCTGTTCCACAATATACTCGAAGCTTCTTATTGCAGATGTGCTAATAAGCTCGTCCAGAAAGCAGCCACTTTGTTGCAGCAGTGGTTTTTCTACGTTATGTACCGCAATCGCAAGGTCAAATCGGCAATATTGTCCTCGCCAACGCTTTCGACCGCATCGGATCAATCCATGAAGAAGAGGTTGGAAAGATTCAATTCGCTTTCGAGGTTACATATGCGGCTCCGTCAGGAGACGCAGGCGGCCAAACTGGAAACGTTGGACTTTGCGGCTGTCGTTCTCCAAAGAAACTTTCGTAAACTTTTGGCTCGACGATACTGTCAGGCACTCCGGGACGTGCAAGATTTACGAGATATTGTATCTCGTCGGTCCCCAGAGGACAACGTTGTGCAAGGGGCAGTCACTCGTATTCAATTATGTTATCGTCGATACATGTCGGACAAGAGGTGGGGGGAAACACTGGTCGTACGACTGCAAGCTCACCAACGCCGTCGTATTCATCAGCATCGTTTTGAAAGATTAATGGGGGGTGTACTTCGAATTCAAAGTTCATGGAGAGGGTACACTACAAGACGACAATTGACCAATAAATATGCCAAATTGTCAGCTCAAACCCTTGAGGCGGCCTGGAGACAGCGGTTTTGCCAGAGAGAGGGGCTGGTTGCTTCAGTCAAGACAATCCAATCTATTGTGCGCATGTATCAGTCAAGACTTCGGTATCTTAATTTTTTAATGGCTATTAATCGTTTCCAAGCAGTTTGGCGAGCACGACAGCAAGGCAAGTCCACCACGACCGCACTTGTCTTGTCAGCTTGGCAACAGCGGCACGAGCGACAATTTGACCAGGATGCTTTAGTGAGAATCCAAGCGTTATTTCGCATGCGGGCAGCTGTGACGAGCTATCAACAAAGACGAGATGTAATTATTCTCCTGCAGGCATTAGTGCGTCGCCGCATCGAACATTTACATCATCGGCAACTATTGTATTCTGTGGTGGTTTTACAATCTATCTGGAGGTCCTTTCGCGTCCGTCACGGCTCGTATGCAGCCATCTTTGCGGCAACAACAATTCATTGTTCCTGGAATCAAAGAAAGACCGCAGCTGCAAATCGCGAAAGGAGTGCTGTTATCAAGATACAGTCGATTGCTCGGATGAGTGCAACGAAATTGGCTTACAGAATCTCACTGCAGAGAGTGGTCAAACTTCAGACATGGGGACGTCTACACTTTCATCGAACAAAGTTTCAACAACTGCGTTTTTCCTGTGAGAAAATCCAAGCGCTTGCCAGAGCTGTTATGGTGAGAAGTGAGATGAAATTTGTGATAACTTTGGTCAAATCCATCCAACGGGCTTGGCATGCCCATCAGAGGAGGCACACATTGGTCAGATCTGTCGTTCGCATCCAATCATTTGCACGAGTGAACTTTGCGAGCCAACACCGCAAAGAATTGCTCACGGAACGAGAGGAACAGATGTGCACGCGAATTCAGAGTTGGTGGCGTATGTGTGTATATAAGACGGCTCATTTAATGTTGTGGCAGTCAACACTTCGACTTCAATGCTGGTTTCGTCTGAACAGACTGAATACTCAGCCTTTTACTCGACTGAAGCGTTCGTCAGCTATTCGTATCCAAAGTTGGTGGCGTATGGTTGTGACACAACGAAATTACAGGCAATTGGTCCAGTGTGCCTCAATATTGAGCCCAACCACCGTGTCGCACATGGCATCAAAAATGCAAAAGTCTTTGCATGTTTGGGGGTCGTCTCCAATCAAACAAAGGCTAAATTTTCGTGCGGAATCAGCTATAACTATACAACACTGGTGGCAACGAGAACGGAGTCGCCTTTTGCTGAAGAGACGATTTCGTGTATTCAAGCTCCATTTGTCTCGTTCGACTTCCCGAATCCAACTTGTCTATCGCCGTTACAAGTTCAGACAAGCCAAGGGAGCCGCAGTGTTACTACAATCGTGTTGGCGTACTTATCGCTGCCAAAGTGAGTACCAAGTACTCCAGAGCGCAATTGTGACAATCCAGACTTTTTATAGAGCACACCTGGCTAGACAGCGCTTGACACATTGCAGAAACGGGGCCAATATTGTTCGAAGAGTATGGAAGTCGTACAGACAAAAGATGCAAATTCTGGAAGCAAATTATCAAGCTTCATGTGCTACCAAACTCCAAGCTTGGATGCGACGTCTGCTAGTTCGTCTAGAATGGGCCAAATTGTTATACGCGACCGCAATAGCCCAAAAACATTGGAGAGCATCAATTGCTCGCAATAATTTCCAGCAAAGTGTATTGGCGGCACGGGCGGTACAAAGATTTGCCCGAGCAGTTGTGTTTCCGACAATCAGCGAGCGCAAGGCCGCTATCACCCTTCAGTCATTTTGGAGAACCTGTAGAGCTAAGAAAATATATCGTCGTTCCAGAAAGATGGCTATCACAATCCAAAGCACTGCAAGAATGTTTTTCAGCAGAGACGAATTTCTCGAGCGAAAAGCTGGAGCTATATCTATGCAGAGCCTCTGGCGACAATATTTCTCTTTCAAGAAATACCGAACTGAAAAGCAGGCAGTCTTTGAAGTCCAAAAGGCTTGGCGGGCTCGTCGGCGACGAACCCATAAAATTAATATGGCTATCAAGATCCAAAGCTGTGTTCGACGTAGAAGGGCCGAAAAAGTCTTATACCTTCAGCTTGTTTCCGTGAGGTTGCTGCAGTCGTGGTGCCGTTCAAGGCTGTGCACACTACGATTTTTACGCGCTCGTCGGGCTGTCCAATTGATACAGACGGTCTTTCGACATCACCAGGAAAAGCGAGCTGCCACTGTCATTCAGTTTGTTTGGAAGTTTCTGTGCACTCGCCGAAAGCGTCTGCAGGCTACGCTTGTCATTCAAAAGAGGTGGAGAGCATATGTACAGTTCACGATAAACAAGGAAATAGAAGGGAATATCATGGCCACCAAGATTCAAACACAAGTACGCGGCGCTCGCGCTCGCGCTCTACGACACAAACGAATGGCAGCTGTTATTTTGCTACAGATTTTTTGGTTGGGTATGACATCAGACGACCTAGGGGTGCGTCTACGCGGGTCTTTGGTTATTTGTGAGTCTGTGGAAAGAAGGCGCCGAATCCGGCAGATTCGTCTAGAGCAAGCTGCAGCGGTAGAAATCCAGAGAACGTGGAGGAGAGTTTTCAATCAGAGAATATATCTCGGGATGAGGCAAGCTGCTTTAGTTGTTCAGTCAGTTTCGCGGATGTACCGCCCTCGTTATGCCTTTTTGACTCTATGTAAGGCATCAGTGATAATTCAAAGCTATAGCCGGATGAGCATTGCTCACAGAGAACTTCAGCTGGTAAGACAGGCTGTAATTGTCCTGCAATGCTTTTGGCGGTTTCTTTTGGAAAGACGGCGTCTGAGCTGCGTCAAAATTCAAGGATTATTTCGTGGAGGCTTGGTGAGAATGAGAATTTCTGGCGTCAATGATTGTGCACTGTTAGTTCAAAGAGCTTGGCGTGCAGCTTCTAAGCGTGTGCACCTAAAGGAAGAATCATCTGCCATCAGGATTCAAGCTTTGTACAGGATGTTTCCGTGTCGGCAAGCCTATATGGGATTGCAGACTTCCGCTCTTCGACTGCAGTCCATTACTCGTTCTCATACGGCGAGAGTTTGGTTTGCAAACTATAAAGCGGCTGTCATTTTAGTTCAGCAGGGTTGGAGACTGAACCGTTTGCGAACCATTGAATTACAGAGACGTCAGACGCTGGCTTCAACAAAAATCCAAGCACAATGTCGGGGTCGTCTGACTCGTCAGCAGTTGCAGCATATATCCTTGTGCGCTAGAACGATCCAACGAAGTCACCGTGGAGGTATTGCCCGGATTTACTTCAAAAAGGCAAGTATGGCTGTTCCAACTATTCAAACATTTGCCCGATCCGTTATTGCCCGTCGGGAGTTAGAGAGAGTCGCAATCATCAAAATGCAGTCACTTCTGAGGGCCTTGCACAAAAAGATTGCTTATCAACGCCTTCATCACGGTGTCATTTGCTTGCAAGCTTGGAGACGTATGAAACCTATCAGGTCAGAATATATAGCGTCCGTATCGTCTATCATCAAAATCCAAAGATTGTTCCGAGGTTATGTTGATCGTGCTTGTTTGGCGGAAGTTCGGAGAGATCAAGAAGTTGCAGTAATTAAACTCCAGACTTGGTATCGGTCGGTTTGTTGCAGAAATGAGTTTTCAGTTGTTCATTCTTCAGCGGTGCTTGTGCAGAGTGTCATTCGACGTGCTTTAGTACTGCGACTGGTGAGCAATTGGGAGGTCGCTGCGAGAAAAATCCAGTATGTTTACGCTAAGGTTAAGGACCACTTGCCACATCACAAGACTAAACATGCCGCAATCGTTCTCCAGCGGTCTACCCGAGCTTTGATTGACAGAACAAACAGATCAACTTTGGCAATGTGTTCGACAATGATTCCAGAGCGAACTCTGAAGAAATTCAGCTCCAAAACGAGCGGGCGCGTGTGGGGAAGTCGCATCCGAGCTTTACTACAGGATAGAATTTGCATGGCAATTGTCATTGAAATTTGGTGGCGATCGGTTTCTCAGAGATCAAAATTCTTGCGACTACGATCATCCGCTCTCCAGATTCAAATATGGACACGAAAAACTTTCCTACCCAAGCTAAGAGTGGAACGAGCGGCCACGATCCGAATTCAAGCGTGCTTTCGAAGCTTTCTAGCCCAGACTAATTTTATGGTTCTGGCCGCTTGCTCATCAGCGATTTCTGTGTTAACAAGAGAGAAAATGGCACAGAAAATACAGGGAGGCTTTGTGTTTGGATCGAGAGTCAGAAAATATTTGCATCAGCGCTCACTTTCGGCACTCTCAGTACAACAGTGTTGGCGCGTGTACTCTGCTCACAGAATTTTGAGGGATAGAAAGCAGGCTGTTGTTATTCTGCAGAAGGCAGCTGTCAAATTATTTTTGCCATTCGCAAGGCGCCGGGTCACCGCTTGTGTTCGCCTTCAGTCCCACTGGCGAATGCTAATGGTTCGGAAGTCCTTTTCAAACTTTTACCGAGCGATACTGCTCTTCCAGGCAGTTGCGAAACGCACCTCGTTACAAGCCGGAGCATTAGCAAGAGAGGAAGCTGCCAGAGTCCTGCAGAAGAGCTGGAGAGGAGTGAATCGTCGGCGCGCATTTTTGAGAACTCGCAGATCTGTTATTATCGTTCAGAGGCAGTTGCAAACGGAGTTTCTTCCTAACGCCAAGCTCCGAAGCCGGTCTGCTATCAAAATCCAAGCTTTATGGAAAGCTCGTGTCGCGCAAGATAACTATGCGCGACTGCGGGCTTGTACGCAACTACTTTCGCCTAAGACTATCAAGAAAATGGCGTTAAAGATCCAAAACCCAACTTGGGGCTCACGTGTAAAACGCCAATTGTATGTTCGATCAAAAGCATCTACCGCCATTGCGACGTCGTGGCGCAAGATAAGTGTCAGGTCTGAGTACAGAAAACAAAAGCAGGCGGCTTCTACCCTTCAGAGAGTTTGGCGGCAAAAGCTCCCCATTCTTTGTCAGCGACGCCTTTCCGCTACGACACTTCAGGCCTGCTGTAAGATGTTCCTGGCGAAGCGATTGCATCGAAAACATCGAGAAATGACGACGAAGTTACAGTCGCTTTGGAGAAAGCATGTGGCCGTAACTTTATATCAACGCCAGAAAGCGGCAACCATTCTACTTCAGTCACGCTACAAAATGTTAGTGGCGTCGCAATTGTTCGAGAAACAAAGGTCTTCGTCTTTTGTCTTGCAGTCAGTCTTGCAAATGCACTTGACCAGGCGTAAATTTAAGCAACAAAAGATGGCGAGCATCATTCTGCAGTCCTTTTGGAGAATGCTTGCGACGAGGCATTTATTACTCGAGCAACACGCCGCCTCTCGAACCTTGCAGAATCTCTGGCGGATGTGGGTGGCCCGTCGAGTCTTTCAACATCAAAAGCCAGCAGTGATTCACTTGCAGTCTAAATGGCGAATGTATTCTCAGCGTACAAGCTTGCGTCGTAAAAAGATGGCATGTATTCGAGTACAGATGCAATGGAGAGTCCATGTCGCCAAAAAGGTTCTCCATGGGCTCCACACTATGGAAAGCAATAGAATTCGCCTTGAACTTCTGCACGCTGAACAGATCAAACGTGCAACCATTGTCATCCAGAGCTTGTGGAGGGGCTTTGTTTGTCAAAGAAGTTATATTGATCAAAAGCTAGCGGCTGTTTTGATTGCAGGCTCTTGGAGAAAATTAACTGCAAAGAAATTGGCCAAAACGTTCCAAGCTGTCAGAATCACTAGAATGCGTCTTGCTACCATCCAAGACGAACAGAACCATAGGGCAGCTCTCACGATCCAGAGTTGGTGGAGGAAAAATGATTGCCAGCGTTCTCTGCTAGATCTTAAGCGAGCTGTTGTGGCGCTCCAATGCTTTTTGCGAGTCATTGCCGCAAGGAATCTTCTGTCAAAATACAGAGCACTGGAGGTGACAAGGATCCAACTAGAAGAGATCCGCTTTGAGCAGATTAGCCGAGCTGCTCGTTTGATCCAAACCATTTGGAGGAAATTTTTCTGCGCACGGTCTTACCTGGAACAGAAAAATGCTGCGGTAGTGCTTCAAACAAATTGGAGGTATGTTTCAGCTAAGAAAATTCTCCAGGTCCTCGCTGACACAAAGAGCAGTCTTTGTGCTATCCAGTCTAGCCAACTGAATAGAGCAGCATGTTTTATTCAACAATCTTGGAGGCGCAGTGTCTGTGTACAGTCATACGTTCAAGAAAAGAAGGCCGTCATTGCTCTACAGAGCTCTTGGAGGCGCGTTTCCATCGAGAAAGAGTATGTCAAACGAAGAAAAGCCGCTATCAGAATACAGATGTTTTACCGATGGCACATGCAAAGGTATTCTTCGGCGGTACTCTTACAGTCAAGAATCCGGTCCTATCTGGGACGAAGGTGGTTAATCAGACATCGAGAGTCCGTGGTCCTTATTCAATCTTGTATAAGATCTCACACGGAGCGTCGAAAGTTTCTGCGTTTTCAAAAGAGGGTCACGCTGATTCAGTCCTTGCACAGGCGTCAAATGGCCAAGATGGTATTACGGAAAGAAAAATCAGCCGTCTTGGTGCTTCAGAACAACTGGAGGATTGTCCTATCCAAAAAGGCACTGGCTAGTCAAAGAGATCTTGAGGCCAAGAGGATACAACTCGTTTCATTTCAATCTGAGCAAAAGCTTCGAGCCGCCCTTGCCATTCAAGAAGCTGTTAGAGGTTATTCTTTTGCAAAGTTTCACATTATGTACAAAGAAAACAAAGCTTCTACCAAAATCCAATCTCAGTGGCGACGCTGTCTCGACCAACGAGGCTTTATTTTCATTACAATGTCTGTTCTGGCCGTTCAGTCAGCCATTCGCATGTACCATTCACAGAGAGCCTACAAGGAAAAGAAAGCGTCCATTGTGTGTCTGCAAAGCCAGTGGAGGTCATATGTTGCTCGAAAGAATTTGCTTGCTACAATCTCAATGGTTACATATGTTCAGCGCCAAAGCCGGATGAGAAGTTCGCAGTTTTATCTCCGTCGGTGTGTCAATGCCGCAAAGACAATCCAGACTTGGTTAAGGATGGTCACATGCGCCCGTCGCTACCAAATTGTGCAGAGTACTACCACGGTTCTCCAAAGTCGCGCGCGTATTGCTCAGGCAATTTTACTTCAAACGCACACTCGTAGATTTATTCAAGTACAAAAATATCGTTCCATCCACTATGCTGCCTTAAGATTGCAGGGATGTTGGCGATCACAACAAGCAGAGAAGCAATGGCAGAATAAGCTGGCGGCAAATCTGCTTATGGAAAAGTCGGCAAGTGTGATCCAATCCTTGTGTCGTACGTGGCAGCAGAGAGCCACATTTTTGGCTTGTCGAGTCTGCTCGACGCTCATCCAAGCCGTCTTTCGATGTCACGTCCAACGAAGAGAGTATTCTAGGATCCGCGCGGCAGTCGTCACAATGCAGACTGCCTCCCGAGCTTTCCTGTCGCGAAAAAGTGTAAGCTTCCTTGAGCTTGAAGCTCATGCACGTCGAAGACGTAGTGCTGCCGATATGTTGCAGTCTATCTTTCGTATGTACCGCCAGACGAAGAAATATCGTGCAGTACTAATAGGTGTGAAAGGAATACAGCGGAAATGGAGACGTTCCATCTTTGAGAGAGGCACACAAGGTCACGTGTCACGTAAAAAGCTGGCTGCTGCTGCCACAATTATTCAGGCGTCCTGCCGGAAATTGCTTTGCCGATTGGCCTACTTTCATGCGATTCAGCTGTCGTCGCTTAAACTTCAGTCCGAGTCGGCTTGCTATTTGCAGTCAATCTGGAGAATGACGACTCAAACGAAAAAATATGATATGAGACGAACGTGTGCCGTCTTAATTCAGGCAAATTACCGGCGCCATGATCAAGTTCAAGTATACATGAGAGTTCTACGTGCCATGGTGACAGTAGAAAGCTTCGCCCGCCGAGTTGCAGCAGTGAAGAGAGTGCAAGCCATTCGAGCAGCGACGCTCGTTAATTCTAAAAAGCAAGCCGATGGAGCCCAGAAACGCGAGCAGCAACTCTATCTTGCAATAACACTTCAGCGAATCTTCAGGGGAATCAATACCCGTGCAGAATTACGAAAAGTGGCTCTGAAGACTAAGGCCCGTCGAGCAGCTAGCGACATTCAGCGTCTCTTTAGGGGACATTTTTCGAGAGGACAATCACAACAGGCAATCTTAGAAGCAACGGCTCAGCAGCTGGTGGTCCTTAAAGCCGTCGTTGCTATCCAATCTCAATGGCGAAGGTTTATCATTGATAAAAGAATAGGAAAAGAGCGTCTGAAATCGGCAACGGCGTTGGTTTCAACGCTGAAATGTCTCACAGAGGACAGACATATCTCCGACGTCAAGTCAATGGTGTTGTTTACGTTTTTGACTGCCAAGATTTCACCCGCAATCCACAATAACGACAACTTGATGGCTTCGGCGCTTTTACTCCTTCAAGGATGGTTCAAGATGCAGTTGGCCTCTGTTGCCTTTCAGAGAAAGCGAATGGCTGCCCAAATCATTCAAAGAAATCTGGTGGCCTACCGACTGGGTGAATGGTTTCTCGATCTGGAATCAACTGTTATCTTTATAAAGAGACTACCATCGTTTGACACTTTGATCGCATTTCAAAAGATCAATCAAGTGCTCAAATTATCCACAGTCAAGAGATTTTCACAAGAGTCGTGCGAAGACTGGAAAACAATGATCGCAACTTGCGAAAATTTGGCTGCAAAGCTGCTACAACGAGGTCTTCAAACTTTGATCGTTCGAAAGCGAGCTTTTGATTATTGGAAGACTGGCGAACAAGCGCCACACGGGTACACGTCGTGGGTGCTCATGATGGGGCCCTTTTTGGAATTTAAAACCAAAAGGGCTAGCGCAATTACTGTTCAATGCTTGATACGAAAATACCAAGCCACCATGATGGCAACGACGCTGCGAAATGCTGTCTTGAAGGCCACTCTCATCCAAGCCGCTGCACGTCGACATTTTGCCGAGAAATTCGTCAACGTACTGCGCAGTGAATGGACACAGCTGCATGATTTAAGAAATCGAAATGCGGCGGTACGAATTCAATCTTGGATACGAATGTGTCGGGAGAAACGAGCATTGGATTTGCGACGGGAACAGCAACGGACGATGGAAGCTATGTATTATGGTACCGCACGGGAAAAATCCCAAATGGAAGTAGAATACTTGTTGACAACGACAGATTTGGCAACATCGAGATTTTCTGGTATTTGTTTGAAACGATTGGCTCAGCGCGTGGTCTTGGGAAGACGTACACTTGAACAGATTGTGAATCAAGATAGCGAAGCCGAAAATACGCTCAAGATAACGCGAGCCAACTTGAGCAAAAGGGAGGCAGCTACTGGAGTTGAAAATGTAGTGCCGTCCGGTCCTTAGGGTATTTCCTATTTGTGGATACTAGAGAGGAATGTAGTGGATAAAATTGTCATTAAAATTGTTTAAGATTGTCTCCTGGCACGTGATGGCTGTGCTGCAACGACGATGATCGAATTTGCCTCGTGTCTTTTCAGAAAATTGTTGGTCCGGGTTTCTTTATGATTTTTAGCGACTCATTAGAGTTAGGGAAACACGTACTTTTTTTTAATTTTGGATATTAATTTCGATTATGATTCAATTGAGAACGATGTGTTATCACCATTCCCGGGATATGAAAAAATCCCGGGGCTGTGTATCCAATTTTCTGGGATATCCATATCCCGGGCTTGTTTGACGATTTAGTGATCACCAATTCAGGGATATTGAAAAATCA
>Ga0100391_1003525_pt1 | contig 15779 bp, 9 predicted proteins | sample CryGeymeta201515_FD_81541 | JGI IMG/M metagenome (GOLD analysis project Ga0100391, IMG submission 81541) | Groundwater microbial communities from Crystal Geyser aquifers in Utah, USA - Crystal Geyser metaG 2015-15 | ecosystem: Environmental > Aquatic > Deep subsurface > Groundwater | place: USA...
AAGCATCACGAGCAAGATAAATCCAAAAAATACTTTAAAATGCCTCAAAGCGTTCGTTTTGTGCAAAAATAAGCTACCCTAATCTTCAATTAACGGCTACAAAACGTAGTTTTTCACAAAAGATTGTTACTAACAATGCGCTAAAACTTACATTTGCAACTTACCAAAACGAAAGTATGGTGACAACCGAAACTCTTTTTGAATATTTTCCGAAGCTCTCAACCCGGCAACGCGAACAGTTTGAGGCACTTCTGCCCCTTTATATAGAATGGAATGCCCAAATCAATGTGATATCGCGCAAGGATATGGATCAATTTTATGAACGTCATGTGTTGCATAGCATGACGATTGCCCATTATATCGCTTTTAAGCCAGGCACTCAAATTCTGGATGTTGGAACAGGTGGTGGCTTCCCGGGTATTCCGCTGGCTATTCGTTTTCCGCAGGTTCAGTTTTTGCTGATCGACAGCATTGGCAAAAAGACAAAAGTAGTTAAGGCTATTGCCGAGAGTATCGACTTAAAAAATGTTGAAGTGCAACAAATCCGAGCAGAACAAGTAAGTCAGAGTTTTGATTTTATCGTTAGTCGGGCAGTCACACAGCTGGAAACTTTTATTCAGTGGACACGCAACAAAATTCATAAAAAACAAATCAACAGCATGCGCAATGGCATCCTCTACCTGAAGGGTGGTGAGTTGGAAGAAGAACTGGAAGCAATTAGCAAATATTATAAATACCGTGTGTTTCCGTTAGCACCAGATTTTAACGGCAAATTCTTTGAAACAAAAAAACTGCTGCATCTTGTTCCGATAAGGTAACTTGCGTAGAAGTGTTTTTTCTTTAATTTAGCCATTCTTAATTCAAAATCACACAATATGACAGAAGCATTGACCCAATCGTTGAGAGAAAACAAAGCCGCACGCTGGGGAGCGCTGGCCGTGGTATCTTTTACCATGCTTACAGGCTATTACATCAACTATGTAATTTCACCACTCAAACCATTACTTGAGTTGCATATGGAGTGGACAAGCCGCGATTTTGGCATCTGGAACTCAGCTTATGGCTGGTTTAATGTATTTTTCCTGATGCTCATTTTTGGCGGTCTAATTCTGGATAAGATGGGTGTTCGCTTCACAGGTCTTGGCGCAAGCCTTACCATGATCATTGGAACAGCCCTGCAATATGCAGCCATCGAAAACCTGATTCCATCTGATGCTTTTATCTTTGGACTTAAAGCTCAAATTGCAATTGGCGCACTTGGATTTGGGGTTTTTGGAGTGGGTGTAGAAGTAGCAGGCATTACCGTTTCAAAAGTAATTGTTAAGTGGTTTAAAGGAAAGGAACTGGCACTGGCCATGGGGTTGGAAATGGCTACCGCGCGTATGGGAACTGCCTTGGCACTTTCGCTTCCCATACCAATGGCAACTGTATGGTTCGGCACACAGGAAATGCCAGCCATTTCGGCTCCGGTTATGCTGGGATTAGGCTTGCTTGTTGCTGGTTTTGTTGCTTTTATCTGGTACACCTTTATGGATCGCAAACTCGAAAAATCAGAAGGCATAAAAGACGAAACTGACCCAGAAGAAGAGTTTAAAGTTAGAGATATTCTTTTTATTATTAGGAACAAAGGTTTTTGGTTGATTGCACTTTTATGTGTATTATTCTATTCAGGTGTGTTCCCATTCCTGTATTATGCAACCGACCTGATGATTAACAAATATGGTGTAGATCCGCAGTTTGCCGGTGCTATTCCAAGTCTGCTTCCATTTGGAACTATTTTATTGACGCCACTTTTTGGCAACCTTTACGATCGCAAAGGTCGTGGTGCTACCATAATGCTGCTTGGATCTATCTTTTTGTTGGTGGTTCATACATTCTTCGCCATCCCGGCTTTCAATCACTATTTTGTTGCTATCGCGCTTATCCTTTTCCTTGGCGTAACTTTTTCCTTGGTTCCTTCGGCCATGTGGCCATCTGTACCTAAGATTATTCCGGAGAAACAGCTGGGCACTGCTTACGCGCTCATTTTCTGGGTTCAAAACTGGGGCTTAATGGGTATGCCATTACTTATCGGCTGGATATTGGATAAATACAGTATTGTAGGTACAAACGCAGCAGGTAAACCTATCTACGATTATACCATACCAATGATAGTTTTTGCTGCAACAGGCTTGTTGGCAATTTTCGTTGCAGTGATGCTAAAAGCCGAAGACAAGAAAAAAGGCTACGGACTCGAATTGCCTAATATTGCTGAAAAAGCAGAAGCTATAATAGAACAGGAAAAAAGTATTTAAACATGATGTTGATAATGAACCGCCTCAGTATTGGGGCGGTTTTTTTGTTTTATAAATTGTAACCTCATTATCAACATATAAAGTATCAAGGCTTAAACCTTTAACAGCACTTAATGCAATGAAATAATCAGCACCCTTTTCAATAAGCTGATTAAGTTGCTTGTTTATATCCTCTGTCTGCTCACTAATAGTCCAGCCTTTGCGCTTAATGAAATAAAGACTGCCATTTCGGGTCATATCAGGATACACTATAATTTTTGCGTGCCTTGAAATCCCCAAGCTATCCAATACTGAATGGTATCCATTCAATTTAAATCCTACTTCCGAAAACTTGTCCTTCGCATGATCATACCTGCCTTTTACTCTTTCAGTGGTATCAAACAAGGCCAGGAAACAAAACGCACACATGAAAGCCTTAAAATACAATGAATTAAAAAAACTGCTAAACCTTCTAAAAAGACTTTTAAACATCAAAACAAACGTAAAAACTACAGGAATGAACAGCACAAGAAAATAATAGTCATGGTCATGAAACTGAGCAAAAAACAGCAAAACAAAAAATGCAGAACCCACTAATAAAAAAATTGTAACGTTTATTAGAAAACAATCCTCACGCCTAACGAAAAATAAACCTGTAAGCAAAAGACCAAACAAATAGTAGGTATTAAAATAAAAAATATCGTTGCGCCAGCTCTTAATAGCATCAATTACAAGCTTCAACTCAATCGAGCTCATGTCCCATATTGGCTGGATTGTGGTTAAAAAATAGCAATCATTATTTGAGCTATTGTATGCTTTTACGAAAACAAACCACCACAGGACTACAAGCAATAAATTGATTACAAAAGAAAGCCATACCTTAACAAGCCTAATTGCGCCATTAAGCCCATTTTTATTGTAAAACACAAACAGCGAAAAAGATAACACAGCAGCAACAGGATTGATCAAATAGGTTACTTTGATTAAAGACGACAGCGTAAAAAACAAAAAGGCAAGAGGCACTCTAACTGCATGACGCTTCGACTGAATACCATCATAGAAAAACCACCAACCGATTAATGCAAAACTCAATGCTGCCGGATCGGGTAAGTAGTTATTAGAATAGTACATAAGTACTGTTGAACTGATCAAAATGAAGGTAATGAAAAGGGTATAAAAGCAATCCCCAATGATACGCCCGATGATTTTGAATAAAGCATAAAAACCAGAAAGGCTTATTAAAAGATTTAGAATTCTTAATACAAAATCCTCCTCACCAATCAATTGGTAAATAAAAGAAACAATAAAATATAAAAGTGGAAATTCATTCGCAGCACTCCCGTTAACACTGCTGAGGTTATATACCTGTGGATTAAAAAACCCATTACCAAATCTAAAATAATTGGAAGCAAACGAAAGGCTATCAGTTTGGCGAATAAAGTGAATGCCCTGTGGATGCAGAAAACTTGTAATAAGCTGTCCAAGCACAGCGACATAAACAGCCAAAAGGAACCAAAAAAACAGGAAACAATACTTATTGTTGCATGCTGTTTTTTTAAACATAGAAAATATTTTTAGCAAAGCTAAATAATATCCTTCTCAAATCTTGAGAATGATAAAAGTTTGGTTTCCAACATAAAAATTATTCCCTCACTAAAAGCCCTTACAAACCTTATCTATTTACAATAACGTTTAATTATAGCATAAGCCTCTGCAAGTCCGAGCTCACCGGCTTTGCTCAAGTCGTTGCAGGCAAGCTCCTGCTCACCCAGGTAGAGTAGCGTTAAAGCCCTGTTGTAATAAGCTTCAGCCAGATTGGGTTCGTAGCGGATTGCTTCGCTATAGGCGTCAATAGCAGGATGAAAATCCCGGTTTTGCAGGTAGATATTACCCATATTATACCAACCGTAAGCAAATTCGGGATAACTGTTTAGGATCTGCTGCATCAGCTCACGCGATTCAGTATAATCAGGATCAATGCGTTTGGTGTCTTTTGAGGGGATTGACTTTTGCCGCGTAATCATTGTAGCATGATCAAAACGCTCTTCGGCCAGCACCAGCTCAGCTTTTTCAACCATCACAGTCACCAAATTTGTAAGGGCATACAATTCCCATTCCCGCTGACCGCTGAGCCGTGTGTAAGCATGTATTGCCTTGCTGTAATTACCCTGTTCCTGATACCTTATGCCCAAAACAAGGTCTTGAGGCAAAACATTGGCAGAACTGGAAAGTGTATCATCAAAAAGCTTTGAATAAATATGTTCCTTTCCGGCAAAGGCTAAACGAAAATCTGATCTGATCTCATTATTTTTCTGACTAAGCCCTAGATCCACATAAGCAACGTGTGTCTGTTTTTTTCCGTAAGTAAGCTGAGCCACAGGCAATACACTGAGTAAACCAAAAGGTAAAATATCAATATTCCTGAACTGAACCCGGCTTTGTTTTGCCTCACCGCTAACAAAATCAGATTCCAGCGCAAAAATCTGATCAAAATAAGTGGAATCGGCATAGCGGGCATACAAAGAATCGGGATTACCACCTTCGTTGTTAAGCGCTTTTATAATCGCCATTGCCTGATCATAATCTGTCCGGCTTCCACTTTCGTCTCCTGCTTTTTTACGTGCCACAGACCGATTGATCCAGGCACCTGCAAAATCGGGAAATAAGTCGATAGCGCGTGAAAATTCCTCAGCAGCAGCCTCGAAATCGTCTAATTGAAAACGTGTGACCCCTTGATTAAACCAGGCATAAACATTCTGCGGATTAATTTTCGTGACCACCTCATACAGCGGTAAAGCCATGTCGAAATCCTGCTGCATACTATGTATAAGTGCTCTGTTATAATATGTCAACGCATTTCGTTCGTCCAGCCGGTTCACCGTTTCATAATCGCGTAATGCAGCTGTGGTATCTCCTAATGTTAAAAAGGCAATGGCCCTTTGAAAATAAAGTAATGGGTTTTGTTCGTCAAGCCGAAGCGCTTCATTAAAATCCTTCATAGCTTTTTCGGGAGCTTCCAATTCAAGCTGTATCATTCCACGCCTCATCCAGGCTTCTGTATTGAAATAATCATGATAAACGGCCTTGTCCATATCTTCCAGGGCCTCATCAAGCTGTTCCAGAAAACGATTGGCTATTCCACGATTCAGATAGGCATTCGACATGGTGGGATCGATAAGCAATGCCCTGTCATAAGATTTTATAGCCTCTTCAAAATCATTTAGATGCATGCTGGTGGCACCGTTTGCCAAATGTAAATCGGCATTGTAAGGATCAATTTCGAGCGCACGGGCAAAATCAGCTTTGGCATCATAATAATTACTCATCCTGTCGTTGGTGATCCCCCGATAATGCCATGCCCGCACATAAAGCGGATGGATTGCTATTGTCTTCGAAAAATCTTCATACGCTCCCTGATAATCACTCAAACTGTATTTGGCAACGCCTCTCAAAAAATAAGCCTCGAAAATATCTGATTTATAACGTATTGCAGTATTGAAGTTTCGGATTGCATCCAAAAAACGATCTTCCGAGAGATCAATCCGCCCGGCTAAAACAAAATGACGGTAGTTGACTTGAGCTTGACTATTTAAACTACAAATCAGTAAAAATCCAATGAATACAGCAATCAATTTATTCACCTTGATAAAAAGGTTAGATCGGCAATTTGGTCTTTTCGAGCAAGCGAATGCCATGCATTTCCATCTTTTTATCCACAGCTTTGCACATATCATAAACGGTGAGCAAAGCCACATTCACAGCCGTAAGAGCCTCCATTTCAACACCTGTCCGCCCCACACAGCTCACCTCCGAATTCACGCAAATACCCTGATCATCCATTTGCGCCACTACATTTATTTTATCCAGCAACAAAGGATGACATAGCGGGATCAGCTGGAACGTTTGTTTGGCAGCCTGCACTCCTGCAATTTCAGCAATGGTGAGCACGTCACCCTTTTTCATCAGGTTATCCTGAATCAGCTTTCGTGTGTTGGCCTCCAAACGAATAAACCCTTGGGCTTTTGCAGTGCGCATTGAGCTGGCTTTGTCGCCAACATCAACCATTCGCGCATTTCCCTGCTCATCAAGATGTGTAAGTTCTTTCATATGACAATTTGCTTTCCATACAACAACAAAAATAGCGTTAAAGCAAGTGACATGCGATTTAATTCCGTTAAAAAATCGCAAAAGCGACTTTACTGGCGATTAGCTTTTATTTAATTCAACTATTTAATCAGGAAAAACCATTTTGAAACCTATTTCTGGTGTGTTATAAAACCAAATTTTAAAAAAATCCCCATCAGGAAACCAATGGGGATCAATTAGGTGTTTTAAACGGAGGTATTAAACGTCAATTTTAGCATACTTGGCATTTGCCTCTATAAATTCGCGACGTGGCGCCACCTCATCCCCCATTAGCATAGAAAAAACATGATCAGCCTCAAGGGCATTTTCAATCGTTACCTGCCTGAGTGTTCTTGTTTCAGGCGCCATTGTAGTAATCCATAGCTGTTCGGCATTCATCTCACCCAAACCTTTATAGCGTTGGATGTGAAGGCCACGTTCGGTTCCATCGACAGACCATTCGTGCGTGATACGTTCTCTTTCTTCCTCTGACCAGGCATAAAGCTCTTTTGAGCCCTTACGAAGCAAATACAATGGAGGTGTAGCAATATAAACATAACCCTTTTCGATCAGATCGTGCATATAACGGAAAAAGAAGGTAAGTATCAAAGTAGCGATATGACTTCCATCGATATCAGCATCCGTCATGATAATTATTTTGTGGTAGCGCAGCTTCTCAATATTAAGAGCCTTGCTATCCTCTTCAGTACCAATTGTTACGCCCAGTGCGGTAAAAATATTCTTTATTTCTTCGCTCTCAAAGATTTTATGTGGCATGGCTTTTTCCACGTTCAGGATCTTACCCCGAAGTGGCAAAATTGCCTGGAAACGCCTGTCGCGACCTTGTTTTGCTGTTCCACCGGCCGAATCACCCTCAACGAGATAAATCTCAGCTTTGGCGGCATCACGTTCGCTGCAATCACTCAGCTTACCAGGTAATCCAGAGCCAGAGAGTACACTTTTACGCTGAACCAGTTCACGCGCTTTGCGCGCAGCATGCCGGGCAGTAGCAGCTAAAATAACCTTATTAACAATTGTTTTGGCCTCCTTGGGATTTTCTTCCAGATAATACGCAAGATGTTCACTTACAATCTGATCAACAACCCCCATCACCTCATTATTTCCGAGCTTGGTTTTAGTCTGTCCTTCAAACTGTGGCTCAGGAACTTTCACCGAAATAATCGCCGTTAGTCCTTCACGGAAGTCGTCGCCACTGATATCAAACTTTAACTTAGCCAGCATCCCCGATTTTTCAGCATAAGCCTTCAAAGTGCGGGTAAGGCCACGTCTGAAACCAGCGAGATGTGTGCCGCCTTCATGCGTGCTGATATTATTCACATAGGAATGCAGATTTTCGGCAAATGAAGTGTTGTATTGCATAGCAATCTCCACTGGCACATCGTTGCGTTCGCCTTCGATTGCTATAGGATGAGGGATTAACTTATCGCGATTTTCGTCGAGGTAGGCGATAAAATCAGGTAAGCCATTTTCTGAGAAAAATGTTTCAGACTTGATCTCACCATCATATAATTCATCGCGTTCATCAGTGAGAATAATTGTAATGCCACGGTTTAGAAACGCCAGCTCGCGCATGCGCGAAGCCAGAATATCATAATCGTAATTGGTAGTGATAAAAATACTGTTATCAGGCTTAAAAGTGATTTTCGTGCCATTGATCTTCGATTCGCCCACCGTTTTAACATCGTAAAGGGGTTTTCCACAAGAATACTCCTGAATAAATTCTTTGCCTTCGCGAAATACCGTTGCTTTCAGGTTTATGGATAGTGCATTAACACAACTCACACCCACGCCATGCAAACCACCGGAAACTTTGTAGGAACCTTTATCAAATTTTCCACCAGCATGCAAAACAGTCATTACAACCTCGAGGGCCGAACGATTTTCTTTCTCGTGCAGACCGGTTGGGATGCCACGGCCGTTATCCAATACACTGATTGAATTATCTTTATGAATTGCAATCTCAATCCTGTCGCAATAGCCACCCATTGCTTCATCGATAGAATTATCAACTACCTCATAAACAAGGTGGTGCAATCCTCGTACATTCACGTCGCCAATATACATGGCAGGTCGTTTTCGAACGGCTTCCAAACCTTCGAGCACCTGAATATTTGAGGCGTTATATTGGCTGTTTGTTAAGTCTCTTTTTTCTTCTTCAGTCATTTTCAGTCTATTATTGATAGATTTAATCGAACACGCAAAGGTACAATTTTTAAGCTTACGTAAGTTCAAGCAATATGCTCAAATCCAGCTAAGTTATTAACAATTCCTGGTATTTTTTCGCCAGGAAAAATAACAATACTTAGGCATTGATGTGATCACTAATCTTTAAAAACGTACTTTGATACCGGCGCTAAACTCAATCCCGTAGGCAGGATAATTTTGATACAGAAAATACGCTTGATTAAGCAGATTATCAACTCTCGCATAAGCCGTTAATGCCGGTGAAAATAAATAATCTGCTCCCAGGTATAGGTCTGTGATCCCATCAAGTGTCTTGGTCGTTTCTATTCCATTGCTATAAACCGGAACTTTTTGACTTCCCCTCAACAACATTCCGCCGTTTAATGTGAAATCTTTCCATGCCTCCCATTGAGCGTTCAGATTAAACATGTAAGCTGGTTTATGCCATGCCTCAGGTAATGAATCGGTTGCATATTGATCCCAGGTTAAAGACGCTTCAATCTGCCATTTTTCAGCAGGTTTCCAGGCTGCTTCTGCCAAAAAACTGAAGTGACTCATACCATCGTAAACGAGTGTAAAGCTGTTTTGGAAAGGCATGAGGGTATCAATGAGATAAAAGGGGCTATTGGAAGTTTCTTCAAAACGAATTCCCGCATGCATATCCAGGCTTGACGACAAAGCTGCCCTTACTCCAGCATCAAAGCTAAATCGCTTATTCTCCCATCCCAATGGCACGATGGGATTGATCCAAGGATTGCTCTCAGCCAAATTATGGTAACCGATGCGTTTGATACCGCCATCTGTTCCTGCATAAAATTCCAGCTTTCTATCGAGCAGGTATAAGTTTCCACGAATTACTGGATACCACCAAAAAGCAGTATTCAAATCAGGTTGATAATTCAGCCGCAAGCCAAGCCTGAGTTGGTAAAAACTTCCTTTGAGGCGCAAATATGGCAATGCCGAAGCCAAAAGATGTGATCCGGATTGCAAAGAATCATTGTTATGGTAAAAATCACCTCCGGCTTCGACACCAATTACCTGTTCTCCTTCAAAATCGAACCAGTCGAATTGCATCGAAAAATCACCATCCAGCGCAACCTGATGTTCTTGAGTTTGATCGTTATTGAAAAAATAATTGTAATCCACTCCGATTGTGTGGTTCAGATAGCCCAGTCGTTGTTCGGTACTTATCAAATCAGCTGCAAAACCAATATTTTGATAGGTTTGTTTCAAATCCTCCTTATCAAAAGGAGTATTAATGTAATCAGCTGGCTTAAAACCATAATACCGGTAGGCATCCATTTGATATGAAAGATTTGTTGTAAGCTGATGATCAGAAAAATTATGATCCAGTGATATCCCAAAATCATTATTCATATAATCTGAAGGCGCATAATCGGCAAGTTCGCTCCAGGTAGATTGATGTGCCAATGTTAGTCCAAACCTCGTGTCCCGATTCAATGCAGAACTATGGCCATAAAGAAAAAAAGGAGAAAGGCGACTACCCAAACCTGCCATCAGGAAGTTGGAATAACCTTCGGCTTTGCGTCCCGACCTAAAAGCCAGTGGACTAAGCAATTCAAGCTCAGCACGATGACCAATCACACGTTCCAGCCTACTGATTGTAGTATCGGGTGGTGGAAAGGAGTTTTCGGGCGTTTGGGGCATTACAAACTGTTTTTCAAAATCTCTGATTGAAGGCTGAAAAGCCCCTTCAATAGTTACCCTTTCCTGATGCGTTTGTGCGTTGAGAAAAGAAATAGCTCCGATAAAAAATGCACCAATGAGTGTTGCTAATCGCATAAGTTTAATCATTTTTTCTTTCATAACTTATTCTTCCAGCTTGTCGAGGGCTTCCAATTTTTCCTGAGCAACAGTTTTTAAATCCTCTCCACTGTAATTATCAATGATACTTTTAAGTGTTTCCCTGGCCTGGAACACATTATCACTGGCGGCGTAGATATCTGCCAGTAAAATGTAACCCTTTGCCAGCCAATACTCATAAGACGGATAGCGATCTGCATTGGCAAAAATGCGTTCTTCGGCAGGACCAAATTGCCCCATCTCGAAATGCGCCTCAGCCAACAGATAGGCTGCTTCCGCTCCATATGCACCCTGATCGGCCTCCAGACAGAGCTGCAAAGGCGCAATGGCTTTATCTGGCTGCTTCACCGCCATAAAAGATTTCCCAAGAATGTAATCTGCTTCCAGCCGCTGCTGGGGTTGAACATCAGCAGTTTGCTGTAAAATTTGGGCAAGACGCACAGCCTCCTGATAGTTGGAATTGAAATAATTACTTTTCATGCTTCCTTCGAGTGCTTCGCGTTTTTCAGCGCTTTCATCCGTAAGCTCGATCAAACGGCTGTAATAGTCAGCAGCATTTTCATATCCTGCCCGGTCATATTCAATGCGCGCCGCTGCTAAAAGAGATTCATCGGTGTAAGGATTATCGGCAAGCTCAATGATATAAACCAAATGTGTAAGTGCCTGTTCCTGATTTTCTTTTCTTATCGCACATTGAGCGGCATAATGGTGAGCCTGTAAAAGGTAGGCTCCTTGAGGAAACTGACGAAAATAATTATCAAGTGCCTGCAATGCCTGATCACAACGCTGCTCCTGATAAAATTGCTCTGCCGTAACAAAAGCAAGCGAATCCTGCTGCGAGCTGCTAACCTGTCCTACCCCCATCTCTTCAGTAAATTTAAAATATGCCTGCAGCTTATTCATTTCCATGTAAATACTTCTGAGAAGATTGAGCGCTTCCCGCGATTCATTTGTACCTGGATAGCGATTCACTACTTGTTTTAAACTCGTAAGCGCCTGTTCATTTTGATTATTATTGTAATAAATCATTCCGGTTTTCATCAAAGCCTGGCGGGCATAAGGCGAGCGGGGCTTCTCTCTTACGAGCCTGTCGAAACTGGCAATGGCTGATCTGCTATCGCCCGAAACCAGATGCGTGGAGCCAATTTCATATAATGCCAGATCGTAGGATGAGGATTGCGGATAGCGCCGTAACAGATCGTTGAGGCGCGAAATTTTTTGATTGGGCTGCCCCTTTGCGCCATAAGCCAAACCAGCCTGATAAAGTGCATAATCGCCACCTGGTTTGGAGGCCAACCCCACTTTTTCGTAGGCATCAATAGCAGCCTGATATTGCTTGAGCATAAAATGACAATCGCCAATTCGAAGTAAGGCATCATATTGCAGCTCAGACTTGGCATGATACGGTGATGCAACAAACTGTTTAAAAGAAGGTATAGCAGCCTGATAGTCCTTTTTGCTAAAGTAGTTATAGCCCAGGTTATAAGAAGCCAAAGGAAAAATATTCAGTTTTCGAGCCTGGCTCATTCCTAAAAAATCTTTGAAATATTTTTCGGCACCCCAATAGTTTTTCTGGTAATAAAAAGATTCCGCAAGCCAATAAGTGGCCTCAGCACGTCGTATGGGCTGTTTACTCTGTTGCGCTATCCTGTTAAAATAATCAGCTGCCTGCTGTATTTCGCCTTGGTTGAACAACTGAATAGCAAGTGAATAACTCAGTTGATCGTAAATCTCCTGCATCTCCGGATCACGCGAACCCAGTTTTTCGAGTCTGGCAAGTGCTTTATCATATTCTTTGGCAGCAAGGTATAAATGAATCACCAAACGCTCGGCTTCAGCAATACGTTCCGAAGCAGGATGTAAGGCAATAAATTCCTGAAGCAGTTTTGCCGCTTCATTAAATGGATCGGCACCTGCTGCCAAACTAATCTTAGCATAGTTAAACAAAGCATCCTCGCTTATTTGATCGTCGTAACCAGCTTTGTAAGCTGCTAAAAAAGCATTTTTAGCAAATTTTGTTTGTCCGGTTTCCACATAACAAGCTGCAAGGTTGTATGAAGCGTATTGTTGCAAGCTGTCGGCGGGCGGACCAACCTGTTCGAAGTTACGGATGGCAGCCTGCATCTGCCCTGCATTCATTTTGCTCACCCCAATTTGATAATGATCTTCGCGGCCAAGTTTACGCCTGTTTTGTCGCTCATAAACCTCATAATACTGAAGCGCTTTTGCATAATCTCCTTGGGCATACCAGGCATCAGCCATCATCTTGGCAATTTCGGGTTTGCGCCTGTAATCAGCTTCCTTGTAGGCTTGCTCTCCCAGTTTTAACACTTCATCAAGCTCACCGTTTCGGTAACGAATCTGTAAAATGTAGAGCGGTATCTGTTTGCGGTAGGTCCGGTCGCTGGCAATGCTGTTAAATAAAGTCAAAGCTTGTTCGTCCTCTTTTCGTAAATAATGAATATGTGCTTTGTAATAGGCAGCATCATTCGAATATTGCCCTTTATCCTCATAAACTTTGTTGAACAAAATCAATGACTCATCAACTTCTTCTTTTTGAAGCAGTGCATAAGCCATTTTGTAGTTCATTTCATGTTTTTGATCAGCTGAAAGCCTTTGCTGATCAGTTTTTTCAAAGGCTATGATTGCCTCCTCGTATTTCCTGTTGTCAAAAAGTAAACCACCTCTAAAGTAATTAACCACTGGCATCCAGCTACTTCCAGGATAATCATCGGCAAAGCGCGTAATCAAAACCGCAGCATCTTCTTCGCCTAAATAATAGGCACTTGCAGCTTCAAAATACCTCGAATCGATAAAGAGCTGACTATTGGGATCATCCAAATCATCAATTAATTGGGCAAAAAGTTTTTGGGCAGCTCCATATTGCTTGTTTGTAAAAAATTCCCTTCCTTCCCTGTAAGATTGTTGGGGATTCCAGTCAGACAAGGTTTTTTGAGCATGAGATTGCAAGGGTAAAAAAGCAATAACCGCAAAAATGAGCAGGATAAATCGATACAGCATATTAAGGTATTTTTCCGTTTGCGAAGGTACGATTTCGAGGAAAAAAGAGAGGATAGCATTCATATCTGAACCGTGAATTTTTTTAATCACTTCGAGTATAACACTTATTGTGGCAAACGACTTTGTTTGGTAATTATTGCAAAAAGGCTGCAATGCACGCATTACAGCCCCGAGCTTTGTAAATCCTGTAAGCGGGATTCTGTGCAACCAAAAAATGCTCCATTTTCTGATCTGGCAGTCATTTATCTTGGACTGGCATCACTGCCAGCCTCCAGCGGCCTACCCACCGGCGCCGGACGGGCAGCCCTTGATCGGCGAACCGAATTGCCGGTATATTTGGCCTTGCAGCCCATAAGGTTTACCCACCTGCCCGGTTGCCCGAACAAGGCGTGAGCTCTTACCTCACGTTTTCACCCTTACCCTGCCCGAAGACGGGGCGGTTTGTTTTCTGTGGCACTTGCTGTACCTGAAACATCTCTGCATCAAGCCCTTCCCGTTAGGAAGTATGGCGCCCCGTGCTGTCCCGACTTTCCTCCGCACTATAATGCAGCGACTACCCGGATTTACTTCTGCAAAACTACAACAAAATCAGGCTAAATATTGTTATGAGCAACAGAAAGACACAAACCCGCCACTGTTTAATTATGTTTACTTTTGCATTCACTTTTTGAAAACTAATGCTAATGCGCGACCTGACAACAGGCAAAGAAGGCAAACTCATACTAACCTTCACCATCCCAATGCTGATAGGCAATGTGTTTCAGCAATTATACAATATTATCGACAGTATTATTATTGGACGTTATTTGGGAAATGAAGCCCTGGCCGCAGTAGGAGCAAGCTTTCCATTGATTTTTACTCTGATTTCCTTAATAATTGGTATCGCAACAGGCACTACTATTATCATAGCACAGTACTATGGTGCCCGCAATATCACTAAAGTTCAGCAGGCCATCGAAACAATGTACCTGTTTATTTTTACGGCGTCAATTTTGCTTAGCATTGCCGGAAATATGGGAAGCACATTTATTTTTCGATTAATTGATTTACCGGAATCCGTTATACCACAAGCAGTTGAATATTTCAACGTGTATGCTTATGGTTTTATTTTCTTTTTTGGTTTTCAGGGCACAAGCGCAATATTGCGCGGATTGGGAGATTCCAAAACACCACTTTATTTTTTGGTCATTGCAACCATCATGAATATTTTACTCGACATGCTTTTTGTGGTTGTTTTTAAATGGGGCATTTCGGGAGTGGCATATGCAACCATTATTTCACAGGCAGGAGCTTTTATTTCGATCATTATATTTTTAAATAAATTTCACAAAACAATACAATTCAATCTTTTACGGCTAAGTTTTAATCGTGAAATTTTTATGAAAAGTCTGAAGATTGGTTTACCTACCGGTTTTCAGCAAACCTTTGTTGCCGTTGGTATGCTGGCGCTTTACAAAGTTGTAAATATGTTTGGCACCACCGTTATCGCAGCTTATGCAGTAGCGATGCGCATTGATTCCTTTGCTGCACTTCCGGCAATGAATTTTAGTGCAGCTCTTTCTTCCTTTGTGGGACAAAATATCGGCGCCAACAAACTCGAAAGGGTGCGTAGCGGTATGCTGGCAACCTTGCGCATGACTTCATTGATATCGCTGGGAGTGACTATTATTGCCTGGCTTTTTGCAGAACAGATTATGCAGTTATTCACTAATGATCAGGCTGTGGTTGAAGCCGGGAAAGACTATTTATACATTGTAAGTGCATTTTATATACTTTTCTCGGCCATGTTTGTTATGAATGGCGTTTTGAGGGGTGCAGGCGACACTTTGATACCGATGTTTATCACCATTTTTGCCTTGTGGGTGATTCGGATACCGGCTTCCTGGTTTTTAGCGCAGCATTTTGGCCCTAAAGGAATTTGGTGGGGCATTCCGGTAGCTTGGGGAATTGGGGCGGTTTTTTCCTATATTTATTATCGCACAGGTCGTTGGAAATCAAAATCTGTTGTAAAACGCAAGCCGACTAACCCTGATTAGATTTCATTAAGCTAAATCGCATCTTCGGACTTAACCATACTTTATCACAGAATTTATATTCACCTAAAACTAAGGTGCATTATTAGTGCTTTCTTTGCTGCTTAGGATGTATTATGATGAAAACACAAATAAGAAAAGTACGTTTAGTGGTTTTATCCGATATCCATTTGGGCACAAGGGGCTGTGAAGCAAGATCCTTGCTAAAATACCTGAAAAGTATCCGTCCCGAAATATTAATTCTCAACGGCGATATCATTGATATATGGCAATTCAAGAAGCGCTTTTGGCCGGCAAC
>Ga0100391_1003548_pt1 | contig 15710 bp, 17 predicted proteins | sample CryGeymeta201515_FD_81541 | JGI IMG/M metagenome (GOLD analysis project Ga0100391, IMG submission 81541) | Groundwater microbial communities from Crystal Geyser aquifers in Utah, USA - Crystal Geyser metaG 2015-15 | ecosystem: Environmental > Aquatic > Deep subsurface > Groundwater | place: USA...
TGGAGGACACAGTTTTTAATCAATAAAAAACAGCCGATTTTAACGGCTGCCAAATAGATAAATTAGGCAAGTATGACATTTCTACTTTGCCCAATGGTATGACATTTCTAAATAGCCTTTACAGCATGATGGCGATATGGTGGAAAGCGAATGGGAAATTAGCGATGTTCTTAATTTGCCTCATCGCCCCGTCTTCAACATCCGCCAGCCATAATTTTATTGGAATTTTTTCAGTAGTGATTATTTTTTTCATATATAATTTTTCCACTCCATTATTCCCTATCCTTGTTTTAAGTAGAGGGCGAAAAGTAAGGTTTATTTTTAAAGACCCCCTCTTAACCTTCCCCTTGGCAAGGGAGAGGGATAATAAAAAGGATAAAATGAGAATTTCCGCACATAAATGTATTACATTATAATTTAAAATTTTTTAAAACTTCATATCGGGCTCCCTTGGGCTCTAATATTGATTCCAACAAATATACAGAATTTACTTTTTCTATCCAGCTTATGCGCTCGTTTAATTCCTTTACGGAGAATTTATAAAAATCTTCCGGGCGGAAGCGGGCCAAGGTTAAATGCGGCTTGAATTCATGGGTCAATTTCTTTGCACCAAGCAGTCCGGCAATTTCCTTTTGCAGTTCTAGCAAGCTTTTTACAGCCTCGCCTTCTGCCCATATCAGCCGGGGCCGGTGGGGATTGGGGGCGTAAGTTATTTTATGAAATTTAATAGTAAAAGGCGTAATTTTACCTTGAATTTTTTCTATCCGGCTGATTGGACTATTAATATCTACTTCTTCCCAGGGTGGAATCAAGGTAAGGTGCAGATTTTCATTCGCTATCCACCTGACCGGCAAACCATTAAATCCAGCCCGCCATTCTTCGGCCTTTTTCCGGTTTTCCAAAGAAATTTTTATGGCCATAAATACGCGCTTCATAAGTAATACCATATTATACTGTTATAAAATAAATTCAATAACTTAAAAACAAAACCGCTAAGCCAGATAATTTTTTACCTTCAAGCTATAGAAATGTGTTAAATTGATAATATTATTAATTAACATAAAAATTAACTCTGGTATTAGAGTTAATTTTAATACAGTTTAATACTGGCGTTATTTTATTGCCTGATATTAGCAAGCCAACTATTTCTATTCAAACACTTTAAATTCAAGATTAAAAAATGACCCCAAGCTCCATGATTATTATTTCTGTGCGATACTATGCCAATCGATTTTACGCGACACCAGCATGACCAGCGATAAGATCGCTAGGAGCCCGAGCGAGCCGACCAGCAAAGAATAATCCTCCAGCTGCAATATCACGAATATGAACCCATAAACAAAAACAAGGATCAGCGCTTCCAGTAGCGCCGGGCGCCATGCCTTGAAAATTGACTTTGAGTATAGGGTAACTAAACCGATAATTGTTATGGCCGATAGAAGATACGCGATTTTAAAGCCGAGATATTCGGAAATCGATAAAAGTAAAAGATAGAATAAAGCCAGGGCTAAGCCGATCAAGATGTATTGTAGCGGATGCACGCGCACGCCGCGCATAGCTTCGTAAAAAAATAACACCAGAAAGGTCAGGGATAAAAGCATAATCGCATATTTCAAGGCTCGGACGGTTTCCTGGTATTCATCAACCGGAACCAGCAAGCGTACGCCGAAATTGCTTTGATTTATGACGCCGACCTGGGGGATTGACTGCATCTTTCCGCAATAGTCTGGCTGAATTATCGGTTCAACCGCACTCAAGCTGCCTAAGAATTTTTGCGGGAAACTGCGATTGAGTTCTAAAACTTTCCACTTAGCCGTAAAACCGGCTTCGTTGATCATATGGCTTTCCGGCAAAAATGCCCCCTGAAAGCTAGGGTCAGACCAAGCGGAGCTTAATTCAACCTGGGTGCTGCGTCCCAATGGGGCGAAATAAAGATCTCGGCTACCATTGAGCGATAGTCTTATCTTAAAATTCTGGCCGTCATTATTATCCTGGCTTAAATCGATATCAGTATTGATTCCAAGAGCCACGATATCGCTCGTTTTCACGCCCGGATTAAATGAATACTTCTTATTTTCCCATTCTAAGTCAACTTTCTCTTTAATACCACGCGTATCCGGGAGGCCTAAGGTCACGAAGGCTTGATTATATAAAATATCATTTTTCGAAATATCCCACTTGGAAAAATCCGGCGCCAAAAACCGGCCGCTGATTTCTAGATCTGCATTATACACGACCACTTCATAAATCCCCCGCTTGCGTTTTTCCGGATCGATTTTCCCCTTAATATCCAATGCCTCGGGCAAAAAATGGGCATAACGGATTGTCTCATCAATAACCGTCCCCTCGCCGATAGTCCGTTCAACTTTATCTTTATACGGTATTGAAAGAATCGGCCCCATTATTGTCTGCTCATTTCCCCATTTACCGCTGACTTCCCGGAAAGCTTCGTCCTGGTGGCTTTCCCGGTCATTAGTCAAAAAAGCGATCATGCCGATTGGAATCATCAGGATCGCAATCAAAAAACCGATAACAAATAATTTTAAAGATAAAGATGATTTGATATTTTGCATAGATTTTTCTTAGATATTATTATCTTTACCTTAGCACTTTTATTTTTTCTTAGCAATGATTAATTATCTAAATAATTTAAAAAATAAAGCCAAATTAGGCCTTATTTTTATTAGAGCACGGCTGTTGGAAATCTATACGAACGTTTTTCCAGCTTAATACTGGCGTAATTTTGCTGCCGGATTTTAGTAAGACAAAACTAGCGATTAACATGACTGATGCCCAAAATTCAAGATTAACTGCTGAAACAGACACCACTTGATATCTTCTTCTGTTTTTTTCTACCTGGTCGCGCCTGAATAAGTAATCGCCTGCATAGCATTCCAATCTTCGGTAGTTTTAGGAACAACGCCAAAAATATTTTTGAATATTTTTATTCCCGCTTTTTCACTGTTTAAATTTCTATTTTCTGCTTTCTGCCTTAAGCCGTAAGCCATAACTTTAATTGCTGCATTATCATTTGCATCTTTTAAATCAGGCGACCTTTTATATATTTTATTGAATTGCTCGCTAGCGGTTTTTTCCGCTTCATCACTGGTAACTGATGGAAATCTACCATTGGCGATTTTAATAGCATCAGCTAACTCAGCCTCCGTTTCCGGCAATTTATCAAACGCGATTTTATACGAATTTATGACTGCCGCTCTCTCGCCGGCGCCAAGCTTCTTGGTATTAGAGTCTACGCCGTAAGTAATAAATTTATTAATAGCATCCCGGCTTTTTTCTGATAAATCCTTAATATCCGCTACTAACGACTTTAAGTATTTTATTTCAGTTTGCTGTTCCTTGATAATACTGCGCAGCTGGTTGAGCTCGGCTAAAATAAAATCAAAGTTATTATAAGACAGTAATTTTGATTTTTCGTTAATATCTAAAATTTGTTCTTCTTTCTCTTTGGCTGCCGTTACTGTCGGGCTAACTGTCGCTGGTGTCGTTAATATCGTTGGCGTGGCTATAGCTTGATCCGCGCAATTAAACACGGCATATTCGTTTGATCCGTTCATAACAGTATAAGCGTATCCGCCGCAAGAGCTTTTCCAGGTTATTTTATCGCCGTTTATTCCTCTTATATCAACGGCACACGATTCTGCCCCACTACAGCCATAATCGGAATAATTGGAGTTATCTGTGGCAATATAACATTTTTGTTCAGAAGTTGAGCTTTTAAAAATACATTTTACTTGTTCTTCAACCTTGGTAGAAGGAACAGTTATAACAAAGGAATCATAGCTATAATCTGCCGTACAATTACGATCGGCACATTCAATAAAAATCACATACTTTCCGGATGATATTATTGGCTGAAGGGTCGTCTGGTCAGTAAGAACATTAAGCGACGACGCAACCCAATTTGCGGAACCGGTGTTTGGCACTTTGCCTAAAATCATATTGCCTAAACGAGTCGAACTATCTAAAAGCCAAATATTCACATACGCGTCCGAAGGAAGATTAATTGATGCCCATGTTACATAATAAGAACCCCCTGATTGAAAATTCTCTCCTCCATTAGGGCTCAAAACTGTGACAGAGGGTTGACTTTGAGAAATATCAACCGAACTCGAAACGGTGGCGACAGGAATAGTGGCGGAGGGTTGGTTTTGAGAAACATCAACAATCTTAAAATAACCATCGCTTGAATCCATGGCAAGAATATTATCCACGTAAGTTTTAATTTCAAGCATATAGGCTCCGACTGGCACAGAAGCTGGTATTAACAAAACTTCTTGACCGTCATTTGATACATCATGAGCTAAATCATATTCTCGGCTATCCGATATTGCTCTCATCCTAATTAAAATAAATTCATGAGCTACCGGTATATTATTCGCTTGCCACTTTACGGTAATCGAACTGCCATCATTCTTGAATGTCTCTCCGCCGTTCGGCGAAAGAATAGTAACTGAGGGATCATTCGCTAAACTAAATTTAACCCCAACGAAAAAACTTGCGCCGATTATTAGGACGGCTGATAAAAATAATATTTTTTCCATGTTTTTAAATATTATTTATAAACTATTTATAATATACCACAAATTCCACTTCCTGTCACCGCCAAAAAAACTGCTCCAAAATAAGCAGTCTTTATGTTTGCACGGGTGGAGGGAATCGAACCCCCACTAGAGGTTTTGGAGACCTCCGTACTACCACTATACGACACCCGCCTACGCCAAAGCTACGGCGGGCAAGCCCGCCTAATATTCGCTCTAGGCTACGGCGGGCAAGCCCGCCTTCACCTGTTTTGGCATTATTACTTTGTTTCTTTATGGGGAGTATGCTTCTGGCAATGCTTGCAGAATTTACTTAACGCCAATCTCTCCTTAAGTGTTTTTTTATTTTTTCTTGAATAATAATTAACGCTCTTGCATTCAGTACATTCAAGCTTGATCATATTATCTTGTGGCATATGGATATAAAAAATGCAACCAATTCGGTTGGGGGCATTTTATAAATTAATAATTATTATTTAATATTACTCAATAATAATAGAGTATTTATTAAAAAAAGTCAACAATTCAAATATTGCCTTACTGGTTGTTTATATTGTCATTTATAAGTTCCATCGGCTGGCCGCAGCATACCAGCTTCCCGGCTCCGGTTTCCAGCACTTTAACTGCATTGCCGCAGATATTGCATTTATAAATTTGATTGATTTTTGTCATTTGTTTATTTTTGGCATTTAGGGCAATACCGAGTGCCCCGGCCGGCTACTTTTATTTTTTTAATTATGTTTTTACAAATTAAGCATTGCTCGCCTTCTCTCTTATATACTTTTAATAATCTGGAATAATTGCCCTTTCTCCCGCTCGCGTCAATATAATTATTAAAGGTTGTGCCTCGGTGCTTAATGGCTTTTTTTATAATTAATTTGCCGGCTTTGAATATTTTTTCCATGTCGCCGCCAGTCAAGCTATCGGCCCGGCGGTCCGGCTTTATTTTGGCAGAAAATAAAATCTCGTCCGCGTAAATATTGCCGATGCCGGCAATTAACTTTTGATTAAGCAGTAAAGCTTTAACCGGCGCTTTTCTTTTTATAAATATTCTTTTAAAATTATTTAATTTAAAATTACTGGCCAGCGGCTCTATCCCAAAATTTTTTTTTATAATTTCCAATTCATCTTTACGGACAGTCTTAAAATAGCCGAACTGGCGCATATCATTAAAAAATAAATTTGAGCCGTCGGCGAAATTAAATATGACGTGGGAATATTTATTGGGTAGGCACATCGCTTCGGCGGCGCTTTCTACCGTGTTTTTCTGTTCCGGATAACTGTGCCCGCCGGCAACTATTCCTCGGCTTGGGCAGTAAACCAATTGTCCGGTCATTTTTAAATGAATAAGCAAATATAAATTTTCTCTATTAATCTCAAATATTAAAAGTTTGCCGATTCTTTTTATATTGCTGAATTTATTTCCAATTAAAGTGTTTAAAAAAAAATTAAAATTATTTTTAACAATCTTCCTTTTTCGGCAAGTAATTTTAATTATTTTTTTATCTAAAATTTTTTCCTTCAAATCATTTTTAATTGTCTCCACTTCGGGAAGTTCGGGCATAATTTTAATCAAGCTATATTGTCACTAATAAAAATCCTATTACCCCTAATGATAATATTAATACAACAAATATTTTTACAAATGTTACGCCGATTTTATCAGGATCTACAATCATATTTTTTATCTTTAAAAATAAATGATGCCTTATAATCTTATTATGATTTTTTGCCCGCTATTTGTCAACCTATTTAAAAAGACCGGCATTCTTCCGGTCTTTTTTGTGGGCCGGGCAAGATTCGAACTTGCCTGCCCGCCATCGCTACGCTCAGGCGCTGGCAAGGCGGGCGAAGGCGCAAGCCAACAGACCTGCCAGCCGAATATTAGAAATAAAATGTATGTGGGCCGACAAGGATTTGCACCTTGGAAGGCGTAAGCCAGCAGATTTACAGTCTGCCCCATTTGACTACTTTGGTATCGACCCATTTATATGTTAAACTTAAATGTACGGCAGGCGGGTTTACAGTCTGTCCTCGTTGACCGCTTGAGTACCGACCCGATTTTAAATATTAATTTTATTATAAATTATCAATAAAAAATTACTTAATTATTTATTATTTTTAATAAAAAAATAAGCTTTCCTTGGCTCGAAAATATTATAACTTGTATTTATTTTTTTGTCAAAAAGAAAAAATTATTTTTTTCTATAAATTTCTAGACTTTTTCATCTTAATAATAAATATGTTTACATACTATTTATTTATACTTATAATAAAACTATGAGAGTACCAACAAGAAAACCCGGCAAATATGCCGGCCTAAAACCGGACAAATATATTACGAAAGCGAAATATGATGAATTGCAACAAAAACTGAAAAAACTAAAAAAGTATAGCCGGCCGCGCGCCATTGAGGAGGTAAAAAGGTTGGCTTTAATGGGAGATTTTTCAGAAAACTTCGCTTATGGAATGGCCAAAGGCCGGCTCCGCGGCATAAATCAACGGATACTGGACATTGAAGACCGCATAAAAAGAGCTGTCATAATTAAACCTCTAAAAAATAAAGAGACTGTTCAGCTTGGGCATCAGGTTACTTTGGAAGTAAATAGCAAACAAAAAACTTACCAAATTCTCGGATCCACCGAGACTAATCCCTTGGGGGGAATTATATCCCATAACTCTCCTATCGGCGCAAAGCTAATAGGCAAACGCGCTGGCGATATAATAAAAATAAAACTGTCCAAAAAGAAAGTTAATTATAAAATAATAAAAATTGAATAAAAAAACTCGGCAAATAATATCGCCGAATTTTTTATTACAGAGAATTGAGCCGTTGCGCGGGTTTGAACCGCGGACCCCCACCTTAACATGCTTATCCGCCTTTGGCGAAATGGCGCCCCGCCTGCCTACGCCTGAGCCCACGAGCGGATTTGAACCGCTGACCCCTTCCTTACCATGGAAGTGCTCTACCAACTGAGCTACATGGGCTTAGGCGATGGCGGGCGGGTCTGCCAGCTAAAGCTACAACGGCATATTCAAATTATTAACTTAAAAACCTGCCTACCGGCAGGCAGGTTAACAATTAACAATTTAACAATAAATTCTTCTGCCAAATCAATCAAATTATTGCTAATTGATAATTGCTAATTGATAATTGTTTATATTTCCTTTATTTGTTTTTTAAACTCTGCTAACTTTTGATTATCCGGATTGGCTTCTAATAATTTATTATAAGCATCAAGAGCTAAAACTTTTTCTTTATTTATTATACTTATTTCCAGCATTATGTCAAGGTAGCGGGGATTGTTGGGCTCAATATTTAAAGCATTTTTTATATTATGGATTGATTTATCCATATTTTTTATTTCTTTATATACCAAAGCTAAATTAAAATAAGTGTCTGCCCGCTGGCTTAATATAGATGATGCTTTGACAGATTCGTTCAAAATATTATTATCTTCGGTTAATTTTATAATATGCTCAAAAGTCTGGATAGCTTCTTGAAATTTATTATTTTTAAAATACAAATCTCCCAATTGCCTGAACGCTTTAATGTTTTTATTATCCAAGCTTATTATTTCAATTAATTTTTTTTCTATGGCTTCTTCGTTTTCTTCTTTTTTTATTTCATCCAACTCCTGAAACAATTGGTTAAGTTTATCCTCTGAATTTACATTCAACGCCTCCTCTTCTTTTTTATACCGCTCTTTTAATTCAATTAATTTATTATATAACCACTTAAAATATTTAATAACCATTTGCCCCGCCGGTTTTATAGTTCTGGTTAATCTAGCAGTCCATTTGATAATATTTCTTTTTATTCTTTTGCTTATGATTTGTTCCTTAAACTTTGCTTCTTTTTCCGCCGGCATGCTCTCTGTATTAAGATTGGCTAAAACAGGAAATTTTCTAATAATAATTGCTATAATAACAGCCAAACTTATTAATATTAAAATTAAAGGGATTATGTCGTACATATTAAAACTTAAAATTTAAAAATAAAAGCTTTTTTAAGTCGTTATTTCTAATATTTTTATCTGGCCGGCACTGCCAAATAATTTCATTTTTTCTAAAACGACTTTTTCTACCGCGCCAATAGTGGGTCTAAGTAAATTTCTCGGATCTGTTTCTTTTTTATTTTTTAAGCAATTATCAATTAAAGTCCGGCAAAAAATTATTTTTATATCGCTACCGATATTAATTATATTAATGCCTTCTTTTATTCCCTTTTTTATTTTCTTATCTTCAATCCCGGAGCCGCCGTGCAAAACAAACGGCTTTTTTATTTTTTGCTTGATTTGCCTTAAAATATTATATTTTATATCTTCATTTTTATAAACACCATGAGCGGTGCCGATAGCCGCGGCTATGGTATCCACTTTGGTTTCTCTGGTAAACTTAATCACTTCATCCACTTTGGCTATAGGAATATTATCAATTCTTCCGTAAATGTCGCCATGCCCGCCAATAATTGCTCCAACTTCTCCTTGCACCCAAACGTTTCTTCTATGAGCCACTTCCACCACTTGCTTGGTTAAATTGATATTTTCATCCAGCGGCAGAGCCGAGGCGTCGATATGGACCGAAGTAAACCCTGCATTAATGCATTCAAAAACCGAATTCAAGCTTTTGCCATGGTCAAGATGCAGAGCGACTGGAACTTTAGCAGCGATGTTCTTTGCCACCGTGGAAACAAGATGAGTAATCGGCTTTAAACCTATGTATTTAATAGTACTTTCTGAAACTTGAATAATAACCGGCGACTGGGCGCTAACCGCCGCTTGCGCCACTCCTAGAACAGATTCAACATTATGAATATTAAAAGCCCCCAAGGCATAACCTTTTTTTTGGCCATCTTTAACAATATCTTTTATATGTACAAGCATATTTTTAAAACCTATTATTGCCTCGGCCGGCGCTAACGCGCAGCCAGCGAAAAAAAACAATAAAATATTAATTTTATTCTTATTATTTTAAAATTGCTTTAGCTACTTTATAAAATTCATCTTCATCTAAACTGGCTCCTCCTACTAACAAACCGTCAATATCTTCTATATTAACAAATCCTTTTACGTTCCTGCTATTTATGCTACCTCCATATATTATTCGAAAATTATCTTTTACAACTTGCATGCCAAAAATATCGTTAAGGGTTAATTTTATAATTTTATGGGCATATTTAGCTTCAGCCGGCTCAATTGTTATTCCTGAACCAATAGCCCAAATTGGCTCATAAGCAATAATTATTTGCTGTTCGCCGACTATATTAATGCCGCTTAATGCCTGATAGAGCTGATCAGTTAAGATAAAGTCACGCTGGTCGGTTTTTCGCTCTTCGGTATTTTCGCCAATGCATACAATCGGAACTAATTTTCCATTATTTAAGACTGCTTTTAATTTTTGATGGATCATTTCATAGTTTTCTAAAATATATTTTCGGCGCTCAGAATGTCCGATAATCGCATATTCACAGCCGGCCTCAACCAGCATTCCCGGAGAAACTTCCCCGGTATAAGACCCCTTTTCTTCCCAAAAAACATTTTGTGACCCTAGATTAATAGAACTATTTTCCATAATATTTTTTGTATGGCATAAGGAAAGAAAATTTGGGCATATAACAACTTCTCCGCTTTTAAAATTTTTAAATTTATTTTTCATTTTTTTAGCTAATATTAAACTTTCTTTTAAACTTAACCTCATTTTCCAATTAGCTACCACTATTTTATTATTAATAATTTTATTCTTCATATTTTTTTATAATTATATGGTAATTATTTTAAATATAATTTATTAAACCGAAAATATTCCTGCTAATATTATAGCACTTAAAATATATAAAACAAAATCTTATCCAAAATTTTAAAATATTTTTAAGCAATTGGCATTAAGCTGAAATAATAATAACTATAATTTACTATAAACTAATTTTATTAAGTCAATTGTTTGCTGGAATCTTAATCCATCGCTGTTTTCTCCTAAAATTACGGAAATAATTTCCTTTTTATCATTATTAATAAACTGGCCGACAAAACAATAGCCGGCTGATTCGGTATACCCTGTTTTGCCGCCGGTAATGCTTATATCTTCTTGAGGCAAGTTTTCTAATATTTTGTTAGTTGTATAAACAATTTTTTTTCTGCCAGCCGAGGTATTTAATTCATAATTTTCTAATTTTACGGCTTCCCTGATGTCATTATTAGAGAAAGAAATTTTAGCAATCTTTGCTACTTCTTTGGCGGTTGATTTATTATTATCATTAAGGCCAATGGAATCTTTAAAATGAGTATTAACTAAATTCAATTCAGCGGCTTTTTTATTCATTAAAGCGACAAATTCTTCTTCTGTTAATCCGGTAGCATTAACAATGGCGGCGGTGGCTGTATTGTCAGAAGCAATTAAGCTTAAATAAAATAAATCTTTGATTTTAACTTTTTCGCCGGTAAATAAATAAATTTTTCCTCCTTTCCTCCGGTCGCCGGCTTTTATTTGATAAATATTATCCCAACCGGGATTATTATCGATAAAAACCAAGGCCGTAAATAATTTAGTGATGCTGGCGATAGATAATGGTTCATCCGCGTTTTTTTCAAAAAAAATAACGCCGCTGCCAGCGTCAATAACTATTCCGCCGGCTCCAGATAATTCAAATTCTTCATTAGAAATAAGATTATTAAATTCTATCGGCTTATTGGCATTAAGTGGCAAATTTTTTTCTGATTCGTTGGCGCTGGCCAAATGAAAAAATGGAAAATTCTTCTCCAGCGATACATCCAAAGCTTTTATGTTTAATATTTCTGATGAAATGGAATAAAAATCTTTTATAAAATGTTTTTTGTAAAAATAAAATATGGAAATGACCGCTAAAAAAATAAAAAAACCAGTGGCCATAATAAAAAAAATAATCTTTATATTATTTTCTTTAGCAAATAAATCAGGCTGTTTCAATTCTTCGCTCATTATTTTAAAATATTAATAAATAATTATTTTCCCTTATTATCATTACTGGCTAATATTCTTTCTATAGTATCGTCTTCGCTTAATCGGTCATAGTCAGGCAACTCTTTTATATTATTTATGCCTAAGAAACGAATAAAATCAAAACTTACATTATAATATGTTTCACCTATTTTTTTATCTATTTTGGCTTCAATTAATCCCCGCATCAATAAATTTCGTAAAATTAAAGAACAATTAACTCCCCTAATTCTATCTAAATCCATTTTGGCAATCGGCTCTCGATAAGCGATTATGGTCAGAGTCTCCAGACTCGGCGGTGTTAATTCTCCGGAAGTTTCATCTTTTATATAATCCGTTATTAACTTGGCATTTTCTGGAGAGCTGACCATCTGATATTTTGAATTATTTTTAATAATTTGGATGCCTCTATTTTCTTTTTTATAAATTTCTATTAATTCATCACTGGCAGTTTGCACTTCTTCGGCGGTTTTTTTTATTAATACTGACAATTCCTTAATTGACATTGGCTTGGCGGAAATAAAGAGTAGGGATTCAATTTGCGATTTTATACTCATATATAATACTAATTATCAATATTAAATTCTCATTATTCTTTGCTAATTAAAATTTCACCGAATAATTTTTTTTGGCTGACCGCCACTTCTCTTTTTTTTATTAATTCTAACATGGCTAAAAAAGTTACTATTATTTCTGTTTTTGAATTTGATTTAGTGAAAAATCTATTAAAACTTATTTTGATTCTATTAATTATCATCTGTTTTATTTCTAATATTTTATCTTCAATACTTATCTTCGGCTCTAATTTTTTCTCTTCTAATTTTTCAGAAGGCTTAAGTCTGGCTAATAATTCTTTAAAAACTTTTTTAAAATCTACGGTAGTAATTCTTTTGGGCGGTGAAAATAAGTTAATATTGCTCAATATAGCCCGCCGGTTAAATTCGCGGGCAAACATAAACTTTTTATTATTTATTATTTTTTCAATTTTTTTCTTGGCTTCCAAGAACTCTTTATACATTCTTAACTGCTTGGTTAAATCTTCCAATTCTTTTTCCTCCTCCGGATAAAGATAAGGCAGTAAGGCCCTTGATTTAATAAGCAAAAGCTTAGTGGCGACAACTAAAAAATCCGCCATTTCATCCGGATCTATATTTGTTATTTTGCTTACATATTCTATAAATTGATCAGTAATATGAACCAAGCTTACTTGGGTAATATCAAGCTCTTCTTTTTCTATTAATCTTAATAATAAGATTAAAGGCCCTTCAAATTTTTCTATTTTAATTGTCACCATTTTTTAACTTTACTTTTAATTTTTGGCTTTACTTTTTCTTTAGCGAAACTAATAATTTTATTTTCTTTTTTATTCCAAATGATCCTAATGTGGCATTTTCCAATTTAATAAAATCTTTAACCGCCATTTCCACTGAATGGTTAAAGCTTCCTCCGGAGAAAACCGCTTTTTTGGCTTTAGCCAAGCCCTTATCCATAACCACCGGCAATTTATAAAGCCCGCCGAAAGCGCTTAGAGTTCCGGCTTTTATATCTAAAATTTTTTTCATTAATTTTTCCCCGGAAATATTAACTGCTTTTATTTTTTTATTTTCCATAGCGCCGATACATTTTCCTAATTTTTTAAAATCCAAATTATAATCGGCCGGCAATAATACCAAATAATAATCTTTATCAGCTGTAACCAGCAAAGATTTGGCAATTTCGCTTAATTTTTTATGCATAGTGGATGCGGCGTCAAAAGCAGTATAAACGGTTTTATGCTCTAATATTTGATGTTTTATCTTATTTAAATATTTTTCTAGCTTAACCGACGGTTTTTTCCCTATATATTTATTTTTTATAGTTTCTTTTTTAATCATATTTTTATAATTATTTAATAATCTATGCACATATTATACCCTAAATTGGCGTCTTAATCAAAAAGAGCCAGTTCAATTTGAAAAAGAATCAGCTCTTAATTTTCTTACTGCCTAGATTATAGTTTATTTAAATTTTATGATTATTTTTATTATTAGATTTAATCTGTAATCACCGGCTTGCTAATATCAACTACGTTCTGCCTGATGCATTGATAGCCCTCGTCGTGTATCCATCTTTTGCCATATGGATATTGGTTTATATCATTATCATTTCTATTTGAAGTTTTAAAATCCGCGCATAACTCATATTTATTATTATCAATTGCTTTATAGTCAAATTTTTTCTTTGTCAGCGGATTTTCTAAATCGCTGTCGATTAAATAATTTATATCGCTTTTTAATTCATCTAAATTTGCAGGTAATTTTTTATTATCATTATAATAATTATTGATGGCGTTATCAATAGTACTGAATTTCTGAATAATTAAATCATCATAATTTATATTTCTTGTTTTTGCCGGAGAATCAATAAAGAAAAATGAGGCTATTAAAACTATAATTACTATAGCCAGCGTAGCATAGGAATAAATGGTTATGGTCTTGTCTTTTATATTAACCACGTTTTCCCTTTTAATATCATATAAATAATAAGTAAAAATTACAGCTGATATAAGAACCGCCGTAATGGCTTTAAACACGAATTTAATTGTTAATTCTCCGCCCAAAAAGCTGTTGATAATTCCGATCAGCCATCCAATCACCACCACCGATGATACGAAAAGGATAAAATAAGTCAGCCATTTGCGCACGCCCGAATTTTTGTCAATCTTGCCGGAAAATAAATTTTTATTAATCTGACGCATTACTAAATAGTAAATCGGAGTAGAAATGATAATGGCGGAAATGGCGAACTTTAACGCTTCTTGCGAAAAAACGCCGCTATAATTACTAATAGCGTCGGCTATATTTTTATTGATAATCTGAAAAATAATCATACCGGTTGATAAGGCCATAAATACTAATGCCACCATAGAAAGCATATAGAAAAAGGCGGATTTAGCGACATTGCTTTCAATTTTTGTTGTTTGAGAGATTGTTTGTTCCATAAATTTAATTTAATAATTATAATTACTTATATCCTACACTATTTTACTAATTTAAGCAAGAAAAAAGCCGATTTATAATTTAAAATCGGCTAAATAAAATTAAAAAAAAATTAAATTTTCATAAAATCAATACAAGGTCCGCCTCCCTTTTCCCTAAGTTCAGTTATTTGATCTCTTTTATTATCATTTCTAGCTTTTTCTTTTGCTTCTTCTTCAGTAACATTATTTATAGGCTTAGATCCTCCGCTTATATAAAAAATAAAATAATCTTTTTTTTCTTTTAAAGTATCCGATTCGGTAGCCATAAATATTCTCCTTCTTCTATGGTTTATAAAAAATTTAATAAATTTGATATTCTTGAAAAGAACTGATAATATTTTTTACCTCGTTTTTTAATTTATTATATATCTTTAATTTAGTCATCTTATTTAAATAACTTTGCACCGCCAGCCTTAATACTTTTATACCATCGGAAGAAATGGCCAATATTTCTTTTTTATTATCATTATTATTGCATTCTTGGCAAATTAATCCGCCTTTTGACAAATCAAAATAATTATTAGCCGGAGAAACTCTCTTTTTACATTTTAAGCAATTATATAATTCCGGCTTATATCCTAGCTGTGACATCAGCTTTAATATAAAAAAATATTTTAATAATTGATAATTTTTTCCGGCTTTATCTAAAATTTTTAAAAACTCTGTTAATAAATTAAAAATTGATTCATCCGCTTCCCCTTCCTTTATTATATTATTGAATATCCTAATCGCATCTCCGGCCGCATTAATCTTATCTAAATCGCTTTTTATACCGACAAAACATTCAATATTGACAGCGCTGCCGATGTAATCAACCTGCCTCCCCCGTATAGCCATAATCTGAGATAAGCTTATCGGTTCTAAATGGCCGGCTAATTTTGATTTTAGCTTTTTGACGCCGCGAGCTACTAAAATTATTTTTCCTTTGGCCGGACTATATAAAGTTAATTTACTGTCATACTCACGCCAATCTTGACGATCTAAAATTATGGCTTTTGTTAAATAAGTTTCATCCATAAAGCTAAACTTTATCCAAATATGTTACAATTGCAGCAATTAGGGTTACCTTTGGGGTTTCGCTCTCATGTGGTATGGTGGGAAGATTATTTAATTAATAACTTCCACCAACTATATGAGAAAAACAATCAGGCGAAACA
>Ga0100391_1003559_pt1 | contig 15668 bp, 7 predicted proteins | sample CryGeymeta201515_FD_81541 | JGI IMG/M metagenome (GOLD analysis project Ga0100391, IMG submission 81541) | Groundwater microbial communities from Crystal Geyser aquifers in Utah, USA - Crystal Geyser metaG 2015-15 | ecosystem: Environmental > Aquatic > Deep subsurface > Groundwater | place: USA...
AGGAAAGAGTTTTTTTTAACCACGGATTACACGGAATGCACGGAGTTGTGTGATTTCGAAGAGTTGTTGTATGTGAACTTTTTTGGCACTCTGTGCACTCTGTGTATTCTGTGGACGAAAGAGTTTTTTTAACCACGGATTACACGGAATGCACGGAGTTGTGTGGACTAGGGCTTCGCTTCAATTGGCGGCACTTTCATCCGCTGCATGAAGAAGCTGATGTTGCCGCCGTATTTTTTGCTGCGGGGGTGATGCTTTTTGAAGCTGATGGCCGCCAAGGTCACCGGACCGTTTTCAAACTCAGGCCACCATTCTTTTGGAATCATCCTGCCGATAGGTTTGCCGCCCGCGCGGCGGTCCACGCCTTTGGGATCTTCGATAAAGAGCTTGCCGTTGATATAGAGGCGGTAGCCGCCACCGAGGCCGACGGCCGAGATGCCGGCGTGCAGCAGGCGGTAGCGGTAGCCTGCTTCCAACTCCGGAAAATCAAAGCTGCCGCGGATCAGCAACACGTCGTCCTCCCACAGGGTGTTGGGCGGGTCGTCGCCCTGACAGAAATCCGCGCTGGTGCTGCCCGCAGGCGCGGCCAGCTTACCGTCGGCGGCCGCAAAGGGCGCGATGCCGCGCCGCCAACCGGCAGCAGCGGGATCAAAATCCATGGCATACCAATTTTCCATGCCGTCCGGGAAGGTGACCTCGCGGTAGCGGCCCAGCCGGTCGTCCGGTTCGAGCCATTTTTCCGGCGGGTTGAAACTATGGTAGAACCACTCCATCTCGTTGTGCTCGGGGCCGACATTCTTCCAATTGTAATCGTCAATCCCCACCTTCTGGTAAAGTTCCAGCAGGCCCGGCATTTTCGCGCCGCTTACTTCCCCTGGACTTCCGGCTTCCATCAGCAAGTCCTCGCGATGCTGGGCGAGGTATTGCGGGATCAGATCTCCGCCCACGGCGCGGTTCACGATTTGTTTCAGCTCGGGGCCGAAGTTGGCGGGGTCAGCTTTGAGGAAAATCTGCTTGAAGGGCAGGTCCGCTTCTGGCGACTCCTGTTTGCCGATGGCATAGAGGGTGTCATAGCCGCCGGGCAGTTCCACGATGGAGAGCAGGATGGCCTCGCGGTTCATCGGGTTGACTTTATTTTCCACCTGCGGCAGCGGGTGCTCATACGCGATGAAATTGGTGTAGGCTTCTTTGAGCGATTCGCGGGCGAGTTGCTGGATCTCGGGGCTGGCCTGCCGGAGTTGCTCGGGCAGGGTGCCCCAGCGCAGCACGCCGGAGATGCTGTAGCGGTAGTTGCGCTGCATCAGTTGCCCGATCGCGGGCAGAACTTTTTGGTAGACCCGTTCGTCGGCCACCACCGGGGCCAGTGCCGCCAGAGCGGTCTTGTGGAACCACCACTCCTCGTGCGCGAGGAAAGGCAGGAGCACATCGACCTGTTCGACGATCCAGTCCGGCGGGGCCTTGCCCACGACTTCGATCGCCATGTCTTTGACGAACCAGGATTCGTCGGGGTTCTGGATCATCTTTATGATGTGCGCAAAGATGTCGGGGGTGAGGAGCTGCTGCGGTTGCTTGCTGACGCCTTGCAGTGCGGCGCGGCGCACGCGGGCATCCTCGCTGGCGAGAAATTCTTCGAGCAGTCCCGTGCCATGGGCGGCGATCGCATTCGCGGCGATCGAGCGAACCTGAAAGCTGGGGTGGTGGATGTATTTCCGAACCATGTCCGGATCCGCATCCCCACCCAATTTGCGCAGCATCGCCATGCTGGCGTTTTCGGCCAGGGTTTCGCCCACGATGGTATAGTGTTGGTTAGCGGGACCGACCGCCGGTTCGAGGGATTGAAAGGCATCGTCCGCCTCGTTGCCCCAGGGGCGCTCCGGCAGGGCGTGGTTTTTGGAAAACTTCGACTGCGGCGCACCGGCCAGGCGCAGGTGGCCACGCGGGATCGTGTAGGTCAGCGCGTAGGCGATGCCCCATTCCTCGTTGTCGTAGCGCTCGCCGCCCACGATACCGAAGGAACCGTCGAAACGCCGGGAGAGTTCGTAGTGCCAGCGGCGCTGGTCCATGAACTCGCGATAATGCCCGGGCTGCTTGCCGTGCATCAGGCCCATGGCCGCGCTGCGCCAAATCTCGCCGATGCCGCCGCCGGTGTGGCCGTGCAGCATGAAGGAGGTGCTGTAAAAGCTGAAGAGTGCGGCGGTGTCGCGGGCGCGGGCGTAGATCGAGTCCTCGCCCTGGCCGGTCAGATTCGCCGCCGCCGCCATGGCAAAGGCCAGTGCGCCGTTTTTCCCGTTATCGGTAAAGCCGCTTTCGGGGTGCCCCATGCCGTAGGGCACGTTGCCGCGGCCCGAGTAGCGGAAGAAGCGCGTCAGCACCCGCAGCAGGGTGTCCTCGGGCACGTCGGCCCCGCATTCTTTGGCCATGGAGAGCGTCACCACGCACGAGACGCCCGCCGCATTCAGATGGCCACCACCGCCGCCGTAGTTGAGGTTCGCGATCGGGCCACGGCTGACCCAGCCGCCGAAATTTTCCATCTCGACCAGTTTGTCCGCAATTCTCTGGATTTTCGGCAGCACCTGTTCGTCGCCGGTGCGCAGGTAGTATTCACACAGTGCGAGCCCGCCGTAGCCGAGGTGCCAGGGGTAGGAACCGGGGCCCTTGGTCGAGCGGGCCCATTGTTGCACATACTCCAGATCCGAGGCGTCGCCGGTGGAGAGCAGGAAGAGCATGCCGATGTCGGCGAAGCCTTTTTGATTGCCGGGGGTCTTCAAATATTCGGCGAGGTCGCGCACGATGCGCTCGGACTTCGGGCAGTCCAGCGGCCAGCTCGCGCTGTAGGCACCAAGCGGTTCCAATTGGACGACGACCTTGCGCGGAACGCCATCCGGCGTATCGGCGACGTCCAGCACCAGCTTGCCGTCGCCCGCCTCGGCCCTGGTGATCCAGTTGCCGAGTTGGATGCGGGGGTCGATCTCGTGCAACTGGTGGCCGTTGATCGTCTGAATGAAATGGCCGGGCTTGAGGGTGCCGGTCGCCGCGGCCGGTGAGCCGGGCTCGATGGTTTTGATGCGAATGGTGAAGGCCGGTTGCACTAGGTCGAGGCTCATGCCGACCGGACCCCAGCGGGAGATATGCGTCACGGCCGTGTCCTGGTCCGGGCGCATCGAAAAGAGAGCGTTCTCGCTCTTGTAATAGGGCGTCGCACCGGCAAATGTGAAACCGCTGAGCAGGAGCGTGACGATTGCGCCCGTCAGGCGCAGCTGCTTGGAGCTGAGGCCTGGCGAGCCGGGCCTCCTGGAAATTTTCGTGAACATCATTGCGCTTTGATTGGTGTTGGTTTTCAGACGATTCGTTTGTTCTGACACGCCCTATTTACATTCTCCTTATCTGCCGGAGAAGTAGAAGGCTTTTTAGACTAAACACGTTAATCTTGCGACTACGGCCATAACCGATTCTTTCAGGCATCAGGGCAGCACCCGAATGCGGAAAACGCTGGCCGGTGCACCGTGGGTGCTGCGGATGCGCAGGCTGAGCCGGTTGGTTTCGACGGACTCGGGCAGTCGGCAATCAAAGTGGGCGGAGTGGTGCTCCCGCGCTGCGGCCAGCACGCGGCCCTCGCCATCCAGCAGCTCAAAGTCCCGCACCATGAAGGGCACGACCGCTTCGGGGTGGGTCATCAGCACGCATTCCATGGCATGGTCCCAGTCCGGGTCAAATTCCACGATCACGCGGCTGAAACGCACCGGTTCCGGCCAGGCGAGTGTCAGCTCGGGCTGCGGATCCTGCGGGTCGGCCACCCAGGCGTTGACGTTTTCAGTCGGTCGGGCGGGGCCGTGCAGCACATTTTCCGGCCCGAAGTTTTGCAGCGGTGGAGTCATGCGGATGGCGAGGTTGTGTCCTTCGGGACGGCGCTGGGGCAGCCAGAATTCAAACGAATCGATGCCGATTTCCGGCGGGGGCGACTGCAGGTTGGTGGTGGCCACCCGGTTGTTGAAGCTGCTGGTAAGGGCCAGCACGCCGGTCAGTCGATCCTCGCTCAGCTGCACCCGCACGGCCGGGTTTTGCAACAAGTTCACGAAGTAGTAAGCCGCGCGGTCGATCGGCTGGCTGAAGTGCAGCTCGATGCGCGACTCGCCCGCAGTCAGCTCGAGTTCGAGCGTATCGATCACCTCGTCGGGCGTAAAATTACCGGGGCGGGCCGCCCGGCGCAGCTCCGCCTGCAGCACGCCGGCAGCTGCGCAGGAAATCTCGAAGCTGAAAACCGGGCAATGCCCCTCGCTCAAGGGCAGCAGCATGCCCCAGCCACCAGCGAGTTGACACCAGCCGCCGTCGGCGGCGAGTTCGCCGAGTTGCAGCTGTGAGCTGGCGGTGACCTGCGCACGCGCAGTCAGGTTTTCTGTATCCATAATACCGATACCGGGCAAGTATTGTCCGGCGCGGTCCAGCCGGACTTGCAGTGTCTGCATGGATTCTTTTTGCAACAGGTCGCGGGGAAGGGTGCCCGACTCGCGGCAGAGTGCAGCGGCGGTGCCCACGGCCTGGCCACCCGCCGCGCAGGTCAGCATGACGCGGCTGGACCCGAAGGCGACATGGCTGGCGCTGATGATACGACCGGCCAGAAAGAGATTGCTGATATTGCGACTATAGTAGCAGCGCCAGGGGATGCCATAGACCCCCTTGGCATGCCATTGGTTGCAGCCGGGCTGGTCGGAATAGACGCCATCGGACGGGTGGAGGTCGAGCGCCCAGCCGCCGTGGGCGACCGTGTCGGCATGAACCCGCTGCTGCACCACATCCTTCTGGCACAGCATGTAGTCGCCCTCGAAGCGGCGGCTCTCGCGCTTGCCGGGGATGTGGCCGACCCACTCCAGCGCCAGATTGGCGGCATCGGGGTATTCGCCGGAGTTCTTGATGTAATCCCAGATGCCATAAACGACTCTCCAGAGTTCCCATTTGATGGCTTCGGTGTCGTGGACGGTGTCGAGCCGACCGCCGTATTCGACCCACCAGAAATTACAGCCCTGCATGTTGGTGCCGATTTTTCGATAACGTGCGATGCTGCTGACATCTTTCAGCGCCCAGCTGGGCGCATAAAAGCCGACCGGCTCGCCAACATCTTTGGTGTAAAAATACAGTGAGTGCCCGAGCAGTTGGCCGTAGCTTTCGTCGGGTGCGAAACCTTCGTCGAACTCCTCCTTGTTCTCGGCACCCATGCGAAAGGCGGCCCCGCTGAGGAAGCCCAGCACGCCATCGCCGGAGGCATCGCAGAAGTAAGGCGAGCGCAGCACGTAACGCGTCGAATTCTGGGAGCAGAAGCCGATGGCGGCGGTGATTTTTTCGTCCCCTTTTTTTTCAACTTCGTGGACCGCCGTATTCAGCAGCAGGGTGATGTTGGATTCTTCAACTACTTTTTCCAGCAGGATGGTATCCAGGATGATGGGATGACCCAGCCGGTTGCGATAGAGGTTTTCCTCCAGGATCTCGTTGATGATCCCGCCCTCGCGGGACCAGCGGTTGTTGTTGCCCATGTGGGAGGTCGCGCCCAGGGCCCAAAGCCGCACCTCGCTGGAGGCGTTGCCGCCGAGCACGGGCCGGTCCTGCACCAGCACCACGCGCAAGCCTTCACGGGCGGCGGCAATGGCGGCACAGATGCCGGCCAGGCCGCCGCCGACAACGGTCAGGTCGACCTCATGGGTGACGGTTTTAAGTTGGCGAATAGCGGAAGGGCCTTCGTGGATCATATGGTTTGATTATGGTGTATTTCGAAAGGTTTGTAAGCTAGCTGTAAGTCTTTGCTTTTGATCCAAACGCTATAAAGCGGTTGCCTACGTAGTGGTGTGCTTCAGCCACCACATCCGCAGGGTTGGGCCTGGCGCGGAAAGAACGGCGGCTGAAACGCAATGCCATTGCATGATCGTGAATCGGAGAATAACTAAAAGATGAGATAAACGGATTGACCTGAAGTGCTGACTTATTCCCAGGCCAGGCGAAGCTCTCCTCCTTATTCAAGGAGGAGACAGCTGACGCTCCGTGGAGGAGCTCCAGCAGAGGTGGTTCCGGTAGCGGGCCGATCGGCGCTGTAGGCCCAAGGTGCTCGAAACCACCCCTGAACAAATCGCCTGAACGGCGATTTGTTCTGTCCCCTCCTTGGAAAGGCGGGGAGCTTTGGAACGGCGGCTGCACTTCGACAAGCTCAGGCCAGGAAGGCACGCCGCTACGAGTGCCAGTCTTCGTTTCAAGTCCTTGAGATCGTGTCATTCTGTGCAATCGGGTTTAAATTTTTGTATCATCGTCCGCCCGCTTCGCCAGGTACATGACGGTCAGTCCGATCGCTCCAATCAGTAGCGCGAATAAAAGAATCATGCTGCGCTGGCCGGGGTTGAGCGGGAGCAGACAGAGCATGCCCGCGCCGAGCACCAGCATGCTCCAGCCGATGATTTTGGCCGGGGTGTGGTCGGCCTGGCCGGGTTGCCGGTTGGCGGCCTCCAGTTCGACCGCTTGCAGCGCCTCGATGTTGCGCCAGCGCGGGTCCTCGCCGCGGGCGCGCAGGTGGGCGACCAGGACGATCACGACAGGCAGCACGACGCCGACGAAGGTCTTCGATTGTGATAAGAGCCATTGCGCAACGGCGCTGTCAGCGGGCGCGGTGATGAGCTGAAAATGCAGCGCCAGGCCCAGCGGGACGCAGGTGCAGGCCGTCAGCCAGAGGGCACCGGCGTTGACTTTCTTGCTCAACAAGCCGATCAGGATGGGGGCCAGCAACGGCACCACCATTAATTCAGTGATGGAGATGATCACCCGCTCCGCGCCGCCCAGCAGCGGGATAGCCAGCGCGATGCCCGCGATCACGCCGCCCAGCAGCAAGGTGAATCCCCGCCCGGCGAAGAGCAGGCTTTTATCGGATACGGCCTTCCGCAATGGGCGATAAATGTCGTGGGTGAGCACGCCGGAAAAGACGTTGAGCTGCGAGCTGATCATACTGGCGGTGGCCGAGAACATCGCCGCCATCATCAGGCCCACCATGCCGATGGGCAGCACGTTCATGCAGGAACGGATGTAGGCCTCCTCTTTCAGCGCCCGGATCATCTCGACGCTGGCCCCTGCCGGAATCGGACTCTGCACGCGCCACAGCAGCGGCGGGAGCAACCACAGGAAGGGGGAAAACAGATACAGCACGCCAAACAGCAGCGTGCCCTTGCGGGCATCGCGCGGACTGGGCACGCACAGGTAGCGCTGCACGAAGGCGAACTCGGCCCCGATCATGAAGTAGTGGATCGCCACCCAGCCAAACAGAAAGAACCAGGTATAGCTTCCGGAGGTGAAGGACAGGAAGCCCTCAGGGGCCTGCGCGACAAAGCCACCCAGCCCACCAACGTCGAACAGAATCAGCGCCACGACAAAAACCACCGCCACGTTGAGCACGATGAACTGGATCACGTCGGTCATCAGCACCGCCCACAGTCCGCCGATCATGGTGTAGAGCACCACCACCGCCGCAAAAATCAGAATCGCCGTCACCAGCTCGGACGGCATGCCCTGCACCGCCACCGGGGTGGCCTCGCCCTGCGTCACCGCCACGGTCAGGATCGAGATCGCATAGAGCGCCCCGGCCGCGCCCACCATGCGGTAGATCATCATCGCCCAGGTGTAGAAATGCAGCGCGCCCTTGCCGAAGCGCCGCTCGACGAACTCCGCCGGGGTGCGGATGCCCAACTGCTTCCACTTGCCCGCCACCGTGTAACCCGCCAGCAGGGCGGCCACCCCGTAGCAAAGGTTGACCATGATCGCCACCGTGCCGTGCTGGTAGGCCATGCCCCCCCAGACCACGAAGGTGTTGGCGGAGAACATGGTCATGAACGCGCTCAGCCCGCTGGCCCACCAGGGTGAGGCCCCGCCGGCCGCAAACAGGTCCGCAGTGCTCTTGACCTTGCGCCCCAGAAACACCCCGATCCCGACGGTGCCGATGAGATAAAGCGCCAGGACTGTCCAGTCTGCGGTATGCATGAAAAATTAAAAGTGGGCCAGAATGATTACTGTCGAGATTTTAGCACATCCGTTTGTTGGCACACGAAACGACAAACTGTCCTTTTCCGCCGGGCATGAGAAGACATTTGAAGTTAAACGCGTTAAGTGGACGTCAGGGTTGGAGTGGTGGAGGGTTGGATTTTCTATTGTAGCTGCGACGCGATAGCGCCGCAGGGGACGCGCTACTCGACCCGCACGAAACGCACCGCATCGGCGATCACCGGGCCATCGGAGATCCGGTAGTGGGGATCGACCAGGCGTACCCAGCTGCTGCCGTCGAGTTCGAAGACGCCGAGCGCGTGCCAGCCGGCTGCGGTGTCGGCCGGGAAGGTGGTGGTTTGGTAGCCGCTGGTATGGTGCACCGTCCAGGGTGTCCGGCTGAAGAGGCCGGGCTGGGCTATCCAGTGGATGTGGATTTCGTAGCGGCCTGCGAGTTCGGGCACATAGACGGCGGCATGCCCCCAGCCGAGCTTGTTCAGCCGGGTTGCGCTGCGACCCACGGCTGCGGAAACATCTTCGAGCGTGCGGAGGTCCTTGCCGCCAAAGGCCCAGAAACCAGGATCGCCGTTGTCGATGGTGAGCTCTGCCAGTTGCCTGCCTGGCAGGGTTTCATCCGGAAAGACCTTTGGTGTAGGCATTTGATCGACAAAGTGCAGACCGGAGACGTGCTCGTTGGTCTTGAAGCCCGCGGCGGAGGTGAGCAGCTCGCCGCCCAGAGTGCAATTGATAAACCAGAGATCACGAATGTCGTGCGCGGCATCCGCACCGTATAAGCTGACTCGCGGATTGGTGGAGGTGACTTGGTGAAAGTAGAGATCGCTGATTTTGCCGCGTTCCTCGCGGTAGCCGGTGCTGTTCGAGTAGCGGGTTTTTCGTGTAGAGAGATGCATCAGCGGCTTGCCGGATTCGTTGTTGAACCGTTCGAACACGACGTTGCGGGTGTGGGCCCAGTCGGAGTGGTCCATCATGATGGCGTGGCCGCGTGCCTGAACATGGAGGACGTCGATGTCCCGGAAGGTGATGTTTTCAAAGACGCCGGTTTCCATCGACGCACCCAACCGCAGGCCGTTGCCGGCATGCTCGTTCCAAATCACGCAATCCTCTGCCAGTAACCCGCGGGTCGGCGGTTCGCCGAGAGTCACGGCGTCCAGAGCGTGCCAGCCGAAGCCGTCGTCGCCACAGCCGATGAAGGAGTGGCGCACGCTGAGGTCGCTTACCCCGTCCACATCGATGCCGTCATTATTCAGCCCGAAGCTCATCAGCATCATGTGCTCGATCTCAATGTTGGACGAGAGTAGGAAGTTCGTCTGCCACCAGTCGCCGGTGCGCAGCTGGATGCCTTCGATCCGGATGTTTTTCGAGCGCTCGAAGAGCATACCGTGGATTTTTTCCGGTTTGCTGGTGTAGCCGCGCGCATCCCACAGGCCCCGCCCGCGAATGACCAGATCCTCGATCTCGAAGGCGTGGAGCCGCCCCTTCACCACGCAGCCGGGTGCCAAATAGACGGTCTCGCCGCTGCGGGGTCGAAAATGCCCGACTTCATGCACCCCCGGTCCGAAATAATGCACCTTCGGGTCGGAGGGGTCGGGCGCGTCTGCTTCCGGCGGCAGCGCAAAGATAAAAAACGGGCGCTTCCCTTTTGCTTTCAGTACCAACTTGTGGGGTTGATCGATATCGAAGCTCACAGTGGCACCTCTGCGAGTCAAAGCGATCTCATGCCGCGACGGGACCACTTCGATGGACTCCGGCAGATCGCCTGAAAAACGGACGCAGACTTTCGAGCGGCCTGCCATCTCGAAGGTCGCGTGGTGGAAGCTCCGGTTGCCGTTGAAGGTGCCGAAGGCGACGGGCACCGGCTGGCCATCGACCAGCAATTCGTAATCGGGACTCAGCTCGTCGCCCGGCAGCAGCGGCATGGGACGCACCAGTCCGGCATGCGCCAGTGCTGTGGCGCATAAGAAAAGCATGCATGCTACTTTCTTTGTCATCACTGCTTAAAGCTTTTATTGAACGCCCTCCAAGGCAATCCGCGAAAACATTTGATCCATCTCGGTATCGGGCGTGCCGGTAACTTGTGCGGCCTGCTCGGTGATGGTGACTTCGAAAAGCACGGTCGCGCCCCCGGCGGGGCCGTCGACGCCGTCGCCCGCATACCAGTCGATGAGGTCGGGGGACCATAGGTAGGATGCGCTCAGGTCGGCGGGCGGGTTCACGCTCATCGGATGGTTAAAGGTGAAGTTGAGCCCGTTCCCGCCGACCCCGGTGATGCCGGTGGAGAACTCACCGGGATGGGTGCCGAACCAGGCTTCGAAACCGTTGGGGATGCCGTCGCCGTCGGGGTCGTCGCTCAGCCCTTGCTGGCCGGGATCGAGGCCGTAGCTGGCGATCCATGTTTTGAAGGGAGGATTCACCGAGAGCACGAAATTATCGATGCGGGCGAAGCCGCCGGAGGTGGTCTCAATCGCGGCAAAGAGCGTCTTGCCCGCATCGGCGGCCACCGCGGTGTAGACCGCTTCGCGGGCAACCGCCTCGTAGGCATCGTTGACTTGCCGCAGACCGGAGTGGTCCACCAGCAGATTGGTGCGGGTGCCGGTGAAGGTGTTGTCGGAGGTGACGAAGAGGGAGACGGTTACTTGATCGGAAGCATCCACCCAGTTCCAGTCGTCCTTCCAAACATAGCTGAAGTCGAAACAGTCGCCCTCGACGATGCTGTGGCCGGTATCGATGCCGAAGCCCCGAATGCTGGTCATGCTGCCATTCTGGCTGCCGTCGTAGCTCTTATCCGCCAGGGTGGCGACTTGCGATTGTAGCCCTTTGGTATTATACCAGTAGTCCGTCTCGGCGAAGGACACCGAGCCGCCGGGGTTGGCGTTGAAATCGCCGTTCAGCAAGGAGCCACCGACCAGTAAGAGAGGCCCGGCAACGGGGTTGCCGGCGTATTGCCAGACCCGCACGTAGTCCACCTTGGCACTGGTCAGCCAGCCGACCGGTTCGTCGGCAAACGTGCCGATATCGCCGAAGCTGGCCCCGGTGGACAGCCAGAGCCACTCCGCCACCTGGGGCACCCAGATGCCGGTGTAGGTGACTTTGTGCACGCCGTCATAGTAGATCTTCATGCTGTTCGGCGTCCATTCCAGCCCGAAAGTGTGGTAGCCGCTGTGCAGGCCGGGCGTGGCGTATTGCTTGGTGCTGGCGCGGTGATCCGCATCGTAACCGTCGATATGCACAACGGACTTGGTGTAGTCGCCAAACCAGGCGGATTCAAAGATGTCCACTTCCGCCCCGTCGTTTGCAGTGCCGTCGGCCGGATCGGCGTTTTGCATGTTGGGCCCCTGCAGCCAGAAGGCGGTATGGGTGTCCTTGGTCGAGTCGCCGATCTGGATGCGCGCTTCCAGATAGCCGTATTTGGGCTCGTAGAGGCCGTCCGAGCTGATCGAGCCGCAATACATGGTGTTGCTGTCCTGCTTGGTCACGTCCAGCACCAGGTTGCCGCTGCCATCCAGCGAGACATTCTCTTCGACCCACCACCAATCGCTGATCCCGCGGTCGCTGCGGGGTGCCCGGCTCCGGGTGCTGACGTCGATGCCCCACTTGCTCGTATTCAGCGAGCTGCCGTTGAACTCGTCGCTGAAGACCAAAGTCCAGCCCGTTTGTCCGGTATCCGGTAGCACGCCTTCCGGCGTTTCCGGGTCGACCCATTGGCCGAAGGCCGAAGAGGGGAGACCGACAGCGAGCAGAACGGTAAAGAGCAGCGAGGGGAGGGTGGGCTTGGCTTGGTGCATGCGCGGGGAGGTGCGGACTATAAAATTAACAGATGAAATTATACGCTTCCTGCTTGCAAAGTGAAGTCACGATAGCCTAAACACGTTAAATGTCGAAAAAATCCCCCAGCTTACGCGATATTGCCGGGGCGGCCGGAGTTTCCGCCGCCACCGTCTCGCTGGCCCTGCGCAACCACGCCAGCATCCCGGAGACCACGCGGGAGCGGATCCGTGCGGTGGCGGCGGAGATGGGCTATTCGCCCAACCCCCGGGTGGCGGAGTTGATGAACCATATCCGCCGTAATCGCGCGGTGGATGCACTCGCGGAGACGGTGGCGCTGTCCTGGTTCGATGTCACCCGGCAGCGGGTGGAGTCTTTGCCCTACCTGCAGGCTTTCGAGCAGGGCGCACGGGAGTGTTTACATGCGCATGGTTACGGGCTGGAATGTTATTATCAGGATCCGGAGCGCCAGCCCGCACGCTTGCAGCGGATGCTGCGCTCCAAAGGCATCCGCGGGCTGATTCTTGCCCCGCTGATGCAGCGCATCGGGCATACCCTGGCCTGGGACTGGCAGAATTTTTCCGTCATCGTGGTCGGCAGCGCGAACTGGGAGCCGGAGTTCAACCGGGTCAGTTTCAATCACTTTGGCGAAATGTCGGGCATCATGCACCAACTGCATGCGGCGGGCTACCACCGGATCGGGCTGGTGGTCAACTCCCTGCTGGAAGCGCGCTCGCAGCACACCATCGTCGGCGGCTTTTGGGCCGGACTGGAAATCGATGTGCCCAAACGGGAGGCATTCTTTGAAGCCGAAGCCGAGAGTCGCAGCAGCTTCCTGGAGTGGCTGGAGCGGTATCGCCCCGATTCCTTGATCATCGCCTATCCCCCGGCGCTGACTTGGATCGAAGAGGCGCAGCAGTCCGTGCCCGTCGTTTTGAGAATGGTGCAGGATGTCCCCGGCAACCGTGCCTATCCGGGCATTTTTCAGGACTTCAAGCGCCTCGGCCAGGTCACCGCGGAGCAACTGATCGGCCAGTTGCAACGCAATGAGGTGGGCATCCCCGAAGATCCCCTCCAGACCTCCATCACCGGAGCCTGGCGCGGTAGTCTCGATCAGTAGGGGGAAGTGCGCTAGTGCCGTGTAACACCAGGATTTTCGGATATCTCAGGTAGGGGCTTTCCCCGGGAAGCCCGCGAAGGTTCGGCGGTGCAAGCGAAGGGCTGGTGCCATAACAACGTTCGCGGGTGCCGCACAGCTGCACCCCTACGAGAGAAGAACCGCCCGCAATCCAGGGACTTGACGGAGAAATAGAAGAAATGAAACTTGTGTATAAATGTCAGGCCAAGGCCACCCGACTACTTTCAAAAGCGAAAGATGGGGTATTACACGGCACTAGCAGCCTGTCGGGCTTAGGCCCGACAGGCTGCTAGGTGGGGAGGATGGGAGAATGAAGCATGAGGGATTTAGAGGAGGATTTAGGGGTATGGGCAGAAGAATGACAGAGGTGGCCGGAAAAGGGGTAAAATTAAAAGTCATGCGTGTGGCTTGAAGCTTGCTTGCCGGGCCACTGCGAGGATAGAGCTAAGCGATGCCTGACGACCCAGCGCCTGAGCCACTCCATCAGCCTAACGACAAGCTGTTCAAGCAGGTATTCGAGCTTTCGACAGCACGAGAGCGATTTGTTGTTTCAAGCGAAGTTATCCGGTCATTCGGTGCGGGTCTATTGTCTCTTTGAGCATCAGACACGCGAGGACTCGACGATCGCACTGCGGCTGCTGCGCTATATGGTGCGCATCTGGGAGTCAGTGTTAAAGGCATGCCCACAAGAGAGCCTGCCGGTAATCCTGCCCGTGGTGCTGGCGCAAAATGAGCGTAGCTGGCAGACCCGTCCGGAGTTTTCGGCACTCTTTGACCTGCCCACTGAGCTGGCATCCGAGCTGGGCAGCTACCTGCCGGATTTTATGTTTCGTCTGATCCAGTTGGCGGAGCTGCCCTTCGACGCGATCGGCGGTATCCCATCAGGCATCATGACGCTGCGCGTCATGAAGGCCGAACGGGCAAATGCGCTACTAAGTGATGCCGTATGGGAGGAAAGTTGCCTGGATCAGCTGCCGCTGGAGATCTTCGAGATGTTGCTGCGCTACATTATGAACGCCGATATTGACACCGAGGCCGTGGAGAGGCAGGTTAATCATATCCAATCGCCCAAACTCAAGCAAACCGCCATGACTCTCGCCCAAAAACTCCACCAGGAAGGCCATCAGGAAGGCCGCCAGGAAGGCCGCCTGCAAACGCTTCGAGACAATGTCATCGAGGCGCTTGAAATCCGTTTTGCCGCAGTGCCCGCCGGTCTGCGCGAGGAAATCGAATCCATCGCCGAAGAAGCCAGGCTGCACCACTTGCTCCGCGCCGCCATCCAATGCCCCACGCTCGAATCCTTCGCGGATGCCGTGTAGCGGGGGTCGTTTCGTAAATGTTAATATCCTAATCCGATTCGTTGTTTCGACCCACGCGCAACGGAATGCACCCATAGCCTTTCTTCTTGGAACCGCGGATTGACGCGGATGAACGCTGATTTGAGAAAGCGAATAGCCCGAATGGCACTTAGTTAAGAACTTTTCCGTAGCGCGGTGTGGTTCCACCTTCCGCTCTCCCCGCTACCTCGGCGCCCTCTGCGGTTAAAAAAATACCGGCCCAGCCGCAGCCCGGATGATTCCGCCGAAATGGAAGAGGGTTTTGACACCGCTTCCGTCTTTGCCGGTCTTATCATCGGGAAAAGAATGAACCTAAAACCGGTAGTTGAAAGAAGAGACGTAGGTCTGCCGGAGATGGCGAAGCAATTTTTTAAACCGTTAATTTACGTCAATTTACGCGAATAAAGGCTCCGCCAAAATGGCGGAATAATACTCCCTGAGGTGAGTTCGCATTAAGACTGTAAATTACTTATTGTTAAATACTTATCTGTATTAATTAACGTAAATTAACGTAAATTCACGGTTCAACTCATCCATTTCCGGTGATACCTTGGCATGCCGCAAGCCGGAGCGCGCGACGCGCGCCACTCCCGGGAAAAGCGTGCGTCCCGCACTCCAGTCTCCTCCTCACCCCCGGCAGCAACCGAGGCAGAATGACTCCGGCGCGCGGCCACCGCCTTCCCCATCGACTGGATGCGAAGACGACTCCCACCGCAACTTAACGTGTTAAGTCACAGAAGTGTTGAATGCGGTCGGCGCATCCTTTTTTTTGATTGTGTTCTCTGATCCATCGAGATTTCGCAAACCTCATACATACCAAACATCCTAAAAACCCAAACGCATATGAAAGTTAACAAATACACAACCTTACTCGCAGCAGCGTTTCTCGCAGCTTCTGTGGCGGTTCCTGCTGCAGCAGCTACGGTTATTACACCAACCAATGCAACCGCAACGACGAGCCTGAGAGCAGCAAGCCCCATCAGTGCCACGATTGATGGAACAGGCCTTGTCAGCACCAGCGGAGACATTTCCACTTGGACCCATGCAGTCAATGACCCTCAAGGCAATTATTGGCTGAGCGGCAGTAATGCCGGTAAAAATGGAACTGAGGTTATTACTTTTGATTTAGGTGGCACGTACGACGTGGATGGGCTTTACCTTTGGCAATACACCCTGAGCAACAGCACAAATCGCCAGATTGACGATGCGACGCTTACGTTTTCCACGGATGGTATCAATTATTCAAATTCGATTTCATGGCAACCTCAACAGGTCACCACGACGGCTGCTTACACGCCAGAGAACTTTACATTCACGACCGTCCAAGATGTGACGCACGTCAAAATGCTGGTTAAAAATAACAGCGATTTCGTAGGTCTTGCCGAAATCCGCTTCAGCGCCGTCCCTGA
>Ga0100391_1003563_pt1 | contig 15658 bp, 14 predicted proteins | sample CryGeymeta201515_FD_81541 | JGI IMG/M metagenome (GOLD analysis project Ga0100391, IMG submission 81541) | Groundwater microbial communities from Crystal Geyser aquifers in Utah, USA - Crystal Geyser metaG 2015-15 | ecosystem: Environmental > Aquatic > Deep subsurface > Groundwater | place: USA...
GCTTGCGGGGTTTTCTTGCTCATGGCGTGTCCTTGAAATGCTGAGGGCGATTAGGCCCACGCGGGGTCTTTCGCAATCCTGCGCCACGCTTTAAGGGGCGGCGCGTTACCTCTCACACTCGCACACGCAAAAGAGACCCTCCATGCGCATCGACAAAATCCCCACCGGGGTGAACCCGCCCGAAGATCTCAACGTGATCATCGAAGTGCCCACCGGGGGTGAGCCGGTGAAGTATGAATTCGACAAGGAGAGCGGCGCGTTGTTCGTTGACCGGATTCTGCATACGCCGATGCGCTATCCCGCCAATTACGGGTTTGTGCCGCACACCCTCAGCCCCGATGGCGATCCGCTTGATGCGCTGGTGATTGCGCGTTCGCCGTTCATTCCCGGCTGCGTCGTACGCGCGCGCCCGATTGGCGTGCTCAACCTTGAAGACGAACACGGCGGCGATGAAAAGCTGATTTGCGTGCCGGTGGACACCACCTTCCCGTATTATTCGGACGTTGCCGAAACCAAGGATCTGCCCTCGATCATCTTTCAGCAGATTGAGCACTTCTTTACCCATTACAAGGACTTGGAAGCCGAAAAATGGGTGCGCATCGGCAAGTGGGGCGATGCCGCCGAAGCGCGTCAGATCACTGTCGAGGCGATCGCGCGGTATAACGCGGCAAAGTAATGGCTGACGCTGTAACCCCTCCCCATCCGGAACGGATGCGCAAGGGGCTGGGGTCAAACCATCCGCAAAAGCATCTTGAAAATCAGTGTCAGGCCAAACGGCAGGCCAATCGCCAAGGCCCACATCGCCGCGACATCGCGGCGGAATTCAGGCGCGAAGGCGGGGTCGGCGGCCTGCGTGTCATCCAGCCCGGCCCAGCGCTTTTCAAACCAGCGGCACACCGGAATGATGCCCGCCACCAGCACGATCAGCGCAAGATACGGCAGCAGGCCGGGCGCGCCTTCGGCCAAGGCTTTGACGGTGACGAAAATCTGCAATGCGGTATAGGCCAGCAGGCCGTAGGCGACATGGTCGCTCATCGCCTTGCGCCAGTCGCGCACATGCCCGGCGGCTTGCGCCTGGCCGTTGCGTTGATCGGTGGTTTTTCCCATCGTGCCGTTCCCCCACGGACTGTTGTCAGAGGCGCACTATCGCGCAGACTGAGCAGAGTTGCAACACGCCGCGCAGCGCCGACATTGGCGTGCGCAAAGCGGGGCAGGGCCTGATCCAACCAGCCGGAATCCAGCCGGCTTCTGGCTATTTCCGCGCCCGCGCATACCGTCTGTGCCGGAAATAGCAAAAATCCTGCCAAACCACCTTCCAAACCATCTCAAGGTCTTTCCAGCCGCCACAAGGCTGCTAAAGAGTCGCGTGGTATGTTCACGTCTATCTTGTCCGACCCGCCCGTTGGGGCTGACCCGATCCAGCCGACAGGCCGCGGGCTGGAGGTGATTTCGATCGCCAAAAGCTATGACAAGACCGCAGTGCTGACCGATATTTCGTTCAGCGTGGCAAAGGGCGAGGTGTTCGGGCTGCTCGGCCCCAATGGCGCGGGCAAGACCACCTGTTTTTATTCGATCATGGGGCTGGTGAAACCGGATTCGGGCCGCATCCTGATGGACGGCGAGGATGTGACCAAGCTGCCGATGTATCGCCGTGCGATCCTGGGCCTTGGCTATCTGCCGCAGGAAACCAGCATTTTCCGCGGCATGACGGTGGAACAGAACATCGCCTGCGTGCTCGAACTGGTGGAACCGGATGCTGCCACACGGGCTGGCGAGCTGGAACGCTTGCTCGACGAATTCGGCCTGACCCGTTTACGCCAATCCCCGGCAATGGCGCTATCGGGCGGGGAGCGGCGGCGTTGCGAAATCGCCCGCGCGCTGGCAGCGAAACCTTCGATCATGTTGCTGGATGAACCGTTCGCCGGGATTGATCCGCTGTCGATCAACGACATCCGCGAGCTGGTCCGCGATCTCAAAGCGCGCGGCATCGGGGTGCTGATTACCGATCACAACGTGCGCGAAACGCTCGACATCGTTGACCGCGCCTGCATCATCTATGGCGGGCAGGTATTGTTCGCTGGCAGCCCGCAGGAACTGGTGGCGGACGAGAACGTGCGGCGCTTGTATCTGGGTGAGAGTTTTACACTTTAAGCATGGCGCTTGGCCCCCGCCTTGATCTGAGGCAGTCGCAATCGCTGGTGATGACGCCGCAATTGCAGCAGGCGATCAAGCTGCTCGCGGCCTCGAACCTCGAAATTGAAAGCTTCATCGCCGAGGCGCTGGAAGCCAATCCGCTGCTCGACACCGCCATGCCGACGCCGGACGAACCCGAACGCGGCGAGGTGGTCACCATTCTCCCCGAAGATGCGCCCGCCGATCAGCTGATCGCGCTGGGCGGCGGCGAAGGCGATGCGCCGCTCGATCTCGCCTCGGTCGATCGCGATTGGGACACGGGCGATGGCGATGCGCGCGGCGGGCGCGATGCCGAATGGGGCGCGGCGGCTGGCTCTAGCGGCGGTGATTTCGATGATCTGCCCGACTGGGAACAGCTGCGCGCCGCCGACATCACCTTGTCAGAACACCTCGAAGGCCAGCTTGGCGCGCTGACCAGTGACCCGCGCACCGCTTTCATCGCGCGCCATATCATCGGGATGCTCGACGAAGCAGGCTATCTCGGCAGCCCGATCGCAGACGTCGCCGATGATTTGCGCGTGTTGCAGGCCGAAGCCGAAGCCGCGCTGGCGTTGGTGCAATCGCTCGACCCAAGCGGGGTGGGTGCGCGCAATCTGGCCGAATGCATTGCGATCCAGGCGCGCGAGGCCGATCGCTATGACCCCTGCATGGCGGCGCTGATCGCCAATCTTGATCTGGTCGCACGCGGTGAGGTCGAGAAGCTGAAGCGCCTGTGCCGGGTGGATGACGAGGATTTTGCCGATATGTTGCGCGAATTGCGCAGCTATAACCCCCGCCCCGGCCTCGCCTTTGCGCAGGCCGTGACCAGCACCGTGGTGCCCGACATCCTGCTGAGCGATAACGGCAAGGGCGGGTGGGACATTACGCTCAACGAAGACACCCTGCCCAAACTGATCGTCAATCGCGGCTATTTTATCGAATTGAACGCCGGGGCGACCAACAAGGAATCGCAAGGCTGGCTCAAGGAAAAGCTGGCGGATGCGCACTGGCTGATCCGCGCGCTCGACCAGCGCCAGAAGACGATCCTGAAAACCGCCGCCGAAATCGTGCGCCAGCAGGACGGGTTCTTCCGCCGCGGCGTTGCCGAACTGCGCCCGCTCACTTTGCGCGAAGTGGCCGAGAAGATCGAAATGCACGAAAGCACGGTCAGCCGGGTGACCAGCAACAAATACCTCGCCTGCGCGCGCGGGACGTTTGAGCTGAAATACTTCTTCACCAGCGGAGTCGCGTCAGCAGATGGCGAGGGCGCATCGTCTGCCGCGATCAAGGCGCGGATCAAGGCGCTGATCGATGCAGAAACCGCGAACAACATTCTGTCCGATCAGCAATTGGCCGAAATGCTGCAGCAAGAGGGCTTCGATCTGGCCCGGCGCACCGTCGCCAAATACCGTGAGGCGATCGGGCTGGGATCAAGCGCAGAACGCCGCAGGGCCAAAAAGCTCGCCGGCGCGCGTTAGAACTTTCCTGCAAGCGCCAGGCCTGCGCCCTGCCCCCAAATTCACACATCCATTGCGCGCGCCCGAGTGTGACTCGAAAGACTCACTGCAAAAAGTTAACGCCCTAAACTTCTTATTAACCTTTTTTGGTGAGAAGTGGCGTGGTTAACAGGCGGCAACCTCTCCTAAGCAGGGGTTACCAAGGGCAAGGACAGGGGACTGCAATGCGCGTGCTGCTGATCGAAGACGAACCGACCACTGCCAAGGCGATTGAGCTGATGCTCACCACCGAAGGCTTCAATGTCTATTCGACCGACCTCGGCGAGGAAGGTTTGGATCTGGGCAAGCTGTATGATTACGACATCATCCTGCTCGATTTGAACCTGCCCGATATGCATGGCTATGACGTGCTGAAAAAGCTGCGCGTCGCCAAGGTGCAGACCCCGGTGCTGATCCTGTCGGGCATCAGCGAAATGGATTCCAAGATCCGCAGCTTTGGTTTCGGTGCGGATGATTATGTGACCAAACCGTTCCACCGCGAAGAACTGGTCGCCCGCATCTATGCCGTGGTGCGCCGTTCCAAGGGCCACAGCCAATCGGTGATTCGCACCGGCAAGCTGGCGGTCAACCTCGATGCCAAGACAGTCGAAGTCGATGGCGCGCGCGTGCACCTCACCGGCAAGGAATATGCGATGCTGGAGCTGCTCAGCTTGCGCAAGGGCACCACGCTGACCAAGGAAATGTTCCTCAACCACCTGTATGGCGGGATGGACGAGCCGGAACTCAAGATCATCGACGTGTTCATCTGCAAGCTGCGCAAGAAGCTGAGCCTCGCTTGCGGCGGTGACAATTACATCGAAACCGTGTGGGGCCGTGGTTACGTGCTGCGCGACGGCGAAGAAGAAGTCGAAGCGGCGTAATTTGTTTTGCCCTCAAGCGCCGGGCGGCGGACATCGGTCCGCCGTGGCTTTCGCGCCATTAGGCGCGGCGGCCGGTCGGCCTTGCGGGCCTTTGGGCCGTTCGGCTGAGCGTCATTGAATTTGCAAACATCGAACGCCCGGAGCCTTTTTGCTCCGGGCGTTTCGCCTTGCTGGCGGGAGGGGCTGCTCAACCGATCCGGGCGAAATGCGTGGTTTCCAGCTTCGGCAGATCCGCACCCGTCCAGATGATCGTCTCGGTCATCGACTGGCCATCCTTGGCGACGGTGTAGACCCGCGTCGACATCGGCACGCCGTCTTTGCCCAGCGTCATCACCAACGTGTTCGCTTCAGGCTGACGCAGCGATACCGAGTCGATGAACGCCATGGTGCCGCCGACCGGAACCGCCACGCCATCAACCCCCGCAGTCGAATCGGCATAGAGCATCGCCCCGTCAGCAGCGGTGATTTCGACCCGCGTCGTCCACCTGTCACCGGATGCAGGCTGAAAGGTGATCAACACGCTTTGCGGGCGTTCCTCGGCGGGGACGCGCGCGACATCGAGCGACCAGCGCCCGACCAATGGCGAAGGCGCAGTCGGCATGGTCGCACCCACTTCGGCGGGTGCAGGCTGCGGTCGGATAGCGGTGTTGGCAGCAACAGCAAGGCCGAGCGCAGCGGCGGCAGGTAACACAATAAGCATGGCAAACTTTCCTTTTGTCCATTCAAGCCCCGGATGATGGGGACGGGCTGGACTGTCGGCGAAGCCATCATGGACCGGCAGATCAAAATTCTTGTCCCAGATTTTCTGGGCGTCGAGCTGGCGGGCCAGCTCGCGGCTGCTGCCCACCCCGGTCTTGCGCCGAGCCATGCGCAGCCGCTCGTTGATCGCGGTTTCCGACCGGCCGAGGCGCGCTGCGATCGACTTGGTGGTGTGGCCGTTGGCAAGCAGGCGCAGGATTTCAAGTTCGGTCTCGCTCAGAGCTGCGTGCGAACCGGCAGATGTATTCGGGATCGACATGGGCCATGATGATCACAGGCGAGCGCAGCCGTCCAGCCCGATTTTTTTGGGAAACCGGCGCGGAGCGCTGAATGCAGGCGGGGGCAGACGGGCTTGATTCGCAGTCGGGCACCTGCCAAGCGCCCGCCCATGACAGCGTTCAAGGAAGGCGACCCCACCACCATCGCGCGGCTTTATGGCCGAAGCGTCGGCAAAAAATTGCGCACCCGGCAGCAGGGGTTGGTCGACAATCTGCTGCCGCAAATCGCGGTGCCTGCCGAAGGCCCGGTGACGTCGGAAATCCTGTTCGGCGAACCGCGCCCGCTGCATTTCGAGATCGGGTTTGGTGGGGGCGAGCATCTCGCCTACCGCGCCGATTTGCTGCCTGATCACGGCTTTATCGGGGCAGAACCATTCCTCAATGGCGTGGCGCAGGCGCTGACCCACATCGAAGATCAGCGCCTGCCCAATATTCGCCTGCATCTGGGCGACGCGCTCGATGTGCTGGCACGGATCCCCGATGGCGCGCTGTCGATGGTCTATCTGCTCCACCCCGATCCCTGGCCCAAGGCGCGCCATGCCAAGCGGCGGATGATGAACGACGGGCCGCTGAAACTGATCGCCGAAAAGCTCAAACCCGGCGGCGAATTCCGCTTCGGCACCGATCACGACATCTACCTGCGCCACGCGCTGATGGTGATGCAGCGGCATACAGACGCGTTTGAATGGGTGGTTGAAAAGCCCGCCGACTGGCAAGCGCGCCCGTCAGGCTGGCCAGAGACACGGTATGAACACAAGGCGCGCACCGTGTACGGGCACGAGGTGTGGTACTTCCGGTTTAGGCGGACCGCAAGCGCTGTCGTCTGATGTGGAAGGCCAACGCGGCACGCGGTTGGCACAGCGGGTCTGGGGCGGGATTTTGCTTGCCATTGCTGCAGGGCTTTTCACGATGGCCGCTGATTTTGCTCGCGCCGATCACCGACTGGCAACAAGTAGCAATCAAGCCCCTGGCGTGGTTGTCGACATTGTCGAGCGAGGAGGGAGTCGCAAAAGGCCAGCGTTTGGGGCGATCGTTGCGTTTGGCGACTCCGCCGGACAGCAAAGACAATTTGTCAGCCAGGTCGGCAGCAACCCGCCAGCCAACGAACGGGGTGAGCGGGTTATCGTCGCCTATAATCCCGCCGCCCCCTTTGACGCGGTGATCGACAGCTTTACAGATCAGTATCTTGCCAGCATCGCCTTGTGCTTTTTTGGCGGCGTGATGATGCTAATGGGGGGTGGCTCATCGTCACGGCCGGACGACGATAGCGCCGCCCGCCGCTACCCCACGACCCCCGCAGTTGCCAGCACGGCCAGCGTCAGCACGTCAGGCACGGTCGCGGTCATCGGGACGATCTGCACCGGCTTTTCCACGCCCAGCAGCATCGGGCCGATGGTGGCATTGCTGCCCAATTCGCGCAGCAGCTTGGCCGACAGGTTGGCCGATTGCAGCCCCGGCATGATCAGCACATTGGCCGGGCCGGACAGTCGGCTGAACGGGTAGAGCGCCATCACCTTGGGGTTGAGCGCGGCGTCAGGCGCCATTTCGCCTTCGTATTCAAAGCCGGGATCTTCCCCATCAAGGATCGCCACTGCCTCGCGGATATTGCCCAGCCACTGGCCCGAAGGGTTGCCAAAGGTCGAATAGCTGAGGAACGCGACCCGCGGTTCATGCCCCATACGCCGGGCAACCGCAGCGGTTTCCTTGGCGATATGGGCCAGTTCCTGCGCATTGGGGCGTTCATTGATGGTGGTATCGGCAAGGAAGGTCGTGTGGTTTTTGCCGATCATCATGTGAATGCCGAACGGCAGTGCGCCTTCCTTGTGATCGAGCACCAGGTTCACCTCACGCACGGCTTGGGCAAAGGGGCGGGTCATGCCGGTAATCATCCCGTCGCCATGCCCCAATGCCACCAGCAGGGCCGCAAACACGTTGCGTTCCTGGTTCACCATCCGCCGCACATCGCGCATCGTGTAGCCGCGCCGCTGCATCCGCTTGTAGAGATAGTCGACCATCGCCGGCACGTGCTCGCTATCGGCCGAATTCTGGATTTCAAAACTGCCCGGATCGCTCACCGACAGCTGGTGCAGCTTATCCAGCACCGCCTTGGTGCGGCCGACCAGAATGGGGGTGCCATAGCCGAAATCGCGGAACTGAATTGCCGCGCGCAGCACCACTTCTTCTTCCGCCTCGGCAAACACCATCCGCTTGGGATTGGCCTTGGCGACTTCGTACACCCCGCTCAGGACCGATGTGGTGGGGTTAAGGCGGCTGCGCAACTGGATGCGATAGGCGTCAAAATCCTCGATTCGCACGCGGGCCACGCCCGAATCCATGGCCGCCTTGGCTACCGCCGATGACACCACCTCGATCAGGCGTGGGTCAAACGGGGCCGGGATGATGTAATCGGTGCCAAACTTCTGGTTTTTGCCATAAGCGCTGGCGACTTCTTCGGGCACCTGCTGGCGGGCAAGCTGGGCAATCGCCTGCGCGGCGGCAACTTTCATTTCTTCATTGATGGTGGTCGCCTGCACATCCAGCGCGCCGCGGAAGATGAACGGGAAACCCAGCACATTGTTGACCTGATTGGGAAAATCGCTGCGCCCGGTGGCGATGATCGCATCGGGGCGCACGGCCTTGGCTTCATCAGGCATGATTTCAGGAACCGGATTGGCCATGGCAAAGATGATCGGCTTGTCCGCCATCTTGCGCACCCATTCGGGCTTCAACGCGCCCGCTGCCGACAGGCCAAGGAAAATATCCGCGCCGACCAGGGCTTCTTCAAGGCTGGTGGCCGTGGTTGCAACCGCGTGCGCACTTTTCCACTGGTCGACACCGTCGCGGCCCGGCGTGATCGGGCCGGAACGGTCGCACATGATGACGTTTTCGTGGCGCACGCCCATCGCCTTGAGCAGCGCGGTGCAGGCAATCGCCGCTGCACCTGCCCCGTTCACCACCACCTTCACATCCTTGAAATCGCGCCCGGTGATATGGCAGGCGTTGAGCAGGCCCGCCGCCGAAATGATCGCGGTGCCATGCTGGTCATCGTGCATCACCGGAATATTCATGCGTTCGCGCAGCGCCGCTTCGATGACGAAACATTCGGGCGCCTTGATGTCTTCAAGGTTGATGCCGCCAAAGGTCGGTTCCATCAACGCCACCGCGTTGATGATGGCTTCGGGGTCTTCGGTGTCGAGTTCGATATCGAAGACGTCGACATCGGCGAACCGCTTGAACAACACCGCCTTGCCTTCCATCACCGGCTTGGCGGCCAACGCACCGAGGTTGCCCATTCCCAGAATCGCGGTGCCGTTGGAAATCACCGCCACCAGATTGCCCTTGGCGGTGTAGCGCGCCGCCATGGCCGGATCGGCAGCGATCGCTTCGACCGGAGCCGCCACACCCGGCGAATAGGCGAGGCTGAGATCGCGCTGCGAGGTCATCGGCTTGGTCGCGACGATTTCGAGCTTACCGGGCCGGATCGTCTCGTGATAGAACAGAGCCTCGCGGGTGGTGAAACCGCCCTTGTTCTCGTCAGCCATTGTGCCGGATCCCTTTCTATAATGCTTGGCGAAATTCGTGCCCCGCTTAGCGGGGTGCGCGCGGCTGCGATAGGGAAGAAATGTCGCTTGTTCCGGGGACAGCCGCAAGGGCAGACATTCCTAATCGCCGCTGGCATGGTTAGTGCCGTTCGCATGGCCGCGCTGACCGACCCCAAGCCCACCCCGATGATGGCGCAATACTTGCGGCTGCGCGAGGAAGCGGGCGGTGCGTTATTGTTTTACCGGATGGGCGATTTCTTCGAATTATTCTTCGAAGATGCACGTCAGGCCGCGCAGATCCTCGACATCGCATTGACCACGCGCGGTGAACACAATGGCCAGCCGATCCCGATGTGCGGGGTGCCGGTGCACTCGGCCGAAGGTTATCTGGCGCGGCTGATCCGGGCCGGATGCCGGGTAGCGATTGCCGAACAGGTCGAAACCCCGGATGAAGCCAAGGCGCGGGCCAGGCGCGATGGCACGCCGTCGTCCAAGGCACTGGTCGGGCGCGCGATTGTGCGGCTGGTGACGGCGGGCACGCTGACCGAAGAAGCGCTGCTTAACCCGCGCCGTGCCAATGTGCTGGTTGCGCTGGCGCAAGTGCGTGGCGCCATCGGGATTGCGGCTTGCGATGTTTCGACCGGGGCAATGGTGTTGGAAGAATGCGCGCCGGAACTGCTCGGCGCGGCGCTCGCGCGGCTATCCCCCAGCGAAATCATCATCCCCGAAGCGAGTGGCGGGGATTTCAAGCAGGAAAGTGCCCTTCTGCACGAGGTCCCCGCATTTGCGGGGACTAGCGACATCATCACCACGCGCCCGCGCAGCACCTTTGTCAGCGATGCCGGGACAGAACGGTTGAAGGCGCTGCATGGCGTTGCAACGCTGGATGCGTTTGGGGTTTTTACCCGCGCGATGCTGGCGGCGGCAGGCGGATTGATCGCCTATCTCGATCATGTCGGGCGCGGCGCGCTGCCGTTGTTGCTGCCCCCGGTGCTGCGCGCCGCCGAAGCCGGGATGGCGATGGACGAGGCGACACGGGCGAGCCTTGAAATTCTCGAAAGCGCCGCTGGCGGGCGCAGCGGCAGCCTGATCGGTGCGGTGGATCGCTGTGTCAGCGGAGCAGGCTCACGGTTGCTGGCTGAAGACCTGTCCGCCCCGCTGCTTGACCGTGCGGCCATCGACGAGCGGCTCGCGCTGGTGCAATTCTGGCGCGAGCGTCCGATTGAACGCGCGCAGTTACGCGATGGTTTGCGCGCCATCCCTGATCTGGGCCGCGCGCTGGGGCGGGTGGTGGCGGGCCGGGGTTCCCCGCGTGATCTGGGCCAATTGCGTGATGGCCTCATCGCAGCGCTGGAGCTGCACCAGTGGTTGGCTGGTGCGCCAGATCGGCCCACGCTGCTCGATGCGGTGCTCACCCGGCTGACCGGCCACGGTGCGCTGACCGATTGGCTCAGCCGCGCGCTGGTGCCATCGCCGCCGACCGAACGCAGCAGTGGCGGCTATATCGCCGATGGCTATGACGCAGCGCTTGATGAACTGCGCGCCACATCGGGCGATGCCCGCCGCGCGATTGCGGCGATGGAAGCGCGTTACCGCGACGAAACCGGGATCGCCACGCTCAAGATCCGCCACAACGGCGTGCTCGGCTATTTCATCGAAGTCGCCGCGCGCCATGCCGACCGGCTGATGGCACCTGACAGCGATTTCACCCACCGCCAGACGATGAAGGATGCGGTGCGTTTCAACTCGCTGCGGCTCCACGCGGAAGCCGCACGCATCGCCGAGGCAGGCGGCCACGCGCTCGCCGCCGAGGAAGCGCATTTCGAGGCGCTGGTGGCCGAGATGACTGCTGCGCGCGAAGCCATCGCCGCGACCGCCGCTGCGCTGGCCCGGATCGATGTCGCCGCTGCCAATGCCGAACGCGCGGCAGAGGGCGACTGGTGCCGCCCGGAAATCGCCGAGGATACGGGTCTGGCTATTACCGGCGGGCGGCATCCGGTGGTCGAAGCCGCGCTCGCGAAGGCCGGTGAACGGTTCGTGGCGAACGACTGTGTGCTGGCTTCGAGCAACCGGCTGTGGCTGATCGGCGGGCCGAACATGGGCGGCAAATCGACCTTCCTACGTCAGAACGCGGCGATCGTGCTGCTGGCGCAGGCCGGGTGTTTTGTCCCCGCTTCGGCCGCGCGGATCGGTATTGTTGACCGTCTGTTCAGCCGGGTCGGGGCGGCGGACAACCTGGCACGCGGGCGGTCGACTTTCATGGTAGAAATGGTCGAAACCGCCGCCATTCTGGCGCAAGCGACCCCGCGCAGCTTCGTGATCCTTGACGAAGTCGGGCGCGGCACCTCGACCTACGACGGTTTGGCGCTGGCCTGGGCGGTAGCCGAAGCGGTGCATTCGCGCATCCAATGCCGCTGCCTGTTTGCGACCCACTACCACGAACTCGCCCGCTTGGCCGAAACGTGCCAGGCGCTGTCGCTCCACCATGTGCGGGCGCGCGAATGGCAGGGCGATCTGGTGCTGCTGCACGAATTGGCGCAAGGCCCGGCGGATCGGTCTTACGGGCTTGCGGTGGCGCGGCTCGCCGGCGTGCCCGCCGCGGTGGTGGACCGCGCCAAAGATGTGCTCGAAAAGCTCGAAGCCACCCGCACCGCAACCGGCGGGATTGCCGCTGGGCTTGGCGATCTCCCCCTGTTCGCGGCGCTCCGCCCGGAACCGCAAGCCGGCCCTGAACAGCTGCTGGCCGAGAGTCTGCGCGCCGCTGATCTTGACGCACTGACCCCGCGTGAGGCGCTCGATCTGCTCTACGAATGGAAGCGCGCGCTGCCGCGCCAATAGTCGCGCCGTCAACCAAGGTTTAACCATGCGCGCGCTATGCCCATGGCCATGTCCAGAACCCTGTTCGAAAACAGCAAAGCTGCGCTGGCCTTTGCCGGAGTGACGATTTTCGGCGCTGTGGTTATGGTCGGTTCGAGCGAAAGTGGCGGCGTGCTCGACCAGTTGGTGGAGCGCTTCTCGCATCAACGCGAAGCCATCTCCACCGAGGCCCGCGAATTCGCCGAATCGCAAAGCGTGGGCGATGCCGAGCGCACTACGGTCAGCGATCCGGATGCCGGGTGGGGCAGCAGCACAGCGGTGTTCGGCGATTACACCCCCGGCGCGCGCCAATCCGCGGTCAGCCCACCATCACGCAGTGCCAGCAAGCAAACCCGGACAGGGATGATTCCGGGTGCGCAACCCGTGGTGGCCGACAGCGAAGGCATTGCGGTGCCGCGCCCCGATGAATCGCTGCCCGATGGATTGCTGCCAGATGGATTGCTGGACGCGGGCAGCCCGCCCCCGGTTCCCGTCATCACGGCGCGGCAAATGACGATCGAACCGCAATAGGCACGCCCGCCTACCGCGTCGGCACCGGCGCTTCGCCAGTATAATCATAAAAACCCCGCCCGGTCTTGCGGCCGAGCCAACCGGCCTCGACATATTTGACCAGCAATGGCGCGGGACGATATTTGCTGTCGCGGGTGGTCTTGTAGAGCACGTTGATGATGTCGAGGCAGGTGTCCAGCCCGACGAAATCGGCCAGTTGCAGCGGCCCCATCGGGTGATTGAGGCCCAACCGGCAGCCCTTGTCGATATCCTCGATGCCGGCGGTGCCCTGACCGAGCACGAACACCGCTTCGTTGATCATCGGTAGCAGGATGCGGTTGACGACAAAACCGGGCTCGTCCTGGCTTAACACCACTTGCTTGCCCAGTCCGCGCGCAAAGGCGGTCACGCGGTCGGTCGTCGCGGGCGCGGTGGCGAGGCCTGGAATCACTTCGATCAGGCCCATCACCGGCACCGGGTTGAAAAAGTGCAGGCCGATGAACCGCGCCGGATCAGGCGAATGATTGGCCATGCGGGTGATCGGGATCGACGAAGTGTTCGACGCCATGATCGCATCGGCGGCCAGCACTTTGCCCGCCGCGTCGAAAATCGCGTTCTTGATCGGTTCGCGCTCGGTTGCGGCTTCGATGATGAGATCAGCCTCGGCCATCGGGGCGTAATCAGCGACCGGCGTGATGCGGGCGAGCAGCGCTTCGGCCTCACCCGCCTCGATCTTGCCGCGTCCCATCAGCTTGACCAGCGCCTTTTCGATCGTTGCCTTGCCGGCCTCGGCGTGGGCCAGGTCAACATCCGACAGCGTCACGGTCATGCCCTGCGCGGCGACGGTCTGGGCAATGCCCGTCCCCATCTGGCCAGCCCCGATAACGGCGATTTTGCGCATGGCTTCTCCCTTCGCAAGTGCAGCAATGTGCCCGCCCTAGCGAGGATGCTGCCGTCTGACTAGCGATTAGCGCCGGGAACCCACTTCACATCGCGCTTGCCATTATCGTTCACCGCCCGGGCGAGCACGAACAGGTAGTCCGACAGCCGGTTGATATAAGCGAGCGCGGCCGGATTGACCGGATCCTGCGCCGCCAGCGCCACCATCGCCCGTTCCGCCGCACGGGTGCTGGCGCGCGCAATATGCAATCGCGCCGCCAGTTCGGTGCCGCCGGGCAGGATGAAACTGGACAAGGGTTCGAGTCGCGCATTCATGGCATCAATGCGCTGTTCCAGCCATTCGCCCTGCGACGGCACGATCCGCAGCACCATCGGCGACGGGGCGAAATCATCGCCGGGGGTGGCAAGATCGGCGCCCAGATCGAACATATCATTCTGAATTCGGGTGATTTCCGCGCCGGGCTGCGCCGCCATCTGCACCGCCGCAAGGCCGATCGCGCAATTCGCCTCGTCGACCAGCCCCATGGCATGAATGCGCAGCGCATGTTTCGGGCAGCGCGAACCGTCAACCAGGCCGGTGGTGCCATCATCCCCGGTGCGGGTGTAGATCTTGTTGAGTTTGACCATCGGCCTTAGCGTGAGGCGGCAAGGATGATCGCCACCACCGCGATCGCCAGCGCCTGATATTTGATCCGCGCAAACATCGCCTTGTTCTGGGCCAGCTGCATATCGGTGACAGTTTCGCCCTCACCGGTCTCAAGATCGATCCTGGTGGTCTTGAGGAATGCGATGATCCCCCGCACCAGCGAGAACACGACCAGCCCCATCAGGACGAGCAGCACAAGAATAAGGAAAACGTTCATAGCCGTTTTAATGAACGTGTCGGCTTCAGGTTCCAAGCCGCAAATGCGCGCAAGCGCAATTGCTGCGCAAGCATCCTGCCATCCTCGCCTGCCAACCGCCGCTCAGCCAAGGCCGGCGAAGCGCGCCGTTTGGCCAGTTTCTGGCCGGTATCGTCCAGCAGCAGCGGGTGGTGATGCCAGCGCGGCACGGGCAGACCCAGCAGTGCCTGAAGCGTGCGGTGGATATGGCTCGCCGCGAACAGATCGGCCCCGCGCGTCACCAGCGTCACGCCATCGGCGGCGTCGTCCAGCGTGACCGCGAGGTGATAACTGGCGGGCAAATCCTTGCGCAGCAGCACCGCATCGCCAAGGCTGGCCAGGTCAACCGCTTGCGGCCCGGCCAGTGCGTCTTCCCACACCAGCGCGCCGGTGACTTCCAACGCCTTGGCCGCATCGAGCCGCCATGCGGCCGGTCGCGCCGGATCGGGCGGTGTATGCTTGCACGTGCCGGGGTAGATCAGGCCATCAGACCCTTGGCGTGCGCCTGCTTGCTCGATCTGCTTGCGGGTGCAGGCGCACCGATACAGCAACCCGCGCGCCTTCAGCGCCGCAGCTGCGGCAGCATAGCGTTCGAGCCGGGTCGACTGCGCAGCCACCTCGTCCCATTCCAGCCCCAGCCATGCCAGATCGCGGCGGAATTCATCGGCCAGTTCAGGGCGCGTGCGCGGGCCGTCGATATCCTCGATCCGGAGCAGGAACCGGCCGCCGCTGGCACGGGCCAGATCGTGTGCGACAATCGCCGACAGCGCATGGCCCAGATGCAGCGAACCATTCGGGCTGGGCGCGAAACGCGTAACGATTGAACTGAAATCCTGCATCGCCCCATTCATGCCATAGGATATTTTATTGCGCCATCGGCAGGCTCGCAACCGCCTGCTCCTGTGGATAGCAACCCTGTCACGGGTTTGACTCTTTGATTTGGCACGTCAGACTGCAATTCAGTCAGGGAGGAATGCGAGCCGTGTTCAATGCCGAACTGATCGAGCGAGCAGCCCAGTTTCGCGGCGCTGACGGTGATCCGATGCGCAACCTTTCGGCGTGTCCGGCGCTGGTGCTCAATGCCGATTACACCCCGCTATCCTATTATCCGCTCAGCCTGTGGCCGTGGCAGACCGCGATCAAGGCGGTGTTCCTTGATCGGGTGGACATTGTCGCCAGCTATGACCGCGAGGTGCATTCACCCAGCCTCGACATGAAAATCCCCAGCGTGATCGCGCTCAGGCAATATGTGAAGCAGAGCGAATTTCCCGCCTTCACCCGCTTCAACGTGTTCCTGCGCGACCGTTTTCAATGCCAGTATTGCGGCAGCCACGATCATCTGACCTTCGATCATGTGATCCCGCGCCGCCTTGGCGGGCGCAC
>Ga0100391_1003565_pt1 | contig 15656 bp, 15 predicted proteins | sample CryGeymeta201515_FD_81541 | JGI IMG/M metagenome (GOLD analysis project Ga0100391, IMG submission 81541) | Groundwater microbial communities from Crystal Geyser aquifers in Utah, USA - Crystal Geyser metaG 2015-15 | ecosystem: Environmental > Aquatic > Deep subsurface > Groundwater | place: USA...
CCCGATGGAAAAGTGGTGGGGCGAATGCCTCGGCAAGGCGACCGGCACCTGCAAGGGCAAGGGCGGCACCTTGCACATCACCGATCCCGAAACCGGGATCATGGTGACCACAGGGGTGGTCGGTTCTGGCCTGCCCATCGCCAACGGGCTGGCAATGGCGAGCCAGAACAACGGTGATGGCCGCGTGACGCTGGTCAGCTTCGGTGACGGGGCGGCCAATATCGGCGGCTTCCACGAAGCGATGAACATGGCCCAGCTCTACAAGCTGCCGGTGATCTTCCTGTGCCAGAACAACCGTTACGGCGAACACACGTCTTACGCCGACCACACCGACAGCCCGAATATCGCCAGCCGCGCGGCGGGCTACGGGATGAAGGGCGTGACGGTTGACGGCAATGACGTCCACCAGATTTATCCCGCGATGGTTGAGGCCGTCGCCCGCGCCCGCGCCGGCGAAGGGCCGACTCTGGTGGAGGCCATGTGTTACCGCATGATGGGGCACTTTTTCGGTTCGGATTTCAGCTATATGCCGCCCGAGCACATCGCCGAAATGAAGGCTGAAGACCCGCTGCCCAAACTGCGACAGGTGATGCTCGATTACCAGTTCACCGAGGAGGAGCTGGACGCGATCATTGCCGACATCGATGCGCAGATCAACGCGGCGGTCGACCACGCGCTGGCCGCGCCGCTGCCGGATACCGATGAAATCTACAAGGATGTGCTGGAGGAGGTCTCCTGATGGCCGAGATTACCATGACGCAGGCGCTGAACCTCGCAATTGACGAGGCTATGGCTGAAGATGATGGGGTGTTCTGCCTCGGCGAAGATGTTTCCGCTAAGCAAGGCGGCGGGGTGTTCAAGGTCACCTCCGGGTTGACCGAAAAATACGGCGCCAACCGTATCCGTGCGACGCCGATTTCCGAAACCGCGATCATCGGCGCGGCGGTGGGCGCGGCGCTGGCGGGTCAGCGGCCGATTGCTGAAATCATGCTGATGAACTTCGTGGCTGTGTGCATGGATCAGATCGTCAACCACGCGGCCAAGCTGCGGTTCATGTCGGGCGGGCAGACCCCCTGCCCGATCGTGATCCGCACCACTACCGGCGTCGGCGTCGGGTTTGGCGGGCAGCATTCCGATATGCTCGAAGCGTGGTTCGCGCACGTCGCGGGGATCCATGTCGTCACGCCGTCGAACCCTGCCGATGCGCGCGGGCTGATGCGGGCGAGCATCGACGCCAATGACCCGGTGATCTTTATCGAGAACATCCTGTGCTATGGCCTCAAAGCGGAGGACCCTGGCCCCGGCTACCGCGTGCCGCTCGGCAAGGCGGCGGTCGCGCGCGAAGGCACCGACATCAGCCTGATCACCTATGGCCGCACCGTCCTGGATGCGATCGAGGTGGCAAATGACCTCGCCAAGGAAGGCATTTCGGTCGAGGTGATCGACCTGCGCACCATCGCACCCTATGACGAGGCGACCGTGCTGGCCTCGGTTCGCAAGACTGGCCGCGCGCTGACTTTGCACGAAGCGGTGCGCCCATTCGGCACCGGGGCGGAACTGGCCGCCAACATTCAGGAAAAGTGCTGGGACAGCCTCAAAGGCCCGGTGCGGCGGATCGGCGGGACATTCTCGGCCGTGCCGTTTGCCAGCCACTTGGAACAGGCGTGGATTCCGCAGAAGTCGGACATCGTCGCACAGATCAAAGCGAGCGTAGGAAAGCTCTGAAATGGCATCCGAAATCCGCATCCCCAAGCTCGGCATGAGCGCGGTTGAAATGACCCTTGTCGAATGGATGTTCGGCGATGGCGAGCGCATCGAGAAGGGCGACATCATCTACACCGTCGAAACCGACAAGAGCACCACCGAGATCGAAGCGCAGGCCAGCGGGGTGATCCACCCCACCGGCGAAGAAGGCGCGGTCTACAAGGTTGGCGATCTGATCGGTACGATCGACGAGGGATGACCACCGAGCCGACACCCCGCGAAATGCTGGCAGCGGTTTATGCCGCAGCTGGCACGCGCGATTGGGCCAAGGTCGAACGCCTGCTCCACCCCGATTTCGTGCTGTATGAGGCGAACAGCCTGCCGTTCGCGGGCGAATGGCGCGGGCGTGACGCGCTGCAACGCTGCGCCATGGCGATGTATGGCACCTGGGCCGAGGCCAAGGTCGACATCCACGACATCACCGGCGGCGATACGCACGCGGTGGTTGTTCTGACCCTCACCATGCACCCCAAAGACGGCAGCGCCCCGTTCCAGCAGACCGTGTGCGAAGCGGGCGCTTTCGAGAACGGGCTGCTGAAAACCTTACGCATCCATTATTTCGACGCCGCCGAAGTCGCCGCGCGGGCGTGACGACTCGCGGGCAGTTCGTGGCCCTCGGCATGGGCGCCGCCCGTGCGTGCGTTCGCATTCGGACTTGTCCCATGCAAAGTGTTAGGGGGCTTTACGGCCCGTTGCGGTTAGCCGGGTTTGTTCAAGGTGACGCCATGCCCCTGCCCAACCACCCGCGCGTTACGAAATCATCAATTTTTTGAACAGGATGCGCATGGCCAAGCGATCCTGCCGCGCGCCGTATGAGCGCCCGCAATGTTGCAAAAATTGTTCGCGACGGACAGATCAGTTTCATCCTTGTCACTTGACGTAGATGCCGCTGTGCAGGATGAATTGGGCATTCTTGCTGCGGGATGCGTCCACAGTGTCGGAACAGCGGTGGCGTTGATCTGATTCGAGATGGACGGGCTGCGGGTGAAGCAAGTTGGTGGATGGGGATCGTCTACCGGTTGTGCTGGGCGCCTAGGGCTGCGCTTCGGCTTGCTGGATATCCCCGTCCTTCGCAGAGGGGACCAGGTCGTGCAGCAATCCATCGGTCAGCAATCAGGATCAGACGGCTGGATCAGCTGCCTGACGTATAAAAGCATTGCCACATCCTTGCCAGCGTCATCCGATCTTCAGGCGCTGGTCGGCAAGGCGCGAGCACGCAACCGCAGCCTCGACGTGACCGGAATGTTGCTGTTCGAGAACGGCTATTTTCTGCAAACGCTGGAAGGCCCGCCCGACAAGCTCGACCTGCTGTGGTCATCGATCAAGCGTGATGCACGTCATGATCACATCGAGGTATTGAGCGAGCACATCGTCCCTGCCCGACTGTTTTCCAACTGGAATCTGCTGCACTACAATCGCGCCGACCGCGCGTGCGCGGGTGATCCGGCGACCCGGTCGGCACCAGAAATGGTGACTGCCCATGTCGATAATCTGGTGCAACTGGCGCTTGATGCCGACGATATCCGTTTGAACGCCCTGATCGCCTCGTTGGCAGAGCAGGGCTGGAAAAGCGCGGCGATCATTACGCTGCTAATCGAACCGGCGGCGCGCGCCATGGGCGATGCCTGGCTGGCCGACGAATGCGCCGAAATCGATCTCACCATCGGGCTGAGTATGTTGCAACTGGCGGGCCACGCGGTGCGATACAATGCCACGGCGGAACGGATTCGCAACAGCCGCTATTCGATCCTGCTCGCGAATGCGCCGGGCGAACAGCATATGCTTGGCACTTCGCTGCTGGCCGATCAGTTTACCGATGCAGGATGGAAGGTCGACATGGCGTTCCCCGATAGTGACGAAGCGCTGGCCAATCAGGTCAAGTCGCAGCACCCCGATGCAGTCGATATCGGCCTTTCGGATGCCTTGCTGCGCGCTCATGCCCTGCCGCGCCTGCGTGGGACGATCGAGCATACCCGGCTGGCCACGCTTGACCACCCCACAGTAATTTCGGTTGGTGGGCGGTTATTTGCCGAAGCGACCGCAACCGCGCTGTCGGTTGGTGCCGATCATGCCCGCAAAACCGCGGCCGGGGCGACGATCCGGATGGCAGAGCTTGTCCGCCAAAGCCGCAAGGTTCAGGCGCGGTAACCGCTGGCGGGCCAGCCAATCTGCATCACAGCGTCTGCCCGTCGTCGAGCACGAAATTGGTGCCGGTGACAAATTCTGCTGCGTCGGAACACAGGAACAATACCATCGCATCCAGCCCTTCTTCGCCCATCAACCGGCGTTTGGGAAACCGGGCGATCTGGTTCTTGCCGGCGGCGGTATCGAACCACGCATCGTTGATCGCGGTGCGGATATAGCCGGGCGAGATCGTGTTGACGCAAATCCCGGCCCGCGCCCATTCGCGCGCCATGGTGCGGCCTGCCTGCACCACGCCCGCCTTTGACGCGGCATAGGCGACCAGACCGGGCGATGGTTCAAACGCGGTGATCGAGGCGACCAGCACGATGCGGCCATTGGTGACCCCATGCGCGATCATCCGCCTGGCGCCTTCGCGTGCAGTCAGGATCGCGCCCTTGAGGTTGATCGCGAGGGTGTGTTCGATCGCTTCTTCGGAGATGGCGGTGGCCATGCCCGCGCCATCGACGCCCGCATTGGCGATCACGGTATCAATCGGGCCGAACGCCGCCTCTGCGGCATCAAACCCGGCGATGATGTCGGCCTCGCGCGCGACATCCATCTGCACCGCACAAGCATTCGCGCCAATCCGGTCGGCGATTTCTGCCAACCGGTCAATCCGCCGCGCCCCGAGCGCAACCTTTGCCCCGCTGACCGCGAGAATGCGGCCAAACCGCATCCCCAGCCCCGAAGACGCGCCGGTGATGAGCGCGGTGCGCCCGGTGAGTTCAAACGCAAAGCCCATGTCGCTTACTTAACGGCGGGCAATTCTCCGTCGATATATTTCTTCAACGTGGTCTGGAAATGCCGCACCCGGCTGTCCTGATAGTGGCCCAGCTCCATCAACCCGTCCTTCATCGCCTTCATGCCTTGCTGCACGAATGGCAGGTTGGACATATCCTGATCGAACACATTGGCCAGTTGCGGGCCCATCAGGTCGTTGGCCCAGGCAAACGGTTCGTCATCGGGAATATAGGTCGGCGCGACCGCGCGCGGGCGTTCCTCACCCTTGGGGGTGGGGAACAGCAGGCGGATTTCCATGATGCACCAATCCGCCGTGTCACCGGGCAGCCAGCGATACACCAAAGTCGGCAGGAAACCGATCCACGGCGAGAAATTGGGGAAGATATTGTAGGTGAAATTGTCGAGAATCTCGGTGTCCGATGCGTCGGAGTAATCATGGCCGTAATTCTCGGCAAAGCCCTTGCGCCCGGCGTCGGCCAACACCTTGCGCGCGCCCAGCGGATCGTTCGCGTCATACCCTTCGACCGGTTCATCGCTGGCGTTGAAGCGCCGGTTGGTCTTGGCATCATCGCCGCCCGAAAACTCGTTCATCTTTTCGAGCACGTAGTCCGAATTCTTGCCCTTCATGTGCGGACTGAGCACGCCTGACGGGGTGATCGCGCGGTTGAAGTGATCGCCGATCAGATCATAGCGGGTGTTGGCATCCCCCAGAAACGCCAGCAATTGCGGGTGGGTGGTGATCGAATGCCACGCCTCCATGAACGCCTCGGCGGTGGCTTTCCAGTTGGCCGGGATTTTCTTTTGCACCCACATTCCGGTGTAGCGACCCACAAAATCATAGCGTTCGTAATGCGATGCCGCCGGGCCGAGCCAGGTCTTGAAATCGGGCAAAGCGTGGTTTTCGGTCAGCATCACGAAACCCTGCCACAGTTCGACGCGGGCTTCGGGCAGGGTCATGTCCTTGCCTTCGAGATGCGTGAAATCCCACGCGCAGGGGATTTCCTTCAGGCTCCCGTCATTGCGCCAGGTGAACCCGTGGAACGGGCAGCGCAGCTGCACCGAAGGGCCGCTTTCGGTGCGCAGCTTGCGCCCGCGGTGGAGGCAGGCGTTGTAGAACGCGCGCACGCTGCCGTCTTTCTGGCGGATCAGCAAGAAGCTTTTGCCGGCGATATCGAACACCACGCTATCGCCCGCATCGGGCATTTCATCCTCGCGCGCGGCGAACAGCCACACGTTCGGCCACATTTTCTCGCGTTCGAGCGCGGCAAATTCCTCGGAAATATACGGTGCGACCGACAGCGGTGCATCGCCCATCGCAATCGTGGTTTCTTCAAACAGATAGTCAGGCGGGCGCCGGGAGTCGCCGTTGAGCATATCGGTGTAGCTGATGCCTGGGCAGCGGTCGCTACGGGCAATATCCTTGATCTCGTTCATCGCAGCTGTTCTGTCCTCGCACTTTGTGCAGTGTCTCGCTGGGCGAATATCACACAGGTTCGGCGCACGGTCACCCTAGCGGATTGGAGAGGAACATGGCCTTACCTGGAAAGATCGCGAGCCTTGGCGACATCATGCAATTGGCGTTCGTGCCAGAAGATTTCGACGCGGCGGTGGCGCATTGGACCCAAACGATGGGCGTCGGGCCGTTCTTCCTGATCGAAGGCATCCACCTTGACGCGATGAAGTATCGCGGTCAGCCTACGCAAGCGGTGTTCGACCTCGCGCTGGCATACTGGGGTGATATCCAGATCGAACTGATCCGCCCACGCGATGATCATCCGTCGATCTATCGCGGTGAATACGGCTCCACGGGCAACGGGTTGCACCATGTGTGCATTCTGGTCGAAGATCTGGACGAGGCGCGCCGGGTGTGCGCCGCCGCCGGGGCGGAAGTGATGATCGAGGGCAAATTCGGTACCAGTCAGGTGATCTATGTCGATCCTGGCTGCGGGCCGGGCGGGCTGGTGGAGATTCTCCAGCAGGCCAAGGATGGGCCAGACCTGTTCGGAATGATCAAGGCAGCAGGTGCGGGCTGGGATGGGAGCGAGCCATTGCGGAGATTGGGGTAAGCGTTCCGGTTTTGCGCACGCCCCTCCGGGCCGCGCGGTCGTCGCTATATGCGCAACAAGGATGTGCCCGCTGCGCGATCGAAGTCAGCACATAATCGACAACAAGCGCAAGAACGGGCCGCAGGCGCCGCAAGGGCGACTGCCCGCCCGCAGGTGCTCGATCACGCCGGGATCGAAACGCACCGAGGACGCACCCGCGGAGGCGGGTGCGCTAATCACTCGCCCCCAAATACCCCAATTGCCCCGCCTTGAAGATCGTCTGCGCGCGGTTGACGCTGTCGAGCTTTTCGCCCGCGCGGTGAATGTGATACCGGATCGTGGCGTGTGACCGATCAAGGATCATGCTGATCTCCTTGTCGGTTTTGCCGATGGCAGCCCAGCGCAGGCATTCGACTTCACGCTTGGACAGCACGCAATCCGACGGGATGCGCCGTTTGGTGCGAATGGCCTGAACGTAGCCTGCCACAAAGCAGCGCGTGACCATCGCGAACAGCGCGCCATATTCGGCGAATTCGGCTGACAAGTCTTCCTTGTCACGCTCCATGCTGATGAAGCTGCTGGCCGAAATCTGGCCGAACGGCAGGTGCACCGGGATCACGATCGCCGCCTTGCACAGCGCGCGCCGTTCAAAATCGGCGAGGTCGATTTCGGCCAGGTAGGAATTGCGCCAGCGGGTGTTGAAGCCGCGGGCGTTGGCCCAGAACGGCTCGCTTTCATAGCGGCACGCGCGCGGCAGCGGCGAATGCAGCGCCAGCCGGTGATCTTCCCACCAGCGGGCGCCATCATCCAGCCAGCGGAAAATATCCGCGTTAAGGATCGTGCCATCGGCATCGACCATCGGTTCTTTTGAGGAGATGTCGTCGCACACGGCGATCTGCATCCCGCGTTCCTGCGCGATCCGGGCAAGGTTGACCGCCGCATCATGGATGTCTTCGGGGCAGGTAATCGTCACCTGTTCGAGCAAAAGCTCCAGCGATTCGCGACCTTGCGGCGTCCGCAATTCGACAACATTTGTAGCCATTGTCGCCCCTTGCTCCTCTGATTGTTTTCTGTTTTGCAAGTTTAACGCAATCTCTGCGTTTGTCCTCATCATTTACGTAGGGGAATCCGCGCGCATAGGGGGCTAGCGAAAATGACATGAGATGAGGGGCTGCAGATGGGATTTCAGGGTGCGAATTTCGGAATGGCGCTCAAGGCTTTGGCAAGCGCGATGCCGCCTGACCGTCCGGCGCTGATCCATGGCGCACAGGTGGTCAGCTGGGGCGCGCTTGACGCGATCACCGACCGGATCGCTGCCGGATTGGCCGCGCGCGGCCTGAAGCCGGGCGATATTGCCGGCCAGATGTTGCGCAACACGCCCGACTATTTGCTCGCCTGGTTCGGCTGCGTGAAGGCGGGGGTGGTGCCGGTCAACGTGAACTATCATTACAAAGCGCGCGAGCTGGCGGACATTTTCACGCGCTTCGGGCTGCGGGCGCTGTTCACGGCCAGCGACTTTGCCGATGCTGCACGAAATGCAATGCCACAAGGCACGTTGACGGTGGATGTCGGGGCCGAGGATTGGGCTGCCCTATGCGCCACCGCTCTGCCCGCCGGGTTCGCGGTGCATGATAACCCGCAGGCGCTGTTCCTGACCGCAACCGGCGGCACCACCGGGATGCCCAAGGCCGTGATGTGGCCGATGGAGCAGGCATGGGGTGCGTTCAGTATCGGCGTGTGGCAGCGCCCAGCCGGCACTCCGCCGCTGGTCACCAGCGCGCTGGAGGAACAGGTGGCAGAGGCAGTGCGGATCGGCCCCGATCATCCCGCCAGCACGTCGCCGCTGCTGCTGCTCAGCCCGCTGATGCATGGTGCCGGGCAGTTTACGGCGCTGATCCACCTGTTGAAAGGCGGCACGCTGGCGCTGCTTGCGGCAGACAAGTTCGACGCTGACTGCGCGCTTGATGAGGTCGCGCGGATCGGCGCGCGCGGTATCTTCATCGTCGGCGATGCGTTTGCCTTGCCGCTCGCCGACCGGCTCGATGCGCGCGGGGATGCAGCCGAGGCGCTGGCATCCCTGCGCAGCATCACCTCGTCGGGCGCAGTATTTTCGCCCGCGCTCAAGCAGCGCTTGATCGCCCATGCGCCCACACTGACGATTATCGACGCGCTGGGATCGTCCGAAAGTTCGGGCACCGGGATCGTCATCACCACCGCAGCCGGTTCAAGCGGGGGCGGCAAGTTCCAGCCGCTTCCGGGGCGCGAGACGAAACTGTTTGACGAAAACCTGCACGAAATTCCGCCAGGCAGCGATGGGGTCGGCATTGTCGCGCGCACCGGGCCGCTGCCGCTGGGCTATCTTGGCGAGGACGCGAAGAACCGCCAGACCTTCCCGGTAATCGGCGGCCAGCGCTGGCTGATGACCGGCGACCGCGCCCGCTGGGCCGCCGATGGCAGCCTCGAATTCATCGGCCGCGACAATATGTGCATCAACACTGGCGGAGAGAAGGTCTTCCCCGAAGAGGTTGAGGCGGTGCTGCTCGAACACCCGCAGGTGCATGATGTGCGGGTGGTCAGCCTGCCCGATCCGCGCTTTGGCCGGAAGGTGGTGGCGGTGGTGCAGCCGGAAGGTGCAGGCTCGGCAGGTCTGCAAACAGCGCTCGATGCCCACGCCCGCGCCGGCCTGGCCGGTTACAAGATCCCGCGCGGTTACGTGTTCACCCAAAGCGCACTGCGCCTCAACAACGGCAAGCCCGACTACAAGACCGCGCAAGCGCTGGCGGATGGGGCGCGCACACGATAGGCTGGCGCTGCTGATGGTAGCTTGCGGGGTACGTCTTGCACCGCTCTTCCGGGTGGAAAGACGCTGGATTTCAGCCCCCCACGCAATCGTCATCCCAGACCTGGTCCGGAAGTTGGGCGTCGCGCGTTTTATACCAGCGCGCCAAGATGCTGACGCATCACGCGCTTGAAAATGCTCAGACGCCGCACGGGCTTATCCAAAGTCCGATGAGCCACGCTCATCGAACTTTGGTATTAGGTCTGTGCCAAAGCCAGCCTGGCCCCGTGTCAAGCACAGGGCGACGGCACAGGAAGTTCAGGAGCAAGACCGCTAGCCGAAGGGCGGGTTTTCGAACCGCCCCGGCCTTGGCCGGCGTTTACCCCACAGCCCGGTCGGCCTTGTCTTTTGCATTGGTGCCCTTGATCATGCTGCGCATCTGTTCCCATTCGGCATCACCCAGCGCGTGCAGCATCGGGTAGAACGTGCCGCCGTTGGCTTGATAGCCCGCCCCGTCGATCGCGATGGTCTGGCCGTTCACATATTCCGCCCCCGGCCCCATCAGGAACACCGCGAGGTTGGCGAGTTCGTGCATTGCGCCCGCGCGGCCCATCGGGTTGAGGTCGTTTTTCTTGTTGTCGCCGCTGCTACCAGGATTGAGCCGTGCGCTCATCCCCTTGGTAGGGAACAGGCCGGGGGCAATCGCGTTGAGCCGCAGCCCATAACGGCCCCACTCGGTCGCGAGGCTTTGGGTCATGGCGTTGATCGCGGTCTTGGACATGGCGGACGGCACCACAAACGCGCTGCCCGACCATACCCAGGTGGTCAGGATCGACAGGAAGCTCGCGTGCTTTTTCTCGGCGATCAGCCGCTTGCCGATGTCGAGCGTGACGTAGAACGTGCCGCGCATCACGATGTCGGCAATCGCGTTGAAGCCGTTGACCGACAGATCCTCGGTGCGGCTGATGAAATTGCCCGCCGCGTTGTTGACTACCCCGGTCAGCGCGCCGCCATCGGCCCAGATCGCGTCAACCATCGCGTGGATCGCGTCCGCATCGCGGATGTCGCAGGCGTGGCCTATGATCTTTCCGCCATGGAGCGCGGTGAGTTCCGCTGCGGTCTCGTCCAGCTTGTTCTGCCGCCGCCCGCAGATATAGACGGTCGCGCCCAGTTTCAGAAACGCCTCCGCCATTTCGCGGCCCAGCCCGGTGCCGCCGCCGGTGACGAGGATGCGCTCGCCCGCCATCAGGCCATCGCGGAACATCAGCTTCGATACGTCCATGTGTCGTGTCCTCTCAGAGACCGAGCACGGTCTTGGCGATGATATTCTTCTGCACTTCGTCCGAGCCGCCAAAGATCGTGGCAGCGCGGTTGTTGAGATAGCGGCCCATCGCGGTCTGGGCATATTCGCTGCCGACCGGTTCGGGCGCTTCGTTGCCATACAGCGGGCGTTCCAGCGGCAACTGCAGCGCGTCCGGGCCAAGCAGTTCCAATCGCAGCACATCGACCTGCTGACCGATGTTGGAACCCAGCAGCTTGACCAGCGAGGTCTGCGGCCCCGGCGCGCGGCCCTTGGCGAGCTGGGCGAGGATGCGCAGTTCGGTCACTTCGAGCGCCTCTGCCTCCAGCCGCACGCGTGCGAGCCGGTCGCGGAAGCGCGGATCGTGTGCCAGCGCACCGTTGACGCCCGAAGGTTGGGTCTGCGCGAGCTGCTCCAGCCGGCCAATCGATTGCAGCAGCCGCGGCGCAAAACACGATCCGCCGCGTTCGTTTTCCAGCAGGAACTTGGCAATCGTCCAGCCTGCGCCTTCTTCGCCGATGCGGTTTTCTGCGGGCGTGCGCGCATCGGTAAAGAACACCGCGTTGACCTCGTGATCGCCCGACATCGAATGGATCGGGGTGACCGACACGCCCGGCTGATCCATCGGCACCAACAGGAAGCTGATCCCGGCCTGTTTCTTGACGCTTGCATCGGTGCGCACCAGCGCGAAAATCCAGTTGGCGTGGTGGGCATGGGTGGTCCAGATTTTCGAGCCGTTGATGACGTATTCGTCGCCGTCTAACCGCGCGGCGGTCTTGAGGCTCGCAAGGTCAGACCCGCTGCCCGGTTCGGAATAGCCCTGGCACCAGTAATCATCACCCGACAGGATGCGCGGCAGAAACCGCGCCTTTTGTTCGGGCGTGCCGAAAGCGCAGATCACCGGGCCGACCAGGCGCAAGCCAAGTATCGCCAGCGCGGGAGCGCCCGCCAGCGCGCATTCCTTTTCAAAGATGAATTTCTGCGTCGGGCTCCAGCCGGTGCCGCCATCCTGCCTGGGCCAGTGCGGGGCGACCCAGCCCTGGCGGTAGAGGATGCGGTGCCATTCCATGCCGATATCGGGCTCGACAAACACGCCGGGCGTGCGCCGCGCGCCATCGCGCAGCCGGTTTGGCAGGTTATCCCTGAGGAAGCTGCGCACTTCTTCGCGGAAGGCGATATCCTCGGCCGAAAACTCCATATCCATGTCAGTCAAATCCCACTTGTCGCAAACCCATTGGCCCAGTCAGACCTCGTCTCAGGCGCCGGCTCTCTTGGCCCAGCGGATCGTGCGCCGCAGCAGGTCATAATAGACATCGTAATTCCAGGCGCACATTTCCTTGTGCGGGTAGAAATCGGCCATGCCGGGCAGGTCATAGTGCCCCCGGCAATGGCCCAGCGCATTGTAAACGATCTGCCCGGCGCCGATGTCCCGCGTGTAAAGCACAGGTACGGTGGTCGGCCCCCATTGGCTGTGAATGAAGCCGGTCGCCTCGCCTTCAAAGGTGGTTTGCAGCAGGGTGTCGATCGGCGCTGTGGTTTTGGACAGGTAAAGTTCGTCCACCACCTCGAAGTCTTCGATCCCCAGGGTCAGTTCGTGCGACGTGTTCACCACCTCGACCGGGAACTTGCCAATCGGCGGATGGGCGACGAACTGCGTGCCGAGCATCTCCATCACATCGGGCCGGTCATCGGGCGCGTCGACCAGACCATCGGCGGTGAACACCAGGATCGAGTTGGTGCCGTGCAGCGCCATCCACTTGCCGCCCTGTTCCACCCACGCCTTCAATTGCGCGGCTTGCTGCGGCGTCGGCATCAGATCGCAGGTGTAGGTGATGAGAAAGCGGCAAGCGTCGAGCCGTTCCAGCCCCGAATAATCCGCCGCCACCGTAGTGCGGATCTGCGGGTGTTCGGCCAGCAGCTTGAGAATTTCGAGCCGGGGGTAGTCGATGTCGTGATACTTGCCCGCGGCGATAAAGTGCGCGTCGATCCGGGTGGCGGGTTGTTCTGACGTTTCCGTGCCCATTGGTCAGCTCCTGATCGACCCGCCGCCATCGACGGTAAAGTCACAGCCGGTGGTGAAGCTCGCCTCGTCGCTGGCAAGGAACACCACGGCGCGGGCGACTTCCTCAGGCTCACCGATGCGGTTCATCGGGTGCGTGGCGGCAAAGTTGGTCTCGATATTCTCTGGCGTGTCGGCACCGGAAAACTTGTAGCGTTCGTACATCGGGGTGCGGATCGCGCCGGGATGGACGATATTGGCGCGGATCGGAAGGCCCCGGTCAGCCAGATCCAGCGCGACGCTTTGCGTCAACCCGCGCAGGCCGGCCTTGGAGGCGCTGTAGGCCGCCACGAAAGCCGCCGGGCGCATGGCGATCATCGAGCCGATGTTGACGATCGCGCACGGCTCGCCGCTCGCCTCCATCGCCGGGATCGCCGCGCGCATCCCGTAAAACGGGCCATGCAGATTGATGTCGATGGTGCGCTGCCACACGTCGAGCGATCCATCAGGCACGTTGCCGGGTTCGGAAATGCCGGCGATGTTGCACAACACGGTGAGCTTGCCAAACCGGCTACGTGTGGCGGAAACGGCGGCCTGCCATTGCGCAAGGTTGCGCACGTCAAGTTGCACCGCCGCTGCCCGCTCGCCCAGCTGCGCTGCCAAGGCTTGCGCTTTTTCAAGCTGTACATCGCCCAGCATCACGCTGCCGCCTTCAGCCACGATCAGGCGCGCAGTGGCCGCCCCGATTCCTTCCGCGCCGCCCGAAACCAGCGCGACCTTGCCCCGCATACGTCCGTGATTTGCTGGCAGGTTCATACGCGCTCCAGAATGGCAACGGCGGACAAGCCCGGCGCGCCGTAAACGTGGGAATAGCCAAAGCGCGGGCCGTTGCCACTGGCGCCGGGCACTTGCCGTGCGGCTGCCCGCCCGCGCAATTGTTCGACGTTTTCGTAGACTTGCCTAAGGCCCGATGCGCCGATCGGTTCCCCGCAGGCCAGGCATCCGCCATCAGTATTGACCGGCAAACGTCCGCCAATTTCCGACCAGCCATTGGCCAGCCATTCTTCCTGATCGCCATCCTTGCAGAACCCGTTTTCGGCCATGTGCATGATTTCCGCGCCGCTTTCGGTATCCTGCAACTGCGCCACACCGATGTCTTCGGGGCCGATCCCGGCGCGTTCAAACGCGGCCTTGGATGCGAGCACGGTGGGTTTGCCGCCTTCTTCGATGCTGACGCCGGCCTGGAACACTTCGAATGAATTGGGCGGGCGGGTTTTTACCGCGATGCTGCGGATTTTCACGCCATCCGCGCCGAGCTCTTTCATCTTCTTCTCGCTCGCCAGAATCAGCGCCACCGCGCCTTCTGCGGGCGAGCAGAACATATACTTGGTCAGCGGATCATTGATCATCGGCGCGTTCATGATCGTGTCCAGATCGACCGGGCTGCGCCGCCATGCGTGGGGGGCCAGGGTGCCGTTGCGAAACGCTTTTTCCGCGACCCGGCCCAGCGTCGTGCGGCTGATCCCGTGAAGCTGCATATACCGCTGGATTTTGAGCGCAAAAAACTGCGTGGTCAGCATCATCCCGGTCTGCCCATACCATTCGGGCAAGCCGTAGTCGGACGGCTTGGCGTTGAAAGCGCCGCGCGGATGCTTGTCGAACCCGACCGCCAGCGCAAGGTCATACATTCCGCTGGCAATCGCCTGCTGCGATGCGGCGAGCGCGCTGCCGCCGGTGGCGCAGCCGTTGGCAACATTGGTGAACGGCAGGCTGGTCAGCCCCAGTTCGTTGACCATGATGTCAGCGCTGCCCGCCGCAGCCGAGCCGCCGTAAGCGCATTCGATATCGGGCCAGTCCAGCCCGGCATCTGACAATGCCTCGCGCACGGCATAGACACCCTGTTCGCGGCCCGAACGGCCATCGGTGCGGCCAAACGGGTGGATCCCGGCACCGATGATATAGACATTCTCGCTCATGCGGCCCGATGCTCCTTGGTGCTTTCTGATGATGCGACTGGACGGAAGGCGAAGGTGTCATGCGTCGCGTTGAACGGCACGATGCAGAATTCCAGCGCGATGCCGAGGTGGAGGTCTTCCAGCCGCGCATCGACAATCCGGCTTTCGACGATCACCTCGCCCGGCAGTTCGACATAGCCGAGCAGGAACGGCTGGAAATCGGGCGGGCCTTCTCCGGGGCCGGAACCGGGGCCTTCGTATGGGTCTTTGGGCAGGAAGCCTTGCGAGGTCCACGACCACAGCTTGCCCCGGCGTGCCAGCTTGTACGGCTCCACCCCTTGCGCCGCATCGCCGACTGGCATCGGGAAAACGATTTGTCCCGAAGGCAGCTTGCCGCCCATCAGGTGCGGCTGCGGCCCGTCGCTCCACAGGTTGGGGTCGATTTTATGTCCCATTATTTGCCTCCTCACGCTGCCCCAATCACGCTGCCAACGCATATTCGGCAAGCACCGTGTCGATGTCGCCGAACAATCGAGTCAGCACCAGCACGCGTTTCAGCGCATGGCCGATCGCCAGTTCATCGGTGATCCCCATGCCGCCATGCATCTGCACCGCTTCGCGCGCGATCGCGTCAACATTCTCGCCGATGAAGGCTTTGGCCCCGGCGGCGGCGCGTTGCCATTTGCCGGCGTCGGCCCGGTCGGTCAGCGCCGCGCGATACAGCATCGAGCGCGATTGTTCTTCGCGCGCATAGCAATCGACCAGCCGGTGCTGGAGCGCCTGAAAAGAGCCGATCGCCACGCCGAACTGCTCGCGCTCTTTCACATAGGTCAGCGTATCATCGAGCAACCGCTGTCCCAGCCCGACCATTTCGGCCGCGGCCAGTAGG
>Ga0100391_1003566_pt1 | contig 15652 bp, 12 predicted proteins | sample CryGeymeta201515_FD_81541 | JGI IMG/M metagenome (GOLD analysis project Ga0100391, IMG submission 81541) | Groundwater microbial communities from Crystal Geyser aquifers in Utah, USA - Crystal Geyser metaG 2015-15 | ecosystem: Environmental > Aquatic > Deep subsurface > Groundwater | place: USA...
AGATCAACTGCTGTTAAAAATAACTGTTCATAATACATAAGCCCCAAAAAGTTCTGTTGGCCAAAACTACCCCGGGATATTTTTTTTTCCATATCCCGGGATGGTTTTCCAAATCCCGGGGTCGCCATATCCCTCGTTTGGTGATAACACATGATTCAATTCGTTCCTTCAACAGAGTGTCCTACTACCGTACAGTAAATACTAGTAGTACTATGTACAATTGAAACTACTAGTACAACATGAAGCTGACGTGTGAACAACGACCAACTACTACGGACGGTTCATGTCGGGAATTGACAGAGGACGATACGATGCCATTGCAGAAGAAGAGAGAGCAGGAACGAAGAAGTTCCACAACTAACGCATCCACCAGCATCAACGATCCGATGCTGAATGGTGATGATGATGATGACGACAGGCATCACGACAATTATCGGATCGCTCTGTACTATTGTTACATTGAAATTGACAATATAGAGAAACACGTTGAATTTCACAAACAATTATGCCGCCAAAAGGAGCTGTATGGGAGGATACGAGTCAGCCGCGAAGGTATTAACGGCGTTTTATCTGGACGATTGGGAGCCTGTCAAGACTACGAACAGGCGTTGCGAGATGAATTGTTATTGATAACGCCTATAATTCACGAAAATGATGCCGGAATAGAAGGTGAATGCAAATGGGAATTGGACGTCAAGTACTGTCGGCTCCGAAAAGATTTGCCCGTACAGAAACAGTTATTTGATTCTCTCGTTTGCAAAGAAACCAGTACTGTGGTATCCTTGTTTGAGCCTGGATATACAACTCATACAGCCGATAGTCATGGCAAACACGGATATTCCAAACAAGACAATCGTCGCAAACGTCGACAAAAGCAACGTCAAGAACAGCAGCAACAGAAATTGTTACAAGATGCCTGCGGAGACTTTCCGAATCTTCGCGATCTAGCTCAAATGGTGCCCACCTTTCCCGGTGGACAACATCTCTCGCCGCAAGAATGGAACGATAAATTGAGTCAAGCATCGAACGATCAAGCCATTATTTTGGATTGTCGTAATGTGTACGAAAGTAATGTGGGTTATTTCCAAGCACCCAATGCTTCGACTCACACTCTGTTAACGAATACACGAAAGTACAGTGATTTACCCATGGTCTTGGCCAAGAGCAAGGAACAGTGGGCCAAAAAGAAGCAGATATTCATGTACTGTACCGGAGGTGTGCGGTGTGAACAAGCGAGCAAGTTCGTTCAGGCGATGGTGGCCAAGGAACAACAACAAGAACAAGAACAAGGATGTGTCAATAGTGATGAAGGCGTCGCTCAAAATGAAGTGCAAGTCTACCAATTGCATGGAGGAATTCAACGGTATCTAGAACATTTTCACAGTTCATCTTGGTTCCATAATGATTCAAAAGACGATGTTTTGCAAGGTGTTACAAATATCCAGCAACCAGAAACCCAAGCTTCTTCGTGTTTGTATCGAGGTTTAAATTTTGTTTTCGATCCACGAAGGACGGATCCAATGATGGTAAATGAAGATGCAGGTAGCAGTGGTGCTTCTGACAAGCAAACGAAAGCTTCGTGTGTTGGCAAATGCTTGGTTTGTGGGACGCCGCATGACGATTACGATAATGGACACGCACCCGCAGAAAACAAAGAGGCACGGTGCTGCAAATGTCGAATCTTGCTATTGGTTTGTGATAAATGTCGCGAAACAAGACAGTGTTGGGGCGAAGATCACAAGGAAGAGTTGGTTCTACCCAAGCTCTACTGTGGTTTAGATGATTGCAGTGATTATCAGGCCACGGGACAGAATCCAGTGGAGTTGGCTCCTCCCTTGCAATGTGCAACAGTATCCTCCATGAGAGACTCATCAAGATGAATAATTATGACTCTTACGTATTCAAAAATACAATACATAGTAGTTACGCACGTGTTTATTTCTTCTATCAAAAGTCTAATACAAGCTAGCTAGCTAGTAGTAAGTAGGCTTCTATCAACATACTCAGAATACAAACTACTTGTATTTTATTCCGCAACAGTGTATTCCACCGTGCTGAGGAAGGAGTAGATGTTTTAGAGCCAGCTGCAACTGCTATTCGCTCGATTAATTTGGCGCTGATATTCTCGTTACTATGGACAAATTCAGGAATTTTATGCGAACTGCAGCGACACCCATTCGTGTCTGAAACAGAATGAATGTACGTCATTTCGGTCCATCTGTTTGACAAGTGCCTTCACAGAGTATTTTGGATAATGCATTCCGATGGACGGAGAACAGATCTTTGATGGCATCCACTTCGGATCCACCCAATGTCTGCTCCTGTCTACTACCTTTGTTTGCCTAACCGCTGATCCAATAATCTTAAGAAAAGCAATAAATTATTGAATACTCGTACTAGTACTGTGTTAAAAAATTGGTACACAACACGAACAAGAAAAATGAAGATCCAACCCTGTATCGTTGTATTGGTGGCTCTGGCGTGTCCCGTTTTGCCATTTCTGATGGAGCCGGTATCGTTTGCGACCAGAAAAATCACCAAAACATCATGGCTTCTGGCAAGCACATCATCGGTGGAGGATGCTTGGAACCGGCTGGATGATGAGATGAATCGACTGGGAGACGAAAAACTCGAGACGTTGAGTGATATCCGTGCCTCTTTGCGACGAATTACAGAGGCCAGATCCTCCAAGCCAAAAAATTGGCAAAACCCACTCAACCTTGGAACGGTAAAGAATTTGCACGAGAGTCATTCGATGGGAGATCGGCAAGCCATGTCAGAAACAACATCCCGACCTTTGGCATTTTTGAATCGGCCCTTGGCAAATTCTCTTTTTTCTGAAAATAGAACAGATACAGGTATGCGAAATGAACGAACCCGTCTGTATGGACAAACCGGAGATAATTCGAATAATTTCAGTCCAATATCGCCAGCCCCTGCGCCTGCTGCAGTTTCACCTTCTGGAGCTCCCATTCAAGAATCTATTTTAAGGAATCTGGGAAAAACAAGCAAATCGGCACCTGTCGCTACACCTGGCACACCTGCCGTTGCACAAGCTGCTCCTGCTCCTGAAGCTGCGACATCGATGAAGACTCTAGCATCAACTCCTGCAACGGCGTCTTTTATGGACGTGACCAAGCCACTCCCAGTGCCGCCAAAACCGAAAAAAACGTTCCCTCCTGCTCCAAGCAATACTGGACCACAATTTGCGTCTTACATGAAAACCATGAAACCAGCACCGACAGCAGTTTCGTCGCCTATTGGAGGACCGGCGCCTTTTATTCCAGCTTCTTCTAGTGCATGGACACCAACGTCAACGCCTAGTGCTTCCACAAGTCCTGCTCCAGTTCCAGAACCGGCTGCCCTAAAGAATGGTATAGGTATGGGAGGTGCAAGCTCTTACTTGTCGGCCATGGCAGCTCCCCGGGCTCAACCAAATTTTACACCTACTGGCAAACCACTAGTGCCGGAGGCCTGGTCAGGCACGCCTTCGTTCGCAGCGTCTGCCCCGAAACAAACCGACGGCCAACGCGCCTCCTATATGGATAGCATGAAACCAGCAACTTCTGCTTCCTCATTGTCCGGTCCAACTCCCTTTGAACAAGCCTCAACAGCAGCAGCAGCAACACCACCACCACCACCACAGCTGGGCTCACCTGCGCCTCCAACCGAAGCGGCTCAAAATATACCAGGTCCTGAAGCTCCTCAGGCTTCTGGAGGCACAGGAGAAGCCAATTCGTATTTGTCAACAATGTCAAGATTATCTTCGGGAGCCAGTACAGGACCAACGCCAAACAAGCCAGCTTCAGGAGGGCCTTCTCCCTTTGCCCCGCCCTCTCGTGTATCATTGCAGCCGGGCTCATCTTCAACTCCAGCACAAGTGTCTGGTTCTTCAACTTTTCGGGATTCTGGAGGCACAGGGGAAGCGAGTTCATACCTATCATCAATGTCGGGATCATCGTCTAGAACAAGCACAGAAGCACCTACTTATACGCCAGGTTCTGGTATTGGACCATCATCGTCCAAACCAGCATCAGGAGGGCCTCCTCCCTTTACTCCACCTTTTGGTAGTGGAACATCATTTACAGGGGGGGCTCCTCCCTTTGCCCCGCCTTCTGATAGTGGGACATCATCCACAGGAGGGCCTCCTCCCTTTACTAGACCCTCTTGGAGCGGATCATCGTTCACAGGAGGACCTCCTTCCTTTACCTCACCTTCTGGGAATGAAGCATCGTTCACAGCAGGACCTCCTCCATTTGCCACACCTTCTGGTAGTGGATCAGCGTTCACAGGAGGACCTCCTCCCTTTACCAAACCTGCTGGGAATGATGCGTCATCCAAACCAGCTTCAAAGCCAGCCTCGGAGTCAGTACCTCCCTCAGAACAGGCAGCGGCGTTACCAAAGTCCATCACTGACGCTCTTGGAGGATCCCTAAATGCCAATGATGCCAAATCATTAAGTCTTCAATCTGAACCTGCAGCCTTTTCTCCACCATCCAAACCTGCTGCCTTTTCTCCACTATATAAACCTACAGCCGTTCCTGTGCCGCCCACATCAACGACGACGACGGTTCCTCCGTCGAAACCTTTAGATGCAATCACAAGAGAGGCCAACAAAGCCACGAATACGAATGCTTCAAGCGGCTTTTCGTCTCCTTCCAACGCCTTCCCCCCTCCAAAAACGCCCACTGCTTTTACACCCCCCGCTACGAAATCTACACCTCGTTCGACTCAGGGTAGTGAGGTTAAAGAGACGTCTCGCTCAGATACAAATTGGAATGGACCTGGCGGTAACTATTCACCAGTGGCAGGAAGCAACGGAGAAGGAACACGAAATGTCGAGGATAAGCCGGTGGAAGTAACGGAAGACGGATCTGCTGTTCGAGGCGCATTTCCAAAAGCAGCAACAGCAGCTGGGTTTGTTGCCAGTGGGCTAGCATTAGCGTATGCTGTCATCCAAGGAATACCAGAAGCCAAGATGCCAAACAGCGCAAATTTCAATGTTCGAAGCTTTAATATACCGATGCTCGAGCAGAATTTGGTCCCTAGTAGTTCCAAAGATGAGACGCCAGCGGTCACTTCAGATGATTCCACAGAAGCTCAGTTGGAGATTCCAAAAGCTGCAGTTGAGACACCACCAAAGGATACGGAAGACAAGGTAGCGCCCGAAATCAAATCGAGCGACGTCAACAGTGGCGAGTTAGTAGGGACACCCGAACCCAGATCATCTTTGGATGCAATCGACAAATCCGATTCGAAAGAGGCGCCTACTCAGGATACAACAGCTACCAATGATGCCCTCGATAAGTCAGAGCAAGTTCAAATGCCTGCCCAAGTTTCAAAGGATACGGAAGGAATGGCTGGTGAAAAGGAAGAGGGTAACGTAGACGATGCCAAAAAGATCGCCGAAAACGCTGAAGAGAGATCCAAGGCAGCTACAAATGAGTTGCTTGCAACCGACGCGGCAAGGCAACTAACGGAAAAATGGCAAGCCGCCGAGAGGGAAGCAAAGGAACAAATGAACCAGCTTGCCTTGGAGGCAAGGAAAGTGGAAGATGTGACTTCTAGTGTCAAGCAGTTGGAAGCAGATCGCCTGGTATTCGAACAAAAGCAAGCACAACTACGCGCCGAAAAGGAACTAGCGGAAATCAAAAAACTCTCGGAAGATCCGAAGAAAGTAGAAGATGTTTCATCGAGCATTAAACGTTTGGAGGAAGAACGACTAGCACTAGAAGCCAAGCAAGCGGAGCAGGGAAGAACGACTCAGGAAGGAACGGATAGTGCTTTGAGAGTTCAACAAGAAGCTTCCCAGGTGAAAAAAGAAGTGCTAAGGGAAGAGGCTGAGGTGACACAAGCTGAAAAGGAACAGCTGGCACTCAAGGCGAAGGAGCTCGATGAAAAAGAAACTGCAGCTCGTGTTGAAAGGGAGCAACTAGTCGCAATTGAAAAGGCTCGACTTGCGGAAGAACAAGCCAGAGCAGCAGAGATAAAGGCCCAAGAGGAAGCAATACGATACGAGAAGGAAAGACTGGCTCAAGAGGAAAGCAGAATAAAGGAATTAAAGGCACAAGAGGCTATAGCACAGGCCGACAGAGAGGAAGCTGCCCGGGGCCGAGCAAGAGAGGCCGAGCTGAAAGCGCAAGAAGGAGCGCGCATCAAGGCTGAACAGGAAGCAGCTGCTCGTGCCGGAAAAGAGCGGCAAGCTGAAGAAGCCCGTATCAAATCTGAAGGGGAGGCTCGCGTCAAGGCCGAACAAGAAGCAGCAGCTGCAGCTGAAAGAGAACGTCTAGCCCAAGAAACGCGGGCAAAAGCTCAACAAAAAGCCCGTGTCAAAGCGGAACAAGAGAAAGCTGCGCGTGTGGAAAGAGAGCGTCTAGCTCAAGAGGAAGCCCGTATCAAGGCTGCACAGGAGAAAGCTGAAATGGCGGCGGCTGTTCAGGCAGAAAAAGATAAGCTTGCCAAAGAACTCGCTGCAGCCAAGGAAGAGGAGGCCAAGGCAGCAGTCGTTGCGGCTCAAAAACTGGAAGAAGAGCGTCTTGCGAAAGAAAGCCTGGCCAAGGCTGAGGCGACAAGTATACAAAAGGCCGAAGAGGAAAAGATATCTCGCGAAGCCGCATCTAAGGCAGCAGCTGATCGCAAAGCCGCAGAGAAAGCATCTCAAGGTGAGCATACGATACTGTATCTGTAAAAGAGATTGACACAACCGCTCTTGTTTTATTTCTATTTAATATTTTTCTTTTACCTCAACTGGACGAAATACAGAAGCAAAATCTATTGCTGAAAAGGCGAAGCGAGACGTAGATATTGCCATAGGTATGTTCTGAATGTTTTGATGACCCGGATACAGAAGTTGTGTTTCCTTACTTTTGCCGTTCCATAAACTAATTGATCATTACTTTTTCTCCCTGCATTTTAACAGCCAATGCCGAGAAAGCTACCAAGGAGGCTGACCTCAAATTAGAACAGGAAATGGCTGCCCGTGACGCCGCCGAGCAAGCAACTCGCGAGGCCGAAACCGACCGAGCAGAAGAGCAACGTCGCACCGCAGCGCAAGCGACTGCAGCCAAGGCAGAGCAAGAACGTGTCGCACGACTGGCCGTCGAGACTGCTGAACAAGAAAAAACCCAAAAAATCGAACAAGAAAAGATTGCTATTGCTGCCAAGAACGAGGCCTTGGCGGAGAAGAAGGCCGCTGAAAAACTTGCCAAGGAGGCTAGAGAAAATGCTGCAATAGCGGCGAAAGATGCCCAGGAGGCTGCTCTCACGAAAGAAATTGCTTCGCTAAAATCCGCTCAAATCGTCGAACTCAGTGACAATGGACTTATTCTGGACCTCCCATCTCAAGGACTCCGGTTGTCGGTGACGGTCCCAAAATAATTTGAATGAAATGATGACGAAAAAGTTGAATTGCACCCATGCCATAGATAATGAATATTGATGACAAGGACTAATTGAAACATAAAGGGCAGCAAAATTGAATTTCCGATACGTGCTCACGTTTAACTCGTTTCATGACTACTAGGCTGCCAGCGCCGACAACTGATCAGATCACACGGATAACTCGAAACCAGTGATTTTAATGGCAGGCAGTTGGTAGCTATGCGTCTATTGCCCAATGCACTTTCGTAAGAAATAATGTAAATTGTGTGGCAATTTTGGGTGTTTGTTGCAGTATTGTGATAATCACGTCCGCCAAGATATTAGTGTCATTTTTTGGAAGAAAAAAGTGTGCCTCTCTCGCTCAAAAGAACAAGAAGCCATAGCTTCCATAAGGGACGCCCAACATGGAATAACCAAGGTATGTAACACCAACGGCTCCAAATCCAATGGACCCAGCAAGACCAGCCACTCGTGCTCCTGAAGGTGCGTAATAGGTGGCGCCCGTCATGAATGCAGCAAAAGAGGGAGAACACAGGGAGGCGGCAGTGGGTGAAATGGCCGACAAGCCCAGCTTTTCGTCAAATGCAAACTGTGGATGTGAAGAATAGGAAGGGAAAAATACATGAGATCTGTCTCCCAAAGCCCAAAGCAAAACGACGTTTACACTCCACCGAAGAGTAAAAAATGATAGTAGTAGACCACTGTCAGTTTAGCATTTCTTTCCCTCGTTCCCAGACTTACATGGTCGGCTAAACCTTCGTATAAAGAGTACATGATTGCAAAGGTTCCCAGTGAATTTCCTGCTCTTGAGCCGTACCGTCCACTGCTATTTAATACGGAATTCAACTTGACCTTGAATCGGGAGGACGGCGTCGAGGCCAAGCCTTTCCGTAATCCGTACATTCCACCTCCAGCAATTCCCAGCATATAGGCAGCTCCTGCATTGGCAAACATGGTTGTGACCACTCCGCGTCCCTTTTGGTCGTACTCCAAATAATCTGGACTGTTGCCCCTTCCACCCAACGCTGGCGCTACCGTTTGCAGTTGAATGTTGGTTGTGAAATCGGGCAGTGGAGCCCCTGCATCTCCTTCAAATTCCTTGTCCCTGCTCATATTGAAATTTTTATTTGTTATCGCTAGGTGTGTAAAATGTAAAATGGATCAATGTGTAGCGTCACGAAAGCCAGTTAAGGAAAGGAAGGAGGGGGTATTGGATGTTGCTTCGAAATAATAATGTAGAATAGTAGTAATGGACCTGCGCTAAGAGCCACAGGGTGCGTGGTCTTTCTTTCTTATTCGATTATTTCTGTGGCTATCCACTTGCACAAAAAAGGAGACACAAAGGATTAATAAAAATGATGGGCAACCGACGTCTGTCTGTCCCACCAAACCATTATTGCATTTTTTCACAGCTCCTACAGTAGCTAGGTCTACTAGTAGCTAGCTACGGAATAGAACTACTACTACTACTACTACCTAGTAGTAACTCGCTATTACCAGCACTATCCGTTACTCTACTAAAGCTAGTAGTTGCAGCATACTAGTAGTAGCTAGTAGACCTAGCTAGTACGAGCAGTTGCTACTGGATGCTAGAACTGCCTGAAAACGTACCCTTTGGGAGTATCTACGATAGCAGATTGCCCGTAAGTCTACCACGTCGAGTGCCCCTTAAAATCTACGAGTAGAAAGATCGTCGGGGTGCCAACACTTTTCCGCATTATTTTCTCTGTTAATAAAAATCTATTGTACATGTGCAGATGCCCGTCTCGGTATTCCTTCCTGGCGAATTTTCGTGCAATTGCGTGCGTAATTGCTGCACGAATGGCTTCGTTGCTATTCTGAACATTAGCTTATTCGCGTCCGTTCCAATCCATCCGAAATTTGCTGCAATGACGCTTACTCACGTTGCAAGATTGAAAGTCGACAAGACAAATCCCACACCAGCAATCATGAGGAAATGCACAATTTGCAGTGTGATTGATGCAGCACTTGTAATTGCGATGTCTTCTTCGACTCTTCTACTTCCCTGTGGCGCTTCATCGAACTTGCTCAGCACAGGGAGCGCGTCCGAGAGGAGATAGCATCCATTGGACGACGCCCCGGGATGGTGATCACTGCAGTCCAATGATAATGATTTGGAGTCATCGCAGATAGCGCAATCGCATCTTTTGCCTCCATACGTGGCACTGCTACAGGCCTCCAGTGTTTGGCCACGTCCAATCAGAGTTTCGATGCACGTAGGTTCGAATTCCTCTGTGTAGGTAAAACATGCAGATAACTTCATTCGATTAACAGCACTGTCTTGTTCGTCGACCAGGAATTGAAATGAAAGTCCCACAACATCGGTACAGGGAGCCTGTTCTTCTGTCGCGCAATCGACTTGAAAGGTACACTGGACTTCCTGTGTGGAGTTATTACAGGTGCAGCTGTTCACGCCGTTGGGCATTTGATCGGCAATCAAACTAAATCCTCCACAAACATCCATCAACTGGAGAACAGCTTCACTGTTAGTAGCGAGCTTACGGGCAACTGTGTCGATAACACTATCAGCCCCTGCATGGGATGCAGAATGGTCCTGATGATGGACTGGCTCAAACACAAAATCCTGAGAGTATTCTGACGATGGAGCTCTAAAAATAGCATTGCTACTACTGATAGCGAGAATAAAACAGTTGATGAACAGATAGATACTGACATGCATCATGATCATGTTTGTTAAGTTTATTTATCTTGTAGGATGGTGAAAGAAAAGCGAAAACGAAAGTATGTTAGTGAAAAATACTAGTCTAACTTAAGACTTAAGACCAAGGAGTGTGCAAATTCGTTGAAAAAGTGAGCCAGTGCAACGAGCAAAGAAACTGTCAAAACTGTCACATTCAACTGATCACAGATTATTACCGTGGTACCAGTATGCATCCAGATGAAAAGGTAAGTAGTGTACGACAATCATCTGTTATTTAATGAAGCTTACGTAGACTACTCTATTTTCTATTGTATTTGAGTAGACGCGTAGTTTTGTGAAGCCCCACAAAACACACTACAAATACAGCTCGCAAAGAAAAGCGCCGATAACATGAATGATCGTACTGGTACTACGCAATATCTCTTCTTCCTTTTTCTAATTATAGGAGGGCAACAAAAGAGACGACCAAAACTGATGCCAAGGACACCACTGTGGTAGCCGTCTGTATTGCTCCGCTCACATTGTCACCCTCCAGAGTAGTAGGATCTACTTGACCATATAATTGGCCCTGGTCCCCGATTTCTGGGGCAGGAGCTGTCACATTAAAACCATGAACCATAGGGGAGATATCGGAAAGACCCATGGCCGTACAATCGGCGACAGCACGTGGGTCATACATGGAACAGTCGAGCCGGAGACTGTTTTGGTCAGCGCATACATCGCAGCTGCATTCTTGCCCTCCGTAACGTCCGACGATACATTCCCCCAGTTGAAGATCGGGGGCAAGTGAGACTTTGGCGCACGTTTCTTTGAAATTCCCTTCTTGCAACTTGGCACAGGATAAAACTGTGATATCCTTTGCTTCAAATGCCACCTGATAAAGGATCGTATCGGCGCAATGGGCCGAGTCAAATTTACCCTCGGGACAGACGCCATGGAAAACGCAGTCGATGGTAGACCCTCCGCATTCACAGGCATCTTTTCCATCTGGAATCTCATCGATGATCATTTCGAACCCAGAGCAAATATCCGGCAGATCTTCAATCTGGCTCTGAAGGCGGCGAGCCAACGACATAACAGGATGAGAAGTGGGCACCAATCTCTCGGCTGGAAATGCCGAAACGACTGTCGCAAATAAAATGAACAATATTTGAGTAAACATGGTGTTCTTTAGGTTGAATTTGATTTATTGATGTATTATTAATGTGAGCTTTTCGGAAGGGATTAGAGAGATAAAGACTAAAAGACAACTCTATCTTTTGGCAGCTTCGTTGAGATTTAGATTTAGATTTACATCATGTGAAATAACGGAAAAATGACACGATTGAACGTCTAAAATCAAGAGATACGGTACCAGGTACTGTATCTGGAAGATGGCATTATTATTTTTTAGCCAATACGAAGTAGTCTAGTGTATGGCATCAACTACCGAATCATTCATTCTGAAGTACTCCTAGTCGTTATACTTTTGTTGGGAAAGGGCACGAGGACAAATACTAAAAAGGAGACAGATTATTGCTATCCATGCTTTGCTTTCGCTTTAGTATGCACTTCTCGCAATGATTGTTTTGGAGAGTAGACGGTGAGAGAGAACTATATCAACCCACAGTGCCAAAGCGTCAACAAGCCCAAGCCTAAGCAGGCAATATTGCAGAAGCAGATGATATTACAAAAACTAAATATTGTATCTTAAAAATAACGTAACTACTAGCTAGTGCAAGGTTGCTGCTATTGTGTAGTACCGTGACCTTGCCAGTTTCGTTGTCGCCTAGTTGGCAAAGAAATTGACTGGGCATATGCGCATGACCTTTCGCGTTCCGCTGTCTTGAGCAACCGGACGGATCGTGGTACCATCGAATGGAGAGGCAGAAGGGTCCAGTTCACACGTTTTGGGGTCCACAAATTTTCGGGTGTACGTCTTAAGTTTGTCCATCTGTGCCTTGGAAATGGAGAGAGGAACATCCGCAACATTCCACCAAACAACTTCAGAACAAGGAGGAGTTGTCAGGGATCCGTCGTATTGGTAAAAGTTAGCTGCAGCGGGAATGAGGTCGTATACATTGAACGACTCCGTGATGGTGCGCATCTTTTTCTCGTTCACGTCATCACCGCAGTCCTTGGCGACCTTTGTGGCAACTCTATCCCAACCATCGAGCAATCGCTGAAATTGTTTGTTATCAACTGCAGCATCGCCGTTCAACATGATACCAACTACAGCAAAACGGTCCCCATCAACCTGCTTATGAACAATGTGGAGCTCGGAATCATATGACTTTCCTCCAATGGTGTGCTCGGAACCAACGTGCGTGTGGAACTGAACGGCCTCAAACGTTCCATCTACAAAAGGGATGCGCACGGTATTTCCGGAGCATGTCTTAGGAAAGGAGGCTTTGAGGCCATTTCTACCTAAAGCATAGTCAAGATCGTTGGTTGTGCAACTTCCATGCTATTTGTTTTCAGAGAATACAATGGGGAATGGGGATCATGTCAGTACAGCAGCTGACAGTGCGACCATTCACATTACTTCGGAAATACGGCTGCAGACAGCCGTTCTCCACAATAAAAACATACCGTAAATTGGTAATTGGCGCCAATGTTACATCCAGTTGGTTTAATAGCAATTGGACTCTGTTTGGATCCACTACATTGGTTACCCTCAACCTGCAACGCGGACCAATTTTCTGGTCCGCCCAAGTTGGGATCGTAGCTGAACTTTCCAGCATCAGCAAAGGCCGGAGAAGCAAAGACAGTTGCAGCAGCCAAAAAGCATCCGAAACCCAGAGTGAAAATTTGACGTCCCGTCTCTTTCAAAGGAGGCACGGTTGATGGCTCGTACTGCTCAACAGTAGGCGTAGACCTGGCAGCAAAAGGCTTTGGACCAATCCATGCCTGCGAAGTAGACACCGAAAGGAAAAGCGTGGCGCATAGGAAACCCCTGGATAGCATCACTTTTGTTTCTGTGGGTTGCTGGACGGGGAGAAGATGTATGTTATCAGCTTCAACTGGCTGCCTGTCCAATATATTCAACGTTGTATTGGTTGTGCTTCAAGTTCGTTGTATCGGCAACAACACAGTACCATGATGAAGGACGCTGTTGTCGTTTTGATGTATCTGAATGACGTACATAAATCAAACGAGAAGGTTAAGGCTTAAACCGACGTCATGGTAACATTGCATCGTCTCTCTTGTCATGACCTGCGTGGAATGTTACAACTAGCTAGACCAGTAATAGTAGCTACAGTACTCGATTAGTAGTCTAGTAGTAGCTAGGTATTTGCTCGTACCTGAACAGGTAACAGAGAAACAAATAAATTTCTCGACTGCTAGAGTAGGTCTACTTCCGCCAACGAAAAAAGCATTTTGTTTTTCTCTATCTAGTAGCCACGATAAAGATGGACTTGCGTCGACTGTTCCAATTTCCCTCTTGTGGGTGTGATCCGCTTGTGGTCAATCCTGATTCCACGACCCTTGTCTTGAACCCAACCCCGTCGTTGCTGCTATTTTTCGGCTTCTTGGCCATGGGTTCCTTCTCGTAACATTCGTCCTTCCATTCCTCGCTTTGATGGTAGTTGCTATTGACCGGCTGACAGAGAAGACGTTGCTTACTACTCGTTTCCAACACTTCTGCCAACAATTTGCAGTACTTTTCGTACTTTTCTGTTTTGCTTTCATAAATTTGGGATATATCCATATCTATGGTAGGAGGGACCATGGTTTTGATGCGCTCTTCTGGAGTCGGACAATCCGGCTTTAGGTGACCAACAACGCCGCAGTTCCAACACGGCGTCTTAGCAGCTGCCCGGGCCACAATGTCATCCTGTTCCTCGATCGATTTTCCTTGCATTTGCGGACACTTGCGGACCCAATGTTGTTTGCTGTGACACAGAAAACATGTTCTTCCCCGACGCGATGACAGTTTCCGTCGATTGTGATCCATCCGATGGAAGCGTTCGTCCGGAGTTTCGTAAAGTTGAATGGGAATCGTTCTGCAGCTTTGTTGGGAAGTACTCGTTACCATTCGTGGCATGCAACAGGGTGCCAGGCAAAGGTAGGGACAATTGACAGGACCTAATCCATTCGCCAGATTAATGAGAGACGGCGAAAGCATTTTACACAGATGAATGCCACTCAGGGCCAGTGGTACGTTGTCGGTTGCATCCGCTTGTTTGCACAGCTTTTGGAACCTGGTCAATAGATCATCGTAGTTGTGTAGATTAGTGTTGGCCCAAATTTCAATCTGAGGAATTACGGTGCTGTCGGCAGCAAGTGTTGTTGTCGTACCACCCCCAGCAGCATTACCACCCACTCGTTCGTTTGCTTCTTCAATGTAGTCCCATTTCACATTGGTAGCATTTTCCAGCAAAATAATCTTTTCCAGTCGCCACAAGGGCGTCGTAGGATTGTTGACATACCAGAATTCACTAGCCATATAAGAAAGTAGCAATGAAAAGAGTCCTTTGCCCCCGCAAACATCCACGGCAATGAACGATGCAGGCTGTGGTTGCTGTTGTCGTTGTTGTTGTTGTGACACTGGCGACGATTCGACTGCTGTCGTTGTTGTTTTCGTACACATCCACTGATGCAAATGATACAACGCCACAATGGATTCTTCCACTTCGTGCAGCAGTTTTCGTTTGTGCAAAACAGAAGTCCAATGTTTCTGTCCCGCCCACGTGAAAGCCCATTTCTGAAGGATCGATGCGACTTGTACAGTCGTAGTCCGGTATGGTTCTTGCATCATTGGATTACTGTTACAATGATTGTTGGTAATGTTGTTTTGGTCATCGTCGTCGTCGTCGTCGTCTTCTATTCGTACGTTGGATCCTTCCGACAACAAAGCCTCGATGGTATTCCATACCCTCCATAATGGTTCCTTCGGACGATCTGCAAAGGGCGTCTTGAGAGATTCGATGTAAACAGCAGTGAACTGGATGGAGGCATTAGCACTACTAGCAATTGTTGCCACCATGTTATGAACGGTGGTGCTCCTAAAGATTAAAGATGATACCGTGGTTAATTCATTACTGTAGCTACTGCTACTGCTCCTCTCGTTTGTTGTAAGAGTAGTGTGGAGAAGCTTTGATGTTGTTGATGATGATGATGATGATGATGATGACTGACGACTGCTCCAGATGGCACAGTATCTACTGGTAGAGAGTAGCTAGCTACTACTATTCTACTCTGTACTAGCTAACAAGAGGAGCTACTAGAGAGGAGAGCATGTTTTGTACAAAAATCTACAAAAACTTCGTATGAGGACCGAACGAAGTACTGTGTAGAATTACTACCAGGCTCTACAGAAAGTCCATCCCAACAAAACATCACACTACACAGGCACTTTCACGCGTTGTAGGTGTAGGACATGAAGGTAAAATTGTGTAGCACTAGACTACTAGCTAGTAGAGTAGTAGCTACTACTACTACTACTACTACTACTACTACTAGTACTAGAGTACTACTACTACTAGTACTACTACTACTACTACTACTAGTAGTAGAGCTACAGTACTACTACTACTACTACTACTACTACTACTACTACTACTACTACTACTACTACTACTAGTACTACTACTACTACTACTACTA
>Ga0100391_1003570_pt1 | contig 15641 bp, 13 predicted proteins | sample CryGeymeta201515_FD_81541 | JGI IMG/M metagenome (GOLD analysis project Ga0100391, IMG submission 81541) | Groundwater microbial communities from Crystal Geyser aquifers in Utah, USA - Crystal Geyser metaG 2015-15 | ecosystem: Environmental > Aquatic > Deep subsurface > Groundwater | place: USA...
CTCCCTCGAAGACTTCTTGGTCTTAATTTCAGTAAAGTTCTTTTTTTTTATTTTATTTGTCGTTGGTGATGGGGGGGGGGGGGGACGAGGAACAAGAGGAAATAAAAAGTTTTTTTGCTCTCTAGCTATTTCATGATGTATCATATTATGACTTGAAGCAATGATAGTATTAAATTTTTTATATTTCCTGGACGAAAGACGGACAAAATACAACGAAAGAGAAAGGAGTGGTAATTGTAAGTTCGCGTCCGAAGGTAAGACGTGTTTTTATCACTTGAGTTGAGGTAGCATGGATAAGTTTGCTCGGTTGTCTGATTTAACTTGCCTCCATCTGCATACTCTCCTCTGCAATATCCTTTCCTTCGAGTTTGTCTAACTCTTCTTGAATATCGCTTGCATTCAAGTTTCTCTCTTTGCGTGCCTGCAAAACAAATTGCAAGTGCTTCTTTTGGTGCGAAAAGTGTGCATCTTGCAAAACTTGCGATTCCGCCAAAACAGCCTCTCTCAAGGCGGCCATTTTTGTATCAGGTGTGTCCCTGGAGTGGACCTTGGAAAAGATAATTTTTTTCTTGAGACGCGACAAAATTTCATCGCTTGACAGAGGTGGTGGTTGAAGCGACGACATCGGTAGGAATCGATTAGCATTCATCCCATGTGGAAGCTTCCGTAAGGGGTAAATGAAATGAGGCCCAAAATTAACATGGACAGTGCCACCCAAGTACGACGAAATAGCTGGATAATAGGTCCCTGCTTGAACATCTTCAAACGCCGCTCCTCCTACCCGTTTGCCCTTGGAAATGACGAAATGTCCGAGGTTAACGCCATTCTTAAAGAATCGTATTTCGTTATTGACAGCGGGTGTGTTCTTTTCGCCACCATTTTCATCAACGTCTGGATTTTCGCTCCCCTGCAAAGATATAGAACACCCCACAACGTCTCCAGGACCCCAAGATTCTGCACCCCACGCATCTTCGCGTCGTGATTGGTGAATTTTGCTGCCGTTGATAGATCGAAAACCGTACGACCATCTATCGTAACCTACTGGTGCTTGTAAGTCTCCTGTCCGCATGGACCACCCAACCCGCAAATGCCCTCCCGCCTGTGGCTGAGAAGCTGAATCATTGGAATAAGCGCCGGCTTTGACTTGTTTGTTGCTCTCCTCGTCTGCGAGATGGGCAGCTTTTCGTTTCCGATCCTCGTCGTTTGCATCTCCAGTAGTAGACAACGCCTTTTGTGTGGACGGCATGGTGGACGGAGAATTCCGTGTCGACTTGCCAGTAATTTTTTTTTCATATTCCAAAGCCTTTTGAATTTGCTTTTGCAAGCTTGGTCCCAGTCGCGCATTGGGAGGCAGCGCGTTGACAATTTCCTCGATGGGAGGTGGATCGTGGACGACAAGTTCAAAATAGTAGTGACCCCGGGACACTCCGTGAGATGCTCGTGCCATACGATATCCTCGCATACCTCCTTTGAGTGTTAGTCGATCACTGTCCGTGATTTTTAACTGTGGAGCTGAATCCGTCTTACTCAAGTGGCAGAATGGCGGAGCATCTTGCACTGCCTTGAGCGCAGCTTGTCGGACAACTTCCGGCGTAGGAATCTGCCAGTTGGCATTGGCAGCAGCCAAGGGCAATGTATGCGTTTGTAAGACAGTAGGATCTGCCGCAGAAAGAGCACCTGGTGTAGATGACTGGGTCAATACAGACAAGAGCCCATTTAGCTGCAGAGATGCGGCCAATTGTACCGCCGCGGCCAAATTAGCAGCAGCCACAGCACTTGCGGCAGTCGATTCGCTCATGTTAAGGGTCGGGGAAGCGCGAGGGGTCTTTTTGCCTTGCTTGCCCGACGACTTTCCCGATGACACAACAACAGTCGTAGCATCATTTGGTTCAGTAGCAGCCGCACCAGTGGCAGCTGTACTGGCAGGTTCTGTGACTGCATCAGGCACAGAGCTATTTTCGTCCATGCCCTTTGCATCAGGAACTTCAGTAGCAGCTTGCGTTTCTGAATCAATAAATGCTGACATTGTCAACTGCAGATTAATAAACAAGATGCTGTAATTTACCGGCTGGACTTTGATTTTGAGATTGAGGTTGCTGCTGAGTGCTTGATGAAGATGGATGATACGCGACCATTAATAATAATAATATTATTATTATGTAGTTAGTAAAAAAAATCTTGAAGACCAGCAGACAAATTTTCACCAAAGTAAAGTATTGTTACGATAATACCTGTACCCTGGCTTGAAACAAATGATGCTCGGGTGTACAGTGAAAATCTGGCTACCCTACAGGAACTTCACGCTGCAACTAATAAAAAATTCATACGTAGCTAGTCCTACTGTAAGAAATAAATATTGCTCCCGAGTTAAAGACACTACTGCAGGTATGAAGCGCCACAAACCAATCATCAACGCCAACCGCCAACAAACAAGCAACTAACTACGACTGCTACTACTTGAGCTATCTAGCTGTTTGCCTGTAGCCGACACAACATCTGCGATCGATATTTGCGAAATATCCCTTTAGTGTGCTGCACATCCTGTCGTCCAGCATATCAGATCAGATCCTTTCCGTTAACAAACAACAGCATTGCTCAATGATTATATTTTTACGTGTCCTAATCCAAGAAAGAGGCCCGCCAACATCAACTTAACAAGTCTTATATTTTTCAGCTTTAATTTAATCATCCCCCAAGACCCAAGATGACGATTCGAGGAGGAACCATCATTAATATTTCGGGTACGACCCCGATTGAAGATCCATCCTATCGTTACAAGATGCCAGCAGTGTATGGAAAGGTCGAGGGATCTGGAAATGGAATCAAAACAGCTATTCCCAACATCACTGAGGTTGGCCTGAGCCTTCATCGTTCCCCCCAGGAGGTTTGCAAATTCTTTGGAACGGAATTGGGCGCGCAGACCACTTATAATGTCGACAACGACAAGGCTGTTGTCAATGGATCGCACACGGATGGTGTGCTCCAGGATTTGGTGCACCGATACATTGACAAGTTCGTTAGCTGTCCCAACTGCAATCTTCCCGAGACTGTCTACAAGATCAAGAATGAAATTATCTATCACAAGTGCGCGGCCTGTGGAGCTAAAGAGATGGTGGACATGACCCACAAACTTTGCAAGTTCATCTTGGCCGAGGACAAAAAAGTGAAAAAGGCAGCCAAAGGCAAGAACAAGAAAGATGACAAGAAAAAAAAGAAGAAGGGAGACGCAGACAGCGACGATGAAAAGAAAAAGAAAAAGAAGAAAGACAAGGACAAAAAACTTAAGAAAGAGAAGAAGGGCAAGGATGGCGGTGACGAAGCTGATTACATCAAGGAAGCGTTGGTCGGAGGGAAGAAAGACGAAGATGGCCTTGATCTTGGGTCCGACGATGAAGTCTCTCTTGCCTCGGAAGCTGGTGTTGATGATGAGGGCGCCTTCCGTAGGTTCAGCTGATCTTGCGTGCAGTTTTTTTGTTCTATTCAGTGTTTAATGATATTGTCATGATCTCTAATACTAACAAATATTTTCATATGATATGCAGAATTGGCTGTTGAAGCCACGAAGAAGTTTCTCCTCGACAATCCCAACGCCAGTCCCAAGGAAATTGCTGAAGTGGTCACAAATCAGCAGATGGCTTCTGCTCTGAAGTCGCAGCAAAAAGTCCACATCTTCGTGCAGGCTGCTTTTACCCCTTCCTTTTTCAAAAACAAGGAAGTGGAAAAGTACAGCAAGGCAATTGTTGCTATTACGAACGAGAACCGCATCATGGAACGCCATTTGATCTCTGCCTTGGAATTGTTTTGTCTTGACAAGCCCAAAAACTTTCCCGTCTTGATCAAGCAGCTCTATGACGAAGACGCTCTTGACGAAGTGGCCATTTTGGATTGGGCGGACGAAGGTCGCACTGAATTTACTTCGGACGCCGTTGACGAAGATGCCCGCGCCGCGCTTCGTGGAGAGGCTGAGCCTGTGGTGGTGTGGCTTCAGGACGAAGACAGCGACGACGAAGCCAGTGATGAAGAGTAATTCTTTTTCTTTCTAATACTAGTCTTGTTGTTATTTAGATATCGGCAGTTTTGTGCAGTATGTTGGCAGTCCAGGCGCTGACTTCTCTGTGTTGTCCAGTAAATATGAGTCGGAATTGTGTGCATTTCGTTTCCCAATTTCGTTGTTTCATATTACTATGCAGGAAGAAGATTATCAAATGATTCGCAGGGACCAAGGATATGTTGGTTTTAGCTGGTTGTGCTTTACTAAATTAATGTATTATGAAACCCAAATACATGTGCTAAATGAGAGCATAAATTAAGCATTTATATTTTTTCGTGATAAAGTAAGTGCTTGTGACATTTTTTGAATGAAACTGTCAAACCCTCGGGTACGTAGTATCAAGCAATCCAATTCCAGCAGAAAGGCTCACGATACAACGGCGTCATGGAAATGAAGTGGACCAATCAGCATCACAACATTCCAACAAACAATAATGAACGTGTCCTTTCTTCGTTGACACAAGCCGCAATTGTCGAGCGAGCAAGTCCCAGTAATTGTTTCGATTTTGATCTAGTACACGTCGGGAGGAGGATGTTGATGAAATCCCATAAAATCATTTCCAGGATGCGACTGTTGTGTTTGCAAATGGTACCGGAGCTGAAGAATCATTTGTTCCAGTCGACGAATGCTAGTTTCAGCATCGACCTTGAATTGACGTGCCGCTTCCAGTTCGTTCGAGGCCTGCGTCTGTCGCTCTTGTTGGATCGTCACGGCACGTTTCAAGATACGGTTCTCGTTAATAGTCTTTTCGTGTTCATTCTTGAGCCCCTCTAGCGTAACCTCGAGATTGACCTTGGCCGCCTTGAGAGTATCAATCTCGGAGGCTTGCTGTTGTACGAGGCGATCGAGATTCGTATCGGACTCAGATTCACCATCTGTTCGGCTGCGCTTCATGGAAGTTACGGCGGCTACAGGGTAATAAAGCATGTCATCGAAAGAAGAAAAACCAAGGCAGGAGTTAAATTCAGAATTAATAGTTTCTTCTCAAGTCATCCATAGCACAACAGGCCCGCTACAAATCTGGGCCATCTTAGAAAGGGCCAAAGCGGCTGCAGCCGCAGAAGCCGAACGCCAACAACAAGCACAATCCAATTTCTCTTACCGTTATTGATATTCGTTCCCCCAAAAATATTTTTGGAAAGAGACATATTCACAAAAGGATGATAGTGACTATTGTCCGTAGTAATGCCACCATTGTTGTTATCATCCATAGCTGTATCAGGTTGAAAGCGCCGACGCTTGAATGCACGCTGCATGCTACTGGGATCGTCTGTCATGCTCATGTCCATTCCAGTGTGACTGCGGTTTGTCGAGTCCTTTAGACTATGAGTATGAGCAGATGGAGAGCAAACTCCTAAAGAGCGCTTTGTTCCCGCCGCAGCATGCGAAAATGTCAATGGTGAAGCTACTTCCATGGTTGGTCAATTTGCTTGTAGATGTTGGAAGAAAATGCTATGCAATTAGATGTTGCGTGTTTCTTCTTTATTATCAAGATAGTGCGAGACAAACACAGCATGAAGCTTGCCGCTCCCGCATGATGCGAAACGAGCAGTCGTTGCTCTGAGAGTACGGTACACGATGTACTCACTTTGAATCGCCGGGTGGAATGAAGCGAGATTGGAACGGAGGTCGCGAACGAAACGACTTCTCGTTTTGGCGAGAGCCTGCCAATTTGCTTGGCCACGAAAATTGCGCAGTGGCAAGTGCGCACTCTCCACGTTCAAGTACTTATCACAGCTGTATTTTTTGTAGAAATATTGGGAGCATTTGGAAAAAAATATTGAAGTTGGAAATTGACAAATTTGCTGCTAAAAGATATAGAGGCCAGTACCGGTCAACATATTTTTCGAAAATTACATTATCCTGAATCACACCTCCTTGAAATACTTTATTTGTCTTAGTGACACTATTTTTGTACTTTATTGATTATGCTACCTCATCATGTTTTACTACTTACTGGAAAGTATACAAAACCATCATATATATTATTTATGGTGTGATGGAGACATGGAGACCTTAGACAAAGACGAATGACAACAAAGGCTAGTCAGGACAAGAATAATTGTTCTACTACTCCTTGCCATAGTAGAGAGTACCTGGTCTTTTAGGTCTCTTTTGGCCCAAGAAGGGAGGCACAGGAGGCGAAGAGCTCTGAACTGTGAAGTCCTTTTGCATCCAGACGTCACCCCTTGGCCCTTGGATCATGAAACTATACTCAAGTGGTACAGATGGTTCGCTCATCACCATTGCGGGCTTTGATCAGCATTCCACATTCAAATTCCTCTTGGATCTATTCACTCCCTTCTTTCAAGCCTTTACGCCACGCATGGTGTAGCAAACATGGTGGTGTAGATGGTCTGCAGTGCATGAGACAAAATATGAATGAAAAACGAGGCAAGGAGAGGATGGTTACAGCTGCTTGTTGCCTTGGATTGACACTTGCTTGGGGCATAGATTCAGGGGTGCTGAGTTTGTCCTTCAAGGTTGGTTTGGATTCACAGGAACACAAACGGATATTAAGTTCAGCGTTTTTGTAGAAATATTATGAAGTTTAGCCTAGTAGTTACTACTCCTATTAATAAGTATAACTAGGTTATGCAAGCTTAAGCAGAAGCAGCAATGAAAATGCGTTCTTACTCTGCTAGTGCGAAAGAGATCGAGATTCACCCAAAAACAGCGCCAACCCTTCTTGTTGGTCTCGCAGAAAAGAGAGAGGAAGAGATCGCTTTGTAAGCATAGTTTACGTGCATACTAGCGGCAAGGCAGGAGAAAGGACGATAAGCAGAAAGATGTGAATTCCCAATGAACCGAATCTATTGCTGTACGGGCAGTAGAAGTGTATCATTACACGATAGTTTTAGAAAAGGTTGTAAACATTACTAGCACAAGTGGTTGCTTCAATCGTGATTAACGAGGGACGGAGAAACTATCGACAAGAAACATAGCCAGCGACCTTTCTCAGTCATGCTCGCATCCCCCGATGCCAGTGCATATTCTAGTATTGCATCGCACTGTTTGCGGCTTTACGCTAGCAGTGTTGCGGGTTGAAGGAGCCCATGCGACATCCGAAGTCCCCGCCTACTTCGTTGCCCATCGGCATGGAGCCATTCATCATTTGCATCTGGCGCAAGCGTTGCATGTAAAACTGCTGAGAATTAGAGCCACCAGAGCTCATTGGACTCATAGTACCCATTTGGTTCATCTGGGGATTCATGTGTTGGCCGCCCATCATCATAGGATTCCCCGTCATGCCCGTACCGTTCATACTCATGGATCCCATGCCTCCTATTTGAGGATTCATCTGAGGGCCGCCCATCATCATTTGAGGGCTTATATGAGGACCACCCATCATCATTTGAGGGCTCATTTGCTGACAGCCCATCATCATGGGACTTCCCATGCCCATGCCGTTCATGCTCATCTCCATACTGTTCATATTTATACCCATGCCGCCCATTTGAGGATTCATCTGAGGTCCACCCATCATCATTTGAGGGTTCATCCCCATACCATCCGTGGAGGAAACAGGTTTGAATTCCATAGGTTTGAACTTGGCAGGATCCCTCATACCACCCGCAGTACTACGGCCTCCAGGAGTATACCCACCATCTTGAGAATCAAATCCGTCCTGTTGAGAAGTTTCGTGGTATATTCGGGGGGTCGAACGTTGCATACTGTTCATACTTCCCTGGCTGACCGGCAAAGGTGTAAGAGCCAAAGATTGATGGCCTTGTATGCCACCCTGCATTTTGGAGGCCGAAAGAGGAATGTCTTCCAGTGGAGGCAGTGAGGCCTCCTTATCCATCTTATAAAAATCCGGTTCGTCTTCCTTCTTCATTGGAAGCTTTTTATGGGTCTTGGGAAGGCGGCGCATGTACTTTTGGAGATGAGGCTTTCCACGTAGAAAGAGCTGTGATTCGCAAAGCAAAGAAACGTGATAATAAATAAATAATATGGTGTGAGGTGTTAGGTTAGCAACACAAGAACAAATAAATACAGCAAGCAAATAAATACAGCACATGCACCAAGAAACCTACCTCATGGTAGTACGAGCCACGGTCGGGTCCTGAGCTGATTCTCCGGAAACTCCAAGCATTGACAAGGCGGTTAAAGGAATGATAGTTGCTGTATTCAAAGAACAAAGGCATGACCATGCTCTCGAAGAGGTTTGGCTTGAGTACTTTCCAACTGCGTCCGTGGGGCATCCAGCTAATGATGTCATGAAACTCCTTTTGGGCCAGGATAGCATACAGCTTGACTGGAAACTTTTGCACGCGAATGGAACTTTCAAGACTCCCTTGCTTCGAGGGAGAGTTATCTTCTTCCGCGTCTTGTTCCTCGGGCATGGTGCTAAAGTCACGGTACTTGTAAAGGGTGTTGGCTTCGCCTGACTGCTCTTGTTGCTCATCGTCAAGCGGAAATGGTGGGGGGCTGGCAGTGCTGCTTTCATCTTCTTTGGGTTCGCTCATGGTACCTGGTAAGGGTCGGTGTGATGTGTGATGGTGAACACACGAGGGATAAGATGGTTCTAAATTTTGAGCTGCATTCAGGAGAAAAGTGAGATGTGGTGTATTCATAGATGCTGAGATAACTACTGTTGCAAAATTTGCCGCAGCAAAAAAGAAGAATGTATTGAAAAAGTTGAGGGGTTTTACGAATAGCTCAATTAACATCGCTGATTCAAAATGAGACATAGTCCGATTAGCTGGCACTTTTGTTAAATAAATTTTATCTTGGAATGACTCAATTAATGGGATTGAGGTCAAATTTGGCCACTACCAGGTACTAAACTGCAGCTGTGAGCCATAATTAAAAGTGCCGCTGCTACAGAGTACAGTACTACTACTGGTGTAGTACCAGGTAGTCTACTAGTGGATACTAGTAGTACCAGTACTGCAATATTGTGATCCACCAACCTGTTCAGTTGGTGCCCCATCGCAATAGCAAGCAACTCTTCCAGAGTAGTCATACTACTGTAGCAGCTAGAAACAGCATCCGACAGCCTCGAGCGAAAAGAATGATTATTGTTTAATGGCTTTGCATTTCCATCCCTTGGCATTGGCGCTTGGCCTTCTGCAAGCAATAAGCAACCAGGATAGATATTCGCAATCTCCGTGCCATCGATGAAGACATGGATGGGCCTCCATAGTGCAACTATCATCTCACAAATCACAAACAGCTGCATGTGTCTGTCATTTCGTAGTTCTCGTTGACTTCGAAATTGATTCTTTGTAGCATTGAATCTGACGTCGCTTTGGACGGTCCCTGCCTTGTTCGACCTGATGGCGCGTCAAACCGCAGAAATTTTCACTCACTCTTGACTCTTGTGCTCCGCCGTCAAATCTCAAATCAAACAATTTTTTAGTGCTCATAATATTGTCTTTCTCGTCACTGTCTTCTCCTGGAATTTCATCGTTATCTATTGTTGCTCGCATTTATCTTCGTCGACCTTGTCGCTCATGTGTCGCGTGGCTCCTGGATAGGATAGTCATTCTTCATTCTTTCAATCAAAAAGTATTGCTCCAGGCCAAACAAGTGGCAAACAAGTGGGACTGCGGGCCGATGATCCGCAGCAGCGCACACCTGATTCCGGAGATAGAAACATGTTGTAGGCTGTTATCCTTCAATGGCGCATGTCCCGTAAAAGTTTTCGTTGCGGAATGGTGCGCGATAGCGTAAAAAAGATAAATCAAGTACTCTTAAATGCTCCCAAACCCCAATGATAGGAGGCACACACATCGCAAACTTCTCTCGAAGCCCAGTCCAGCCCATCAGTAGTCGGCCCTTTGAAAGCAAGTGCCATGCAGATCCAAGCTAGCGAAAAAAATCAGCCGCCACGGGGCTGCTACCACTCAAAACCTAGCGAACACCGAGGGGGGGGGGGCAAGAGAATTCCACCGACTTTCTTGTCCTCATAGTTGTTTCGTTCCTCTTTTTTTTCATTGTAAAGCTACGCTTGTTTCTCTATAACTCAAAACTTAGCGAACACCGTGAAGGGGGGGGGGGCAAGAGAATCCCACCGACTTCCTTGTCTTCATGTTTGTTTCGTTCCTCTTTTTTTCATTGTAAAGTTACGCTTGTTTCTCTATTCAAGCTAGGTCAGAATCAAGCCCAGAATCAAAATTGAACAGTGATAGCGCTCCTATGGCACATTCGTGCCTCACCGTGTGCCTGAATATTGCCTTCTCCTGCGCAAGTGATGGAAAAAGACCGCGCGACGAAGTTAGAAACGGCACTGAAGCCAACAAAATTGAGATGCTTGTCGCTATAGCCGCTGCAGTTTATTGTCGGCTATTCAGATACTAGTTGCGGTCACGTTAAAGTGCAAGAACGAGCGGTTCCTACATAAATTGGACGGATGAAACCCGCTTGCAGCCATTCAGATCCATTCGCCGATGAAATAATTTAAGAAGGTTTATGATCAATCGTATCTTCTTAGTTCCGTCTTCGGTATTGTTGTAATGACATTTTTTAACGAAACTAGCCTAGTTGCCTGCATTGGCTAGGAGTGTAATCTGTGGTACCATGGGAGACGATGGAGTAGCCGAAAATTAAGGCCTGTTTTTCTCGTCCTCCCGCTACAAGTTCATACAGCAGTCAATTCAACAAAATGCACTAAGACGTTCTTCTAGTAATGGAGGTCGATTTCGTACCAACCAAACCATCCAAACGCAACTCGCCAACATCGATATGTACTGTCGTGGCTTAATTTACTGCACTCTGCTCAAAAGAATAGTCAAACAAAAAATTGCACAGCCATTCAATATCGAGCTATGATGAAGAAGTGCTCTCACGTGCTCATATCCCATATGAGCCCAAGGAAAGTCGTTTTCTGTATGCTGGGATCCACCAATACTCGTCAATTTATTTTCTACCTCAATATCTCGGACAATTCTTGGGGGCCCTCTCAGAGACTAGGGATAAACTCTCGCGCAATTATTTCTCGCGCTTTTCCTTCTCGCGCTTTTTCTCTCTCTTTTGCTTAGCAGCTTGGGCTTTATAATGGTGGGCACGGGCCGCTTCGTAGGCAGCAGCGGCAAATCCGCCTACTAAAGGACGGTGATTCGGATCCCCAGCTTTCGGCGCTGAGCTTGCGCCACTGCCAGACTGAACACCTGGGATCGGACCACCAGGAATTGCTGCAGGAGGGGCAGCTTGAGGTTGAGGCGGTGGTGGAGCCTTGTTATCCTCTTCTTCCGAATCGATATCGTCAAAATCGGGCAGCAGTGAACCTCCGGCCATCGGCTGCAGCATCACACTATTTCGCTTCGGTCCGCCTCCTTTGCCTTTTCCAGATGACATGGTTTCTCGTAAGCTCACTCGTTCAACTGCTTAATGGTATGGGAAAGTTTATGTGTTCGTAGTCGTATACTAGTTGGCGTGATATTCAGTTGCCAACTGTTGTGATCGATGATAGGATAGATATTGTTGTGATGTACTCCGTACTCCGTACTCGAGTATTCGAGTAGACTAGACTACTACCAGTACTCCAAAATACTCAACAAAAAGTATTACTGGTGCACCAGCATAGCTTCTTGCTGCGCTACGACTCGCAATCGTATCACGGGCCCTACCCTGGCTTTTGATTGAGAATGACCTTCTTCGAATGACTTTTAGTGCACTCCGACGGCGGACAGGCTGAACCGTAAAGTAGTACTGCTAGCTAGGTAGAGTAGAGCGACCCTAGCTAGTAGTACTAAATAACCCAAATAATAATATCATCATTAGTAGTATTAATAATGCATACTAGCTACTACTAGCTAGTACTCCGTGTACATCATCCATGTGGTAGTACCCGCATACTAGCTAGTAGCTTTTACTGTCGAAAGTACTTTTGTCTGGTACTAACTACTGTAGTAGAGTAGCAATTACAAGAAACTACTCTGGAGCTGAGTAGACTACTCGAGTACTCGGGTAACTAGAGTATTTGTTTTGAAAGAAAGAAAAACTCCAGAATGTGTACAGCAAATCATTTCTATCTCGTTCGTCGATAATAAAATGCATGCCGACTTCTTCCAAAGTTCCAAATTCATACTCGTATTGAAAATAGTCCGACCGAGAGTAAATTTTTATTCAAAATGATGATGGCAGGCAGGTCTTGCGCTCCTTCGTCGTCCTCTTTCAGTCGCCTCGCTCTCTTCCTTTTCTTAACCATTCCTATGATAGGAGGACGGGCTGGGGCTAGCTTCTTCTGGTAGTGGGCTTGGTGTTTGCCTCCCCGCCCAGCACTCTCTCCCCCTAACTGCTGCAGGCACTTTGTGCAGTCTTTAATAAAACTAATTGATCTACTGCTAGAGAAGGTCACAATTCGGGCTATAGCTGCGACAGCGCATAGCCACATACAAATAGGCAGCCAGCCAGCCATTATTGCCCTGCTCCCTCGTTAACACAGGCAAAACGAGAGAACTGCTAGTCATCGTTGGCTTTTTTAAAGCGCTGTTGCTGGCTCATAATAGAAACTGGCTGTCAATGCTGCATGCTTGCTTGCCTTGATTGTTCACTCTTGATTGAGCTGCAGCAGCACCCACCGCATAGAGAGCGCACATGCTTGTGCTGCTCCTCTCACTGGCACTCGTCGTTGGCAGTTTTTGGATTGAAACAACAACTTGCTTGCACAACAACTCACGCTGAACTTAAAAACAGCACATGAAGCCAAATCATACAGGCGGGGGGCGGTCGCTTTGGCATGCGCAACACTCACTCCCGGGCTTCTATTGTTTTGCTGCCATCATGCTGACAGACAAATTCTTCAGCAGTTGTGGCCGGGCGGCGTGTTGCACAAAAGCATTTTCCATAAACCGTTGTCACACTGGCGCAGCAATACAAAGAGAAAATATCCGCACTATAAAAATAAAAAATATTAATTTGCCACGGGAATGTCATGGCCGCGTTGCAGTTTGGCAGAGCGGTCCTCGCTGTATCCAGAGCGGAAAGTGCTCCATTGCTGGCCCACCCTTTTTAGGTTGGCGCGGAAAAGAATAGCAGCAGCACAGCAGAGTCAAATGAAAATGAAAGCGAGCTACCAGGACTGACTGCACTGGCCGGGTGCGCTAAAACAATCAGTGTAAGCATAAAACGGCTTTATTTTAAAACTCTCTTTGTGTTGCACTCAACATGTTTTCTTTTTCGGCGTTTCGAGTTGACTGTAAAGAACCAGTAGCATAGTCCAAAGAAGAGACTCGTTCGTTTATATTGTTCAGTAGATAACATCAAATAAGCCAGAGGTGATAATATTATTTGAACTAAAGAGAGCTTGAACTAAAAAGATAGCTTTCGTTGACCGAATAAGAAATAGTAGATAAGAAAACCGTAGAGTGCAGACGGCAGTTTTGCAGCTGAAAGTTGAAATGGAAGGGGAAAATCGCCAGTGGAAGCAGAGACTCAGAAGAAACATTTAAGTATTTACTTGCATTATACAGTCGGTACTGCAGCAACCAGTACTAAACTTGGAGACAGATAAGCTGATCTTGTTGTGTACCAGAAATAATCTTGAGCATTTTTTTGGTTGGCAGACCTACAGAACTGCCTATAATAGATACAATTACAATAAGGATGTCACGCGAGCAGGCAAAAAGTCTAATATCGATTTTATACCGAAAATAGCCCTAGGCAGTTTATCCGCAGTTTAATTTCAAGCCAAAATTGAAATTTGAAAGTTATAGAATGCATCCAAAAATTAAAGAATGTTGCCTATTAAAACTAGAAGTGTTCCAATTTTTTTACACAAGATTTTACACAAGACTTCTACTAGCTTATGGGATGAGCTCTGAAAGGAAGCTCGCCATGAAGATAACACAACTTTTGTAAACCTTAATTCGAAAACTTTCATAACGTACGCTCAACGAAAATCTGTTTGCATCTTACCAACAAAAATCTTTTGTTCGAAAAGAATAATATTGAGTTAAAATAAAACTGTTGTCACCTATTTGAAAAATGCTTATTTCAAGAAAAATAATATTCTAACCAATTTTCACCAAAATTTTGCTTAACTCAGGGAAAATTTCTTTGCTGGGTTGTATCAGTTTCGCCTGTAGGAAAAGGATAAGTAGGATTAGGAACCAATCCATTTCGAAAATCAGCCGTAATGTTTCATATACTTCCTGATGAATTGAATATTTCAATACTTTCGAAAACAGTGCGGTTGAAGAAATGAGATCTTAAAATTCACTATAAAATTGTCTTGCAAGCGATTCTGCAGCGCAAAAAGGCAATCTGCTGAAGTTAAAGTTGAAAATGATGCAGCGAAAGACCATGCCAACACCAGCGGACTGGAAGTAATTATTCAAATACTCAGTAAAATTTTTCCATGAAAAGGGGGATTACTTCATGTACCTCATACTCGGTTATATTTTCAAGAGAAGGCTCATGAATGTACAATTTTCTATTTTTTATCCGCAACATCAGGAATAAATGATGCTTTTTTCATCTGTAGCTGGAGGGTTACGGGCGCTAGACAGCTGCAGTTGGCTATCATTGACTGCGCGGCCAGTTGGAGCTGTATACAAGGAGCATTGTTTTCTGCGATCGAACGCATTACTACAGGTCAATAGCTCCCGCTAAAGCTACTCATTTTCACAAAAAAAGTACTACGTACTAGAGTGATAGGTTCTATAAAGTATGAAAGCGTTACTTATTTGTCAAGATATTCCATCTGATTGATTCAGACCCGAAGCCCCGTCTTTGCTGCTTGCTGAAAATAGAAGAAGCACGGTTTGAACGCTGGCTGCTTATCTATTGGTTATTTGTAGCTTAAGCACTTTGATCATTTCTCTATTACTGTAGAGTGAGCAAAGCAGCGGTGTACGTTTGGGTCATTTTTTCCAGAATCCTTTATTTTTGTTTTTTGCTTAGTTTCCGAAAAAATTAGTGTTGCAATGCATTGCTTGCTGCTAGTACGGGCAATGACAGTACAGTACATCATAGAATTGAATTACGGTGTTTTTCTTTGCTTCCTGCTTGTCGACTGATGTGCTGCCAATAATAGTGTGCTCGTGCCTATTAGGATGCCGGTACCTAATTCAGTCAGTACTGTAGTAGTATTTCATACCATGCCATTAAAAAGTCCACGAAATAAAGCTCAGCATTAATTGACAATAATAATAATATGCCAGGATTTTAGAGAGATCTAGAGATTTAAATAATAATAATATCTTCTTCGACTAGGTCTAGTATTTTGAGAAGACAGTGTCGATGCACATGCACAACATTGCTGCCAGCAGCTCAGTCTTCTCTTCTTTTTGCGTGTCGTTGTTTCTTTCCTCTCTCGTTCACAACTAACTAACTAACTAGACTCGCATAGCTTCTTCATTTTCTCCACAAGATGCGACACATGATTTATTTCTTGGTGAGCAAACCGCTCATATTATTGAATTTCAGTTTCGCTTGCTTGTTGCTTGTGTTTTTTTGCTTCTGTTGTGCACATTTAATTCATGATTGTGATGGTGTTCTTGTCGACGAGAGGAAGTCATGGGGTTGAAAACAATCGTGTTCTTGAATTCTTGTAGCTGCCAGCTAGAATGACAATGCTGCTGTAGGGGGGGGGGGGGGGGGGGGGGGGGGGGGGGGGTGGGGTTTGGGGGGGGGGGGGGGC
>Ga0100391_1003571_pt1 | contig 15633 bp, 6 predicted proteins | sample CryGeymeta201515_FD_81541 | JGI IMG/M metagenome (GOLD analysis project Ga0100391, IMG submission 81541) | Groundwater microbial communities from Crystal Geyser aquifers in Utah, USA - Crystal Geyser metaG 2015-15 | ecosystem: Environmental > Aquatic > Deep subsurface > Groundwater | place: USA...
AAACTACTACCGAAAATCAAATCACCTAAATCGACATCATCACGATTAAACCATGCATTACCAGCTTCAAGGCTAGTGCCTAAGTACAAAGGCAAATCGGTGATCAGCACATCGCGGCCAAGATCGTACTGGTAAATCACAGCACCAAAGACTTTATGGGCGCCGACCAAGGTATCTTTGCGGAAACCAGATAAGTTTAAGAAACCTCCTAAATCGGCAACATGCAAAGTAAAGTCGCCATCATTCTGGGTGGTTGCCAATTCCATTTTACCCACAATGGCATGATTACCGAGCTTTAATGCGCCTTTCCAATCGGCCTCAAATTGCCAGGCTAAATCATCGCTGTCAGTATTACTGACATTGCTTAAGCCTTTATATGACTCATCTCTTAAATAGCTGGTAAAAGTCAGTCTATTGCCTTCTGTTGGGAAACTAATGCTGTTGAGATTATCGTAGGCAACCTTAAAATAGCCGCCGGTTGAATGAAAATTAATTGAATCAACCAAGCCAAATTCACTGGTAACACGGCCATCTTCGGCGATAACACCAAATTCCATAATGCCATCAGAATTAAAGTTATAACCGATACCTAATACAATTTGTGCGACTTTATTCTCGAGTTGAAAATAACGGATATCTTGATCGTACAGATCCCAGTTTTTCATTTCATATTGAAATCTCGCTAAGCTGTAAAATGTTTGATCACGATCTAAGGGTTGATAAAACTCAGTCGCCACGCGCTTTTTAAAGCCAAGTTCTAATTCGTTACGCCACTCACCACCATTTTCAGTTAAGTCAGTCATGGTATACGCCAAACTTAAGGTAATCGCCGAATCTAAGGTGAAATCATCTTCCCAATTAAATCCCGCTTGAAAATAGTTTGGTCCCCATGATTTGGCCTTAGTGGTAATGGTCAGTATTCGCCCTTGATCAACATCTTCAAACTCAGCATCAACACGCTCAAATTTATTCAATGAGTACACCCGATTTAGAGCAGAATCGAGTTCCTCTTTACTCAGAATAATACCTTCAGTGATCCCTAAACGCTCACGCAGTAATTTCTCACTGACTTTTGATTGATTATCAAAAGCAATTTTATAAATGGGTTTTTTAAGCGGGTCGTTCCACAGTAAACTTTGTTGTAATTTACTTGCTTGATAGGCTAAGTAATCTTGTTCACTAATGCCAAGAGGTTGTAACTTCACTAATTCTAACTTAGCGGCATCTTCACCTAATTTTAGTGCCAATGGCATAATTGAAAAATCAGTGGTACTTAAATTATCAATGGCAGGACGAATTAAGATATCGCTCGATGTCAGCAAGGTTTTTTGCCGTGCAGTGCTAGCTTGAGTCAACATAGTTGATAGCTGCTCTAATACAGCAATGGTGCTGTCTAAGTTTTCTTGCTTAGTTAATGGCGAACCGATATCAACAGCAATGATGATGTCTGCGCCCATGGCTTTGACCACATCAATCGGCATATTATTGGCAATGCCACCATCAACTAATAAGCGGCCATTAATCAATGCTGGTTGCAATGCACCTGGTACCGTTGCCGATGCTTGCATTGCTTGCACAACACTGCCGCTAGATAACACCACGGCTTCACTAGTGGCTAAATCCGTCGCCACTGCTCGATAGGGAATAGCAAGTTCATCAAAATCACCAAACTGCTCAACTAAACCCGTCGAGTGGCGCAATAATTGCGACATACTTTGGCCACGTAACAAACCACTAGGAGAAGTTAAACTGTTATTGTTATAGCCCACTGTGAGTGGAATATTAAACTGATCACGTTGCTGTTTATCACGGTAGCTTAATTTATCGCGCGGAATAGTGTCTGAGTAGCCTTTAGACCATTCTCCACTGAGCATAATTTTTTCAATTTGGTCGGCGTTATAGCCTAATGCATACATGCCAGCAACATAGGCACCAATACTGGTACCTGCAATGTAATCAACAGGAATATGATATTTTTCAAGTACTTTCAACACACCAATATGTGCAGCGCCCTTGGCTCCGCCACCACTGAGCACTAAACCAATGGTGGGCCTTTCTTTAGACGCTTTTTTTGCTGCATAGGCAGGTTGCACCGCCAGGCAAAGGCACATACTGCTAGCCAAAAACCATATTAATAAGTTAAGGCGTAAGGTTGATTGCATAAATCATTCCGAAAGTAAGTAAAAACAACGCATTCTAACAACATTTAACCAATAGCCATACAAATGGATAGCCGCTATAGAATGATAGTGGTATCACAGAGAACCCATTAGTGTTCAATGCTGATTTGTCGCTTAATATTTTGTTCAAGATCAGCTTTGGGCATCGGCTTGGCAAAATAATAGCCCTGAATAATATGGCAGCCTCGTTGGACAACTTGTGCAAGTTGCTCAGCGGTTTCAACACCTTCAGCAATGACTTCAAGCGAGAGATTTCGTGCTAATTCAATCACACTGCTTACAATAGCTTGGTCAGCTTGATGGGTGTCAATATGGATTAAAAATGAGCGATCAATTTTCAGAATATTGACTTGGAATGAACGCAAATACGCGAGCGAAGAATAACCGGTGCCAAAATCATCGATCGCAACATCAATGCCTAACTGCTTTAACGCGAGTAAATGTTGGCTGGCAATATCGACTTCTTTCATCAATACACCTTCAGTAATTTCTACCGACAAATATTTTGCAGGCATGCCAGTTTTATGTAATGTCGCAGTTAAAAAGTCGATAAAGTCTGGCTGCCTAAAATGCATTGCCGACACGTTAACCGACACTTTTATTTTACTTTGGTACTGCTGATGCCAGCTCGCACCGTCGAGACAAGCTTGAGTGAGCACCCAGCGATCAATTTCCACGATGAGGCCACAAGATTCGGCTATCCCAATAAACACATCAGGCCGGATCATGCCATCTTTTGGGTGTTTCCAACGGATCAAGGCTTCAACGCCGACAATACTATTATGCTTATTCACATCAATCTGCGGCTGATAATACAGCTCAAACTCATTGCAAAGTATCGCTTGATGTAAATCAGCTTCTAAGCGTAAATGGTATAAGGCTTCAGCATTTCGCTCCGCGGAATAATATTGAAAATTACCTCGTCCCTCTTCTTTAGCGTGATACATGGCTAAATCAGCATTTTTAATCAAGGTTTCGGGGGTTTGGTCATCATCAGACCACATACTGATGCCTATACTAGTCGAAATGAAAAATTCCCGACCGTATAATTTAAATGGCATTTCTATTTGTTGTAACAGTTGTTTGGCTATGTGGTTGATGGTATCGACGTCTTTGGCATCACGCAGCAAAATAACAAATTCATCGCCACCAAAACGACACAACAAATGTTCTTCAGACAAGCAAGACTGTAACCGACTTGCGGCTTCAACCAATAAGGCATCACCCATACTGTGGCCATAAGAGTCATTCACATGTTTAAATCTGTCCAAATCTAAAAATAACAGTGCTAAGTTTTCATGATGCTGCTTTGCTGTTTCTATGACTTGTCCCAGACGGCGAGAAAACATCGCCCGATTCGCTAAGCCAGTTAACATGTCATTGTTGGCTAAACGGCGCAGATGGAGTTCATTATGTTTGCGCTCAGTGATATCTGAAAATACCACCACATAATGTAATGCTGAGCCGCTCACGTTGAACATAGTTGAGATATTTATCCATACCGGACATCGGCTACCATCGTTACAATTAAACTCGCACTCTCCAGTCCAAAAGCCCTCCTTGTCAAACACATCATCCATGTCGAAAGGTTCTAGCGTCTCAAACACTAATTTGGCAAACGGTTTTCCGACTAAATCGCTCTTTTGAGCTGCAAGAATTAAATTGGCCGCAGCATTGCTAATTTTGATGTGCTTATCGCTATCTAAGATCAGCATACCCTCTGAGGTATTTTCAAACGCTTGAGCTAATAAATTGACCTCACTTTCAAGCGCTCTTTGCTGGGTAATATCGGTATACATACCAGCAATATGTATTAACTTTCCACCACTGTGATCGACATCAGTGGCACGACCTTTAATTCGCAGCCAATGCCATTGCTGATCATATTGATTGTGATAGCGATACTCGATGTCAATCACGTCTGTTGCACATGTGATCAATTCATTCCAGGCTTTGGAAATCTGCTCAATATCATCTTGATGAATGGGAATGTCTTCTAGCTTTATGTCGATATGAGGCTCAGGTCCCAGTACACCACCGCGATTGTCTAATGAAAACATTCGAGTATGCTCATGCCATTGCCATAAATCTGAATCGCTACCTTTTAGTGCCTGGCGTAAGCGATCATCACTTTGCAGTAATGCAGTATTCATTTGTTTAAAGCGGCTAACCTGTCGCTGCCTAAAGATCAATAGTGCCAATCCAGTTAGCAATATGATCAGTATTAATGCACCTTTAAATTGTTGTGATCGCCACCAAAACTGCTTTACCGTAAATCGATATTGAAATGGCTCATTCGTCCACACACCATTTTTTTTATACAAGAGTTCAAGCACATATTCCCCAGCACTTAAACCGGTAATATTAATTTGTGACTGCCCTTCCAGTAACACGTAATTTCCCGCATCGGAGCCATTCTCAACCAAACGATATTGGATGGTCATGGGTTTATCATCAAGGTAATCCAGTATGGCTATTTGGAAGCTAATTAGGCTCGCACCCGGTTCAACTTGCGATAACTGGCTTGGAACAAGATAAACCGCTGTTTTATCCTCATAAAATACAGATACAGATTCAAGTATCGCCTTATCATTGACCGTTCGTGGCGCTAACTTATCAAGATCGATGAGCATAGCGCCATCTGGGGTACCGATAAAAAAGCCTTTAGCAGGATCATAAAATTTTGCCGACTCATTAAATTCATCGGAAATAAAACCGTCTTTATGACTAAACGAACTGACTTTACCTGTCGTCTTATTTATCTTGATAATGGCACTGGCACAGCCAACAATATGATCGGTTGCAGTATCCTGTAAAAAGTACACCACTTTACAATCTATTTTCCACTGTTGATCCAGTGAGATTATCTTATTAGTTTGCGTATTGTATTGATAAATACCTTGTTGGGATGAACCAAACCAGAGCACACTTGGCGCCACTTGCATAACACTGGTAATCGTTGGAAGAATAGTAAAATTGGCAAATAGATTTAATTTAGAAACATATTCACCCTCTGTGGTTAAATAGCCAAAATGTTTATTTCCAGCTAACCATAGATGATGTTCAGTATCTCTTAATAGGGCACTATAGCGAGCATTAGTCAGTGACTGCTGACCGTCATTGATCTCTTGTAGCGTCAGCTCATCCTTACCATCTTGCCAATAATACAAGCCTTTCGTGGTCGCAAACCAAATGACGTCACTAAACAATTGATCACGATAAATATTAATGATTACGCGATCAACCAGCGACGTTTTGCCACCACTCCAATCAGCAAAGCGAGAACTAATATTAGTTAATTTATTGACCACATATAAGCCGCTGGTCGTCGCTAAAACAAGGTGCTGCTCATCTAGAGAACTAATTTTATAAATACTGTCATTAAGTTCAAAACCCTTAGGGATCAGCATAATTGATGTTTGGTCATGGGTATTCACTACTGACAAACCACCATCAGTACCTAACCAGACGGTGTCACCCTCACTGTATATCGACCACACCATTTCATTATCAAGCTGATAAGGCGGCTTTTTAGAATAATCATCAATTAAAAAACTAGGCTTACCGGCAATGACCGCAAGCCCATCTCCAGAGCCACCAATCCATAACAAACCATCGGAATCGACTGCCATATCATGGATGTAATCAATATTTGCACGTTGCTTAAGTTCGTCACGGTATATAATTAACTTATTGTTTTCTTGACTCCAAAAAATCAATCCTGCTCGACTTGAAATCCATAAATCACCGTTAAGATCTTGCTCCATTTGCTCAACATAATAAGGGATCTCTGCTACAGCCTGTACTGTAAGCGCATCAATATTAAGCTTAAAGACTCCTTTTGATGTCAACATCCATACTCGTTGTTGTTTATCTTGAAACAACTTATTAATGGTGCCATTTTTATCAGACCATGGAAATTGCCCAATGAAAGTCCCATCGGCATGATGAAGCTGTACCTCATGATTAGTCGAAAACAAATAATTAGTATTATGTAACTCAAGCGCATTTCGCCAAGGCAAATTGCGATCTAATGTATGGCTTGGGGATAAGGAAAGTTGCTGAGTGATGTCATCAAAATAATAAACCTGCCCTGAAAAGGCCAATATGAGTAAGCGCCCATCAAGCTGACGCTGAGTGGCCGCTACGTGAATACTGTTATTGATATTGGTTGCATCATTATCTTCAGGTCTAAGGATCAAACTAAAGTGATTATCTAAAATACTGTATAAATATAACGAGGAATTGGTGCCAACCAGTAAATGATCTTGACCAGAGTTAACCACAGTAGAAATGAACTCGTCATCCAGAACTGAATCAAAACCGACTTTATCGATGCGTCTAACTTTACTGTTACTCACCCGGTACAGACCTTGCTGAGTCGCCAGCCAAACAAATCCATAATGGTCAAAGCTAATATCTTGAATCGTGGCATTAGCTAAACCATCTTGCGCATTAAAGACTCGCTGAACAATATCTGCGGCATTCACAGGCGCAGCGGCTAACGAACATAGAATCAGACTAACAGCCCCAAAAATTACCGCTCTGATCATAAATTAAGCCTATACCTCAAAAAGATAATATTGATACTCATCGTTATAGCGTCCCCTAAACCGATACAAACTGATATTCTTGTTTAGTCACGCTGTAGATAAAAGAAACAGTATAACTTTCTACATTGAGAGGAAATAATGACATGTACATCTATGCATTATTTTTAACACATTTTGACAACGCTTTATAAACAATATTACTTTTTTATAATTATATGTTTAAAAAAAGTAATATGCTCCGCTAATGCTAGCTTAAAAAATCAAATTACAGGTAAAAAAAAGCACCCCTAAAGAGGAGTGCCTTGTGCTGTTCAGTATCAGTTTAGATTACTTCTTTTTCTTAACCGCTTTAGGGTTAGGTAAGTCAGTAATTGAACCTTCATACATTTCAGCTGCTAAGCCTACAGACTCATGCAATGTTGGGTGAGCATGAATCGTTAATGCGATATCTTCAGCATCACAACCCATTTCAATTGCTAGGCCAATTTCACCTAATAATTCACCGCCGTTAGATCCAACAATAGCACCACCGATCACGCGATGAGTCTCTTTGTCGAAAATTAGCTTAGTCATACCTTCACTGCAATCTGAAGCGATTGCTCGGCCACTTGCAGCCCAAGGGAAAGTCGCAGTTTCGTAAGCAATACCTTGCTCTTTCGCTTCTTTCTCAGTTAGACCGACCCATGCTACTTCAGGATTAGTATAAGCAATTGATGGGATCACTTTAGGATCGAAGTAGTGCTTCATGCCCGAAATCACTTCCGCAGCAACATGACCTTCATGCACACCTTTATGAGCCAACATAGGTTGACCAACGATATCGCCGATAGCATAAATATGCGGTACGTTAGTACGTAACTGCTTATCAACGTTAATAAAGCCACGTTCATCAACATTCACACCTGCTTTTTCAGCAGCTAAAGACTTACCATTAGGTGAACGACCAATTGCGACTAAAACAGCATCGTAACGTACAGGTTCTGTCGGCGCATTCTTGCCTTCCATTGTCACGTAGATACCATCATCTTTCGCGTCAACGGCGGTCACTTTAGTTTCAAGAATAAGATTAAACTTCTTCTTAATTTGCTTAGTGAAAACGCGAACTACGTCTTTATCTGCAGCAGGAATAACTTGATCGAACATTTCAACCACGTCAATTTCGCTGCCTAAAGATGAATACACAGTACCCATTTCTAGACCAATAATACCACCACCCATAACAAGCAACTTACCAGGCACTTCTTTCAGTTCAAGTGCGTCAGTTGAGTCCCAAATACGTGGGTCTTCATGTGGAATAAACGGTAATTTAATTGGACGTGAACCTGCTGCAATAATGGCTTGTTCGAACTGAACAACAGTCACAGTGCCATCTTCAGCAGTCACTTCTAAGCTGTTAGGGCCGGTAAATTTACCAAAACCATTAACCACATCAACTTTACGCATTTTAGACATTCCGCCTAAACCGCCGGTTAATTGGCTAATGACTTTATTTTTAAAGCTACGTAATTTGTCTAAATCAATCTTTGGCTCACCAAAAACCACACCATGGTCAGCAACAATTTTGGCTTCTTCAATGACTTTTGCTACGTGCAATAGTGCTTTTGAAGGAATACAACCAACGTTTAGACACACACCACCAAGGGTACTGAAACGCTCAACAATTATGGTGTCTAAGCCTAAGTCAGCAGCACGAAACGCCGCAGAATAACCTGCTGGGCCTGCTCCTAGTACGACTACTTGAGTTTTGATTTCGTTACTCATGATTTCCTCTAATCTTGTTCATTCCGTGTGAAAGACGGATCGGCCCAAATGTCGATGTCGCCAGCTTGAAACTTACGTTTCACGTCCAATTTCCTTTCAATTGCGAACTAAAAAATTGGGATGGGCGCATTTTATACTCAAATCAATTTGTTTGAAACCGATCACAATAAAAAGGTCGCTCATATGAGCGACCTTTATGCTTATAAAATCAATGTACGAATGTCTGAAAGTATCGCAGACAAGGTGACACTAAAGCGTGCAGCCATAGCACCATCAATAACACGATGGTCGTATGAAAGCGATAAAGGCAACATTAATTTAGGTTCAAACTCTTTTCCATTCCACTTTGGTTTAATTTCAGATTTTGATACACCTAAAATGGCCACGTCTGGGTAGTTAACAATCGGCGTAAATGCCGTACCGCCAATGCCACCTAAACTTGAAATGGTAAAACAGCTACCTTGCATATCAGCAGACTTTAACTTGCCGTCACGCGCACGGATAGAAATGTCGGTTAATTCGCGCGACAATTCAACAATGCCTTTCTTATCAACATCACGAACCACAGGAACCATTAAGCCGTTCGGAGTATCAACGGCAACACCAATGTGGAAGTATTTCTTCTGAATAAGTGACTCACCATCACTGCTTAAGCTTGAGTTAAACACAGGGAACTCAGCTAATGCTTTGGCAACCGCTTTCATCATGAACACTAATGGCGTGATCTTGTAATCAGCTTTTTTCTTCGCAGCAAGGTCATTCTGTTGCTTACGGAATGCTTCCATCTCTGTGATATCAGCTTCATCAAACTGAGTAACATGTGGAATCGTAACCCAATTGCGATGTAAGTTAGGACCAGAGATTTTCTGGATACGGCTTAGTGGTATTTCTTCCACTTCACCAAACTTACTGAAATCAACCTTAGGCGCAGCAATCACGTTTAAGCCACCAGCACCACCCGAAACAGATGTTGATGCTGTAGCTTTAGGGCGTGACAACTCGTATTTCACAAACGCTTGCACGTCTTCTTTCAAAATACGCGCTTTACGGCCAGTACCAGACACCTTAGTTAAATCAACACCAAACTCACGCGCTAAGCGACGTACCGCAGGTGAAGCATGCACAACACCCGTTGATGCTGTCACGCTTGCACTCGGATGATGTGGCACAGGTGGAGTTGATGGGCGGCTTGCAGCCATGGGTGCTGGCGCTGATGCGGCAGGTGCAGATTCAGCAGGAGCTGGAGCTGCTTGTGCTGCTGGCGCTGAGCTAGTCGTTTCAATAGTGGCAATTAAGCTACCTTGAGATACTTTATCGCCCACTTTAACGGTTAACGACACTAATTTACCGGCAAAAGGTGCAGGCACTTCCATGGTCGCTTTATCTGTTTCAAGGGTAATTAAGCCTTGATCAGCAGTGATGTCATCACCCACAGACACTAGCACTTCAATAATATCCACATCACTAGCATCGCCAATGTCAGGGACATGAATCTCTTGTACCTGAATTGTCGTAGCAGAAGTTGCCGCTTGTGCTGGAGCCGCTTGCTCAACTGGTGCAGCAGCTTGTGGTGCCGGTGCAGAAGGTGCTGCTGCAGAAGCAGAGCCAGCAACTTCTAACATAATCACCAATGAACCTTCAGATACCTTGTCGCCAACGGCCACTTTAATCTCTTTAACTACACCCGCTTTTGGCGAAGGTACGTCCATGGTGGCTTTATCAGTTTCTAAGGTAATCAACCCAGTATCAACATCAATGCTATCGCCAACAGCAACTAATACTTCGATAACAGACACATCTGTGTCGCCACCAATATCAGGTACGTTAACTTCAATCACTTCTGCACTGCCAGCACCTGACGCAGCAACTGGCGTCACTGGTGCAGGTGCTGCAGCTTGAGCCACCGGCGCTTCAGCTTTTGGCGCTGGCGCAGCGGCTTCTTCTTTAGCAGGCGCAGCATCGGCTGCGCTCATCATCGCGATTAACGTGCCTTCAGACACGGTATCACCGACAGCAATTTTTAACTCTGCCAAGGTACCAGCAAAAGGTGCTGGAATGTCCATGGTTGCCTTATCGCTTTCAACTGTAATGATTGATGCTTCTTTTTCAAGAAAATCACCCACTGCGGCACAAATTTCAATAACCTGCACTGCATCAGTATCGATATTAGGAACCAAAACTTCCTTTAAATCAGCCATTTTGTATCCCCTTACGCGAACTGTGGATTGATCTTGTCAGCATCAATGCCATATTCAGCGATGGCTTTAGTCAGCACATCAACAGGCATTTCATTACGCTCAACAAGTGACTTCAGCGCCGCAATAACGATGAACTTAGCATCAACTTCAAAGTGGTGACGTAAGTTTGCACGGCTGTCGCTGCGACCAAAACCATCAGTACCTAGTACTTTATAATCAGTTGGTACAAAAGCACGTAATTGCTCGCCGTAAATCTTCATGTAATCGGTAGCAGCAATGGCTGGTGCATCTGCAGATAATATTTGGCTGATATACGCTTGCTTAGGTTTTGCTGTTGGGTGAAGCATATTCCAACGTTCAACCGTTTGGCCGTCGCGCGTTAGCTCGTTAAAGCTCGTCACACTGAACACATCAGCACTAACACCAAAGTCTTTCGCAAGGGCTTTAGCCGCTTTACGAACTTCTTCTAAAATGGTGCCACAGCCCATTAGCTGTACTTTACCTTTACCACTACCGGCAACAGACTCCAGCTTATAAATACCTTTAACAATACCTTCTTCGGCACCGGCTGGCATTTCTGGCTGAACATAGTTTTCGTTCATTGTGGTTAGGTAATAGAAGATATCTTCTTGATTTTCGCCATACATACGACGAATACCATCTTGTACTACCACGGCAATTTCATAACCGTAAGTTGGATCGTAAGAAATACAGTTTGGAATAGTGTTCGCCAATACATGGCTGTGACCATCTTGATGCTGTAAACCTTCACCATTCAAGGTTGTACGGCCAGAAGTACCACCAACTAAGAAACCACGGGCGCGCATGTCGCCAGCAGCCCATGCCATGTCACCAATACGTTGGAAACCAAACATAGAGTAGTAGATGTAGAACGGAATCGTTGGCATGTCGTTTACTGAGTAGCTGGTTGCAGCTGATACCCAAGATGACATGGCGCCTAATTCGTTAATCCCTTCTTGCAATACTTGACCGGTTTTATCTTCACGATAGTAAGCAACTTGGTCAGAATCTTGTGGAATGTATTTTTGGCCTTCGTGAGCATAAATACCCACTTGACGGAATAAACCTTCCATACCGAAAGTACGAGCTTCATCAGGAATAATTGGCACAATACGTTTGCCAATGCCTTTGTCTTTTAACAAGGCGGTTAATACACGAACAAATGCCATTGTTGACGAGATTTCACGGCCGTTTGAGCCTTTTAAAATCGAGTCAAAGATTTTCAGTGAAGGCACTTCTAGCTCTTCAGTGAATTTTTCACGACGTTGCGGTAAATAACCTAACAATGCTTCACGACGACTCTTCAAGTATTTTACTTCTTCAGAGTCTGGACCAGGATGATAGAAAGGCAGATCCTCTAACTGGTCATCTGGGATCGGAATATTGAAACGATCACGGAAATAACGGATAGATTCAGCGCCCATTTTCTTCACGTTGTGAGCGATGTTTTTACCTTCACCAGCATCACCTAAACCATAACCTTTAACGGTTTTAGCTAAGATAACCGTTGGACGGCCTTTGGTTTTCTGTGCATGTTCAAGCGCAGCGTAAACTTTAACCGGATCATGACCACCACGGTTTAGGCGCCAAATGTCATCATCTGACATATTAGCAACCATTTCGGCAGTTTCAGGGTACTTACCAAAGAAATGCTCACGGGTGTACGCGCCACCTTTGGCTTTACAGTTCTGGTATTCACCGTCTACGGTTTCTTCCATTAACTGTAATAACTTACCACTGGTATCACGGGCCAATAATGGATCCCAATAACGACCCCAAATCACTTTAACCACTTCCCAGCCTGCGCCGCGGAATTCGCCTTCAAGTTCTTGGATAATTTTACCGTTACCACGTACAGGACCATCAAGACGCTGTAAGTTACAGTTAACGATAAAGACTAAGTTATCTAATTCTTCACGGGCAGCTAAACCGATAGCACCTAATGCTTCTGGCTCATCACACTCACCGTCACCTAAGAAACAGTAAACAGTTTGCTTAGAACAATCTTTTAAACCACGGTCAGTCAAGTACTTCAAATAACGCGCTTGGTAAATCGCTTGAATAGGACCTAGACCCATAGATACCGTCGGGAACTGCCAGTAAGTCGGCATTAACTTAGGATGCGGGTACGAAGAAAGGCCTTTGCCATCGACTTCTTGACGGAAGTTAGCCATTTGCTCTTCAGTAATACGGCCTTCAAGGAAAGAACGCGCATAAATACCAGGTGCGATATGACCTTGGAAATACACCAAGTCACCACCATCTTGCTCATTAGGAGCACGGAAAAAATGGTTAAAACACACATCGTAAATTGTCGCGCTAGACGCGAAACTTGAGATATGGCCACCAAGCTCTAAATCTTTTTTAGAACCACGTAACACCATTGCCAAGGCATTCCAACGGATAATCGCCCGAATACGGCGTTCCATTTCTTGGTTACCTGGCATGTTTGGCTCTTGGCCTGCAGGAATAGTGTTTAAGTAAGCAGTGGTCGCATTGTAAGGTAAGTGAGTACCGTTACTACGCGCTTTGTCGATTAATTTTTCAAGTAAAAAGTGTGCACGTTCAGGCCCTTCTTGCTCTAACACAGCTTGCAGAGCATCAACCCACTCTTGGGTTTCTGATGGGTCTAAATCTTGAAGCATATCTTCAGACATCTCGCAGTCCTTCTCTATATACGGATTATATTTCGGCTTTAGTTGCTGCTTGTTGACACAACAACTCAGTTAAACGCCGCTCTTTAAACGGCGCAAACTACGTTGCAACCGACTGTCTTCTTTTCTTACTGACAACATGACTTCTTCGATATAGCTTAAGTGCTCATTCGAAGCTTCACGTGCAGCGTCTGGGTCCCGGCGTACAATCGCAGCCAGTAACGCGCGTCTGTGATCATTTGCCATGGTGGAAGCTTCTTCGCGTCGGCTTAAAAGTTCCAGATTTTGTGCCACATTTTTATGCAGCACAGGGGTTAAACTTAATACTAAATGCAGCATAGCAACATTGTGCGATGCCTCAGCGACCGCACGATAAAAACGCACAATGGCATCGGCCTGCGCTTCTACTTCCGTTGCGGTTTCAACTTCGTTAATACGGTTTTTAATGTTTTGCATATCCGCATCTGTGCCACGCAAGGCAGCAAAATACGCCATCATGCCTTCAGTAGCGTGACGGAATTCGAGTAAGTCATACTGACTTTCAGAATCGTTATGCATTAACTCAACGATAGGATCGGCAAGACTTTGCCACAGTTGTTCTTTAACATAGGTGCCACCGCCTTGACGACGCATGAGCAACCCTTTAGCTTCTAATTTTTGAATCGCTTCACGTAGAGAAGGACGAGACACTTCAAATTGCACCGCGAGTTCGCGTTCAGGAGGTAGCTTCTGACCCGGCTGTATACTGCCTTCTAGGATCATCCGCTCTAATTGCTCCATGATCACATCAGAAATTTTTGGCTGGTTAATCTTAATATAAGCCATCTGGCGCCCTGCTCCCTAAACAAGCAATTGTCAATTGGTCTTACCAATTAATATGAGAGAGCGCACTTTATCAAATCATACAAGCCATGTCTAGTTATCAGCATATCGACAAAGAACACAGGTTTGTTTAAAACGCTCAAGCCCAGAGGATAACGTAAATTTATCCTCAAGGGGTCAGACCATTTATCCGAAAGTCCTAGAAACTAGAGCGCTACGCTGCTAGAGGCTATAAAATCTCAGCAGCGAAGCGACCCTAGCAGGACGCAGTCCGCCCTAGAAGCGTAGCTGCCCTAGAGTCTAACTAACCAACCCAAAAATGGTTAATACCGAAACCATGGTTAATAACAATACAAAATTACGCTTGCTTAATGCCAGCAATGCCAATGTCGATTGCACACTCAAGGGTGCATTGCCCGCTTCAGGTAAGGACTCCGCGGCCACAGCCGTATACGTGACGATAGTTTTAGCATCCGTTTTGACACTTAAGCCATATTGTCGCCAAGCACTTAACCCTTCACTAAACTGGCCACTTAATACATAACCAAAACTAAATACCCGACTTGGTAACCAATCAAATAACATCTGCAAATGATCAACCAAAGGCATTTCAAGCTTATTTTTACTGTTGTACTCGCTATAAAAACGCACGCTACAATATAATATTGCACCAACTGGGCCTAAAAATATCAAGTACAAGGCAACAGCGCCGTAATAACGGTAATTAATCCACGCCACCGTTTGGCCCACTTTGCGGCCTAAATCCTGTTCATCTACCACATCCAAGCACTCGGTAGAGTCCAACTCGCTAGCGTAACGGTAACAAGCTTGAACATCACCGCGGCATGCCGCTTGAATATACTGTTTAAATACAATACGTAATGTTTGGTGACTAAAACAAATAATCGATATTAGCACCCAAAATAATAAGCTCAATAAATCAAATAAAATGCCATCAAGAAGAACACTTATCAAAAATACTGATACAGCCGGCAACACCAGCGCCACCGCTACGCCAAATTCCGATTTAAGCGATTGGCTGTCCCAAAACTGTTTTTGGTAACGCATCATCACAGTATCGAACTGCCAACTGCTTGGCAAAAGCTTCAAACGCTCTACAAGAATTGCCACTAATAATGAAAATAATGCCATGAATATCCTTTTAATTTATTGCGTTGTTGCTGTCATCATTAGAAGCGCTGCTTTAGTAGGAAAGGTGATAGCGGTTCCCCAACAACGACTCTCTCATAAACTAGTCTACAAGCTTAGGCCTCAATTACCTGCGATGGCCTGCTTATATCGATGCCAATCAAAACTGAACCCGGGATCGGTTTTGCGTCCAGGAGCAATATCGCAATGGCCAACAATATTATTTACGTTAAGCATAGGATACTGCGCCATTAACTCCAATGTTAACAGTATTAATTGCTGGTATTGTTGGTCG
>Ga0100391_1003572_pt1 | contig 15631 bp, 18 predicted proteins | sample CryGeymeta201515_FD_81541 | JGI IMG/M metagenome (GOLD analysis project Ga0100391, IMG submission 81541) | Groundwater microbial communities from Crystal Geyser aquifers in Utah, USA - Crystal Geyser metaG 2015-15 | ecosystem: Environmental > Aquatic > Deep subsurface > Groundwater | place: USA...
ATCGGGGAGATATCGGCCCGAAACGCCGCATCGGCGCGGCGGACCATGCTCGACCTTCGAGGCCCGATGATCGCGACGACCATCCATTCGTCCAGCATGGAAGAGACGGCAGGGGTATTCCGGGCGAGGACATACGGCGAAAGCGATCTGCCGGCAGACGTCGCCATCGTACACATCACCTCCGGCATGCATGACGGACGACGCATCGCACAGGTGGCGCGTTCGGGCTGACAGCTCCATGCAACATGGCTCCCGGGGAAGGATTCGAACCTCCGACCCCCTGATTAACAGTCAGACGCTCTACCGCTGAGCTACCCGGGAACATGCGGGAGGCGCTCCTAGTGGAGGATCGCCCATCCTGCAAGCATCTTGATCATGCATTCCTTCCTGAATCATCCGCGACCCGAGACCGCGCTGCAAGAGGATGTTCCGCCCAGGCGGAGAGGAAAACAGGGAGGCCCGAAAGGGACCTCATAGAGCCCGTTCCATGGCCTCCCAGAGCAGGGAGGCCCACATGGGTGCAGATTACAGGAAGAGCACGGGGCGTGCGCCGCGAACCGACTATGGGCCACGGAAGCTGGTCCCGGTGAGGACGGCCAGTTCACGGGAGAGACTCTACGGGAAGGGTGAGACGACTCCTTCCAACGACAATGCCGTCAACGACAACGTACCCGACGAATCACTGCCCCGCGGTTGGAGCATCCTCGAGCCCAACCGGGTGAAGGAGCGCCGCCTGGCTGCCGGCCACAAGACTACGCACTCGCTTTCCATGGCGATCGGGAGCATATCCTACCAGCGGCTCCACAAGATCGAGAGCGGGACCGTGGTCGTGAGGGATTCCGAATACGAGCTCATCGCGAAGAAGCTGGACCTCCCTGTGCATCTCCTCCAGCTGCCCATGCTCATGCATTCCGAGACCGTGAAATGGATGGAGATCTGGGGCAAGGACAGCCTGATCGAAGAAGGAGGCGATCACGACGCCGTCCTCCTCGCCGCCTACGTCCGCCTGCATGCACGACGCAGGGATGTGAACAAGGCCCAGATCTGCAAGATGGCCAAGGTCAACTCTCATGCCATGCATCACATCTGGCACGCCGCGAAACCGATCGACCGCTATCCCGACACGACGATGATGGCCACCATGATGCTGACCGAGAACACCAGCTGGGACAACGTCATCACCGATTCGCGTGCCTACTACACGGCCGGGTTCCTCACCGAGGACGTGCGCGCGGTCCAGAGGCCGCGGGTGCGCTATGCTCCCGAGGACCCGGACAAGAGGGCTCCATGGACCTATGATGTCGACCCGTTCCGCGCCCGCCGGCCGCGAGAGCAGTACGTCAACGCCTATACCGATCCCGTCGTCCCCGACATCCTCCCGAGCAAGGCAAAGGTGATCGAGGAGAGGCAGAGACGCATCGACATGCTCATCCAGAACTACAAGGACGCCAAGCTCATCCTGAAGATCGCCAAGGAGGACGAGGAACCCATCGCGACGCTGCTCGAATACCATCCCAAGTATCGCAAGGAGATCCTCGCGATCGAGAACGAGGATCTCGCCAGGGCCACACTGCACCGGATGATGTGCATCTGCTATCTCGAGGCCAATCCACGTGCTCCCGCGACGCCCTTCGCACGGACGCTGGGCATCACGGTCGAAAGGGTCCGCCAGCTGCGGCACAAAGTCCGGGCGGAGGGCCTGGCAGGGATGATCCTGAAGCAGGTCCAGGGACTGCAGGCATACGATCCGGAAGAGCCGCGCTGGGACGACTTCGGCATCGACAGGGTCAGGAGGGCCGCATGACCCTGCAACCCGTCAGGAAGCTCTCCTTCTCCGCTTCCGGCAACCGTTACGATTTCGAGATCGATGCCGACCTGCAGCGGGACAAGGCCAAGGAAATCGCCGCCATACTCGAGGACGAGGGTATGGAACCCGAAATCGGCAATCTTCCCATGAAGCGCATCATGCTCGTCGCAAGCGGGACGATCCGTCCGGTGGGCATGCGCAGGATAACGCAGGTCCTTGCCATCTGATATCGCGACTGGACAATACGGTCGTCACCCGACACCAACAGGAGATGATGACACCCATGAGAGAAAGGAAAACGCCATGATCTCCGTAGGCTTCTCACGCAACGATCGCGGCCAGCCCGTCATGCTCGAGAAGGCGTATCCCGACAGCGAACGTCTCCACTACGAAGATGGACCCAGCCTCGCCGAGGAATGCCGCCGGGCCGGGATGATCGTGTTCTTCGACGGGATGCCGGGAAGCGAGCACGAACCACAACGTCGCTACTCCCACAGCAGCGCTGACCTGCGATGAGACGCTACAGCTCATCCGGACGTATCGCCGAGAAGGAGGCGTCCCGGGCCAGGGACGCGGACGACCTCGCGTCGGGTCGTGTCTCGCAGGAGGACCTGCGCCGGCATAACGGATTCCTGTCTGGCCTCGACATCATCGATTCACGGATCGAGTGCGACGACGAATTCCATTGAGACCATGCCTTCCACCGGAAGAAACCATCGATTTCGCGAACGGGATGCCTGCCCGCACATCATTTCCATCATGCCAAGGCGCATCCTATAAGGGTGTGAGAAGCCTAGACAGGAGCCGGAACATGCAAGCGGGAGAGGTCAGCGATTTCCATGCGGATCCGGGAGATCACCCCGATACGACCATGGACGAGGAGAGCGCAGCCGCACTGAAGGCGCACATCGCCTCGGAGATCAATGCCGTCAACGATCGCTTCGGTCTTCCTGACAAGTGGCGCCTGCGGGCAGAGGTCATCATCATGTCAGCCGACGCCGACAGAGAAGCAAGAGCCAAGGCGGGGTACGGTCTGGGCCTGTCCCTGAAGACCGCGATCCTCGAAAACGAGCCCATCGTCAAGCTTGCCTGGGGAGACCCCGAGCAGCGCCCCAATGGTCATCACGCGTTCGTCGTGCATGCAGATGGAGTCCAGGACGAGTACGAAACGAGCGAACAGCACATCGAGAAGACCGCCCTCCAGTGCGCGCTCGTCATCGGACGCGACCAGGAACTGCGCGAAGCGGCACTCGATCCCGCGGCGCCTCCTCTCTGGGCGCGCGTCACGACGCCGATCTTCGCGCGCACGCTCGATGCGCACCGAAACATCCGGAAGGCGAAGAACAAGTGGCTCGCGGAGCAGCCCGTCAAGGAGAACGGGGCCATCATGGAGCCCGAAGGCTGGTACGCGCTCAACGACAGGACGGGCTACGCCTTCAGTTGGTGGACCGGAACTCAGAACCTCGATCTCCATTACGATCTCCCGCAATCGGTTATGACCAATCTGGAGACGATGAAGCTCAGCGACCTGGCGAGCATCCAGGGCATCGACCTGAGGGGAATCGATGCGGAGATCTCGGCCAGCTCCGGCGGAGGCGTCCTCGTCAGCTTCAGGCGCGACGAACTGGTGCGTCTCGCTCCGCCGCCCGCTGGCATCGAGGAGGACCCCGTCAAGGCATGGCTCGGCGCCGCCAAGCGAACGACCGCCTGATAAGTCGGCATCACCCGACATGCATGCATCCACAATCGGCATCAGTAGAGGCAGGAAAAAAAGACTCCGGACCAAGCGCACGGGATCCTGACAGGGCCCGTGCGCCTACCCGATGCGCATCCTTCCGGAAACCGTCCTATAATGACCGTGAGGTCTCCATGCAGGCCGCCGCAGTCCTTTGCACAGGGGTCTCATGAAAGTTCCTCCCATTCTCAAGGCGCTCTCTGGAGACAGGCTCCATCTGCGTTTCGGTGCGGATGCCCATCACGAGGTCGAGGTCGCGGAATGTCCGGCGCTGTGGATGCCCCGCGACGAACTGGCGAGCCTCGTCTCCGAGTGCGATGCAGTGGTGAAGGCATGCCTCGGCGGCGCCAGTCTGGGCTACGGCCTCTTCGGTGGCGACCTCGAGCCATGGAGCAGGAGCATCATCACGATCATCCGCCGCAGATCGGACGGGCGGGCCGTCGCATTCAACGCCATGCCGATCCTGCCTGTCCGGCGCGCCGGACAGGAGGACAGGCTGCTCCATCTCGGTCTGGTCATGGTCGATCCATCGGAGCGGGGAGAAGGCCTGTCCTGGCTCCTCTACGGCTTCACCTGCTTCGCTCTCTTCATCAGGGACGGACTGCGGCCCGTATGGATAAGCAGCGTGACCCAGGTCCCGGCAGTGGTCGGTCTCGTCGCCGAGACCTTCGCCGATGTCTATCCCGCGCAGCAGGGCACCCCCCAGAGCTTCGCCCACAAGCATCTCGCCCACCAGATCATGACCCGTGAACGAGAGGCCTTCGGCGTCGGGGACGATGCGGGCTTCGATGCCGAGCGTCAGGTGATCACCGATGCCTACACCGGTGGATCGGACAATCTGAAGAAGAGCTTCGCCACAGCGGCCAAGCATCGGATCGACGAGTACAACCGCTACTGCAGGGACCATCTCGACTACGATCGCGGAGACGACATCCTCCAGATCGGCAGGCTCGATCTCTCCACCGCCAGGCGGTACGCCCTGCGATCGGTTCCACGCGGAGCGCTCCCTGCCATCATCATCCAGATGATCTTCGTGGGCCTCTCCGCGGTGATCGTCCCGACCCTGCAATGGCTGGATGCCGGCAGGACGCATGGAAGGCTCCGTCCGTCATGACCGATTTCACCTACGAGGAGATGACCACCCGCAACATCGGCTTCGTCAGCCGCGCCGAGCAGGAGCGCCTGCGTGGGGCCTGCGTCCTCGTCCCCGGTGTCGGAGGGATGGGCGGCGCCGCATTCATGGCACTGGTGCGCGCGGGCATCGGCAGCTTCGTCATCGCCGATATCGACGCATTCGAGACTTCCAACCTCAATCGCCAGGCATTCGCCACGCTGGAGACCATCGGACAGGAAAAGGCGAGGGCCGCACGCGATGCCGCGCTCCGCATCAATCCCGGAGTGAATGTCGAGGTCCTGGGAGGGTCCTGGACGGACGAGCTCGACAGGCTGCTTCCGATGGCGGACGTCGTCGTGAACGGCATGGACGATGCGGCGGCCGGAGTGCACCTCTACCGCCGGTGCCGCACATCCCGCGTCACCGTCATCGATGCCTATGCCTCGCCGCTCGCTTCGGTCACGAAGGTCAGGCCCGGGGATCCCACCCCCGAGGAGCGGCTGTCCTATCCCACGATCGGCGTCGACCGGCACCACATCACCGAAACGATGCGGAACGAGTGCCTGATGAGGGAGATCGAATACGTCCTCACGCACAGCAGCTCGCATCGGTATGTCGATCTGGACATCGCCGGGGACATCGCCGACGGTCGCCGATCGCGCTTCTCGTTCTCGACCATGGTGACGATCGCGGGATGCCTCATGGCGGAGGAGGCGATCAGGGTGATCCTCGACCGCGATGGCGGACCCGATCACAGGGGCTGGTTCGTCAATCCCCATTCGGGCAGGATCGAGAAGCCCCTTCCCACACTTCTCGCAGCCGCCAGGGGCCTCATGGTCCGGCGCTTCATGAAGAAGCTCGTCGCATGAACGGGAGCACGGCGCAGGCGATCATCACGGCGATGGCGATCATCGGTCTCCTCGAGGGGCTGAGAGGCATCACCACGATCCCGATCGTCGCGGTGACACGCCGCCTGGCAACGATCTACGGGCTCCTGCTGGTCCTGCTGTCCTGCCGCCTCGTCATGAGCGTCCTGCCCGGCATCCCCGCCCTGATGGCGACCGTCCCGATGATGGTCGCGGCGGCGTGGCTGCCACTGGCCGGCATACGCTTCGTGGAGGACCTCGTGCGTCGCCATGCGCCGGTATCCGTCAAGATCGGCGTCCTCGCCGGAGCCGTCGTCTTCACCGTCTTCGCCTTCACGGCCGGACTGATATGGAACGAGAGGGTCCTCCATCTCCTCGCCGCTTTCCAGGGCACGACCCTCGTCGCCATGGTCGTCATGCTGATCCGAGGACGACCAGAGGTCACGAGAAGCGAAGGAAGCGCGGCCGCCTGCTTCCTCCTCGCCCTCGTCGCAGCCGTGCCGCTGGTCCTGACCGACTTCCGCGCGATCCTGCCGGACGCCGACGTCAGGGGCGGACCCTTCGCGGTCCTCCTGCTCCTCCTCGCGACCTCGAGGCTCATCGGGGGCGGAGGGACGTACCGTCACCTCGCTGCCGACGTCGCGCTGTGCCTTGCAAGCGGCGCGATCGCCTACGGAGCGAGCGACCAGGACGGCATCACGGCCGCCTTCTGCACCGGACTGACGGCCTTCGCCCTGCTAGTCGAGCGGTTCTCCGGTGCGCGCGGGAGACGCACGCACATCATCAGGACACTGGCGACGGCGCAGGACACCGGCGAGATGCTCGCGATCGACCCCCTCCTCTCCACCGGGCGGACCATCGAGGCGACGGACCTCGCCGAATATCCGGCGGACGTCGTCACGCGGATCGCCCGTCACAGGTTGCTGGGTCGCTCCGACCCGGATCCCGGAGTCCGGGATGCCGTCGAGGACATCCTCGATTCGCATGACGCGACCCATCTCCTTCGTCTCGAGGCGGACCCACCGCGTTTCCTGGCCCTGTCCGCAGGCGTCATGACCGACCAGGGGATCGATGACGAACTCATGGTCGCCGCAAGGATGATGGAGAGCCGGGCATGACCCTGACACTGCGAGAGGGGGACGCCGATGCCTTCTTCGGGGCACCCTTCGAGATCTACGGCAGGGAGGTGGGCTACGTCTCACCCATGAAGGCCGATATCCGGCGCATGCTCGATGCCTCTCGAAACCCTCTCTGGACATCCGGCAATCCCTTCCGCTTCTGGACAGCCCACAGGGACGGCCGGATGACAGGACGGATCATCGCCCACCTGCACCGGCAGTCCGACGAGATCCATGGGACGAACAAAGCGCTCTTCGGCTTCTTCGACTGTGCCCGGGACGACGAGTCGGCAACCGCCCTCCTCGATGCCGCGTGCGACTTCGCCCTCTCGCACGGCCGGAGCGCTCTCGTGGGCAATTTCAACCTGACGGCCATGCAGCAGATCGGGATCCAGACGGGAGGCTTCGGCAGGGAGGCCTACACCGACATGATCACGGGGCCCGGATACCTGCCCGATCTCCTCGAGAGGAACGGCTTCAGGCGGACCTTCCCCATGACGACCTTCGAGATCGAACTCGCCGATGTCCGCGTGCCGCCCGCCGCCGGCAAGGACGCATCCCACGGCTTCACCTTCGCGCCGGTCGAGAGAGGCACGTTCCCCGAGCGCATGGATGAGGCGCGCAGGATCCTCAATGCCGGCTTCGCCGGGAATCCGATGTTCGTCCCGCTCACCGAGGAGGAGTTCCTCTTCCAGGCCGACGGGATGACGACGATACTCGACCCGAGGCTCTCCTCGATCATGCTCCACGAGGGCGATCCGATCGGGGCGGTCATCTGCATACCCGACGTGAATCGTCTCCTCACCGCCACCCGGTCGAGGATCGGCCTGCTCACCCCCTTCCACTACCTGCGGCATCGTCTCTCCCGCAAGCGTGCGGTGCTCGTCTTCTATTCGGTGAGACCCGAATGGCATGGACAGGGCGTCATGCCGGCCATGCTCGCGAGGACCATCCACGCGCTCAGGGACGCGGGCTACGAGAGAGTGGGCGGGACATGGATATCCGACGAGAACCATGCCAGCCTCCGACAGATCGAGAAGGTCGGGGCGAAGCCGCTCCATCGCCTGCATCTCTTCAGGAAGGACCTTGCATGAACCCGGATGACATCGTCGCACTCGTCCGGCAGGCCTCGTTCTCGCCGAGCGTCCACAACGTCCAGCCGGTCCGCTGGCGCATCGAGGAGGACGGCGTCACCCTGTTCCTCGATCATTCGCGGGATCTTCCGGCGGGAGACCCGAACGGCAACGACGCGGCAATGAGCGTCGGTGCCGCGATCGAGGGCTTCGTCCTCGCGGCCGGCTCCTCGGGCCTCGCTGCCAGGGTCGAGGAGCCGGACAAAGAGACGATCGGTCGACTGGATGCCATGGTCCGCGTCCGTCTGACGACCGGAGCGGCCGCCGACCCTCTCGCATCCCATCTCGTCACGCGCCGTTCCCACAGGGGGACGTTCCTGGAGCCGACACCGACAGATCGTGACCGGGTCCGGAACCTGGGAGCGGACGATGCCGCGGCGATCACCGACCCCGAAGTCCTCGTCGAAGCCGGCCGACGGCTCGAAGAGGCGAGCTGGTCGTTCATGAAGGACCATGCCTTCCGCAGCGAACTCCTCTCCTGGATGCGTCTCACGCGCGATCACCCGGACTGGGACCGAGACGGTCTCAACGCGGACGCGATGGCGATGGGCAGGCTCGAGGCCGTGGGCGCTCGGCTCGTCCTCGGACCGCTGTTCGGGCCACTGCGCACGGTCGGCCTGGCGCGGCCGCTGGTCTCGGATGGAGACATGCTCGCCCGCGACGTAGGAATCATCCTCTTCCACAGGCCGATCGCGGAGGATCGAATGGAGAGCGGACGCCATCTTCATCGCCTCTGGCTCAGGATCGAAGCTGCGGGCTTCGGCGCCCAGGTGCTGGCATCGCTCATCGACGACGAGGACACGGCCGGATGGGTCGCGGACGTCATCGATCTGCCCGAGGGCAGGAGGCTCCTCTCCGCCTTCCGCGTCGGACGGAGACCGCCCGGGGACATTCCCGCTCCCGCACGGCTTCCGGTCGAAGAGCTACTTATCAGCGGGTGACGACCTGTCTGTATGTCTTTGCGATATTCTTCATCGGTCCTACAACGCATCCATTCATGCGGATGATGGAATTCATCCACGAAGACAATACGGGAACGATTAACAACATGCCAGATAATGATAACAATGACTCGGATGAAATCCTCGAAAGCCCTGCTGAAGCAGCGACTATCGTCTTTTTCATCGCGATGGTCATCTCCGGGCTGGCCTACATTATCATGTCGGTCATCGGATCATCCTACACGCCTCTCGCCTCGAACGTATCGATCGTCTCCGGGCTGCTCTTCATCGCATCGCGCATCTTCATGGACATCGATGCGACAGGAGTGGGACGCACCTTCCGGGACTGGACCGGGTTCGATGACAACTGGCACATGCAGAACACCATGAAGCTGTTGATGACGCTCATGGTGGTAATCCTGCTCGGAGTGACCATTACAGCGCTTTTCTCATGATAGCTCCCTCCCTGCTCCGCATTCCAGCCGATGAGCCTATCGTCGAAGCTGAGTGACCGGCCCGACAAGGGGGAAGAGGAAGCGAGAATCATGGAGGGAAGGAAAAGGCGCTACCGCGACGGGTCCGGATACGGGTCCAGAGGGGGTGGTATCCTGCGCAAGCAGGCGCTCCGCCCCGCACTCCGAGGGAAGACCGGTTTTCCCGATTGACCGGGCGATTGCAGGATGGCAGATCGGGAATATGAATGATGTCGATCTAATCCTCCAGCTTGGAGAAAATCATCTCAGATGTCTATGCGATCTGAGATCGACTGAAGGCCTACACGTCGACTATAAACTGAAACAAGACACTTCTCATGGAAAACTAGGCAATGACGATAAAAGAATCATTGCTAAGTCACTGTCTGCGTTCAGCAACTCCGCCGGCGGATCAATCATATATGGCATAGATGCATCCAAGAAGGATGGGATTGACGGAGCACACTCTCTTCATCCTATCTCGGATATACAGATTTTCAAATCTGAAGTTGAGGAGTATGTCAGCAGATGCATCGATCCAACTAATCCAGATATAGAAATCCACTCAATACCTAGATTGGACGTTCATCCTTATGATGGATCTGGCTACCTAATCATAGTAATTCCTCAATCCAGAAGACGCCCTCACATGAGTCTCGGTCCTAAAGATGGACATTTCTGGTATAGGACTAACGATACAACCCAGAGAATGGAAAGATATCAGATACAGGACGCGTTCTCTCTGCGAACTTCCCCTGAATTAAAACTTTCTTACTCATTTCAAAAGGCAATGAATGTTGGCGGATTTATAGCAAGAGATAGAACCACTAAATCTGATGATGTTGGAGTCGGTGGCCGCATGACCATAGAAATCGAGAATCTCGGACCCACCAGTGCAAGATTTCCTTATGTTAGCATAACGAATATGAACGGGCTAAACATCAATCCTCACGGAGTTAATGGCTGGGGCAAGTTTTTATTAGATAGGGTTTCTTCAGGTTCTAACTTTTTTCAAGGCGGTTCGGATACGATCGTTCATCCCGGTATGAATATACCACTAATGAAGGTTGAATTCGATATCTTAGTAAGGGATGGCGTAGTCCTTCTTTTCGGAAATCCCATAGAAGATGGATCTATCGATATTGAGTATAAGATAGGTTGTATGGATTCTCCTCAGTATTCCGAAGTATTATCTATAACTGGCGAAAAGGTATTAGATTTTTATCGTCAATCGTTAGACAAGATTGGTCCTGCATTAGGCAAGCGATAGCAACCTTGCTCCCTCTACGAGCGTGCAAAAGCGCTTACACAATGCCTATTCCATGCTCTCTGCTTAAGTGGGACACGCAGATCAAGATTTTAGAAAGATTCTCGGAAGGGATGTGGAAGAGCAGGCTTGCCTTCGTTCAGAACCGCAAATGTGGATGCAAGAATCTCATGTTCTTCGACCCCCATAAATGCTCTTACCCGTATCGGCTCTGCACCTGTCGCCTTGAAGGCCTCGGATAAAATGTCATCTAGCTCGGCCCTTGATTCTGCTAAGGGCCATCCTGTCCAGGATCTCTTCACTTCTTCCTTGAAATGCGCGCGAACCTCCACGCCTTTTTCCCACAGAATTATACCCGTAACCTGCTTTTCATGAAAAACGGGTCCAACAATCACGTCGAAAATCTCAGCCATGTGTTTCTCCTGAGCAATGGCCATCTTATATCGCTTCCGCGCTAAATTAACCACCCTCGCCCGTCCCTGGAGGGAAGAGAAGGGGACCCTGACGGTCCCCTCGGACCCCTACGGCGGATGCGATTGGCTTGAGGCTCCGGCGCGTCCTATAAGGATAGCATGACGGAAGAAGACCACATTTCGAGCTATGCCGACAGCTGCGGGCGGCACCCCTATCTGCCCTGCGACGTGCGTCACATCGAATACCGGCCGCAGGAAGACGACATCCGGGCCTGCCTCGGGGAAGCGGTCCCGGATAGCGGCGAGATCGATCAGGAAGTCGTCACCAGGCTGGCGGACATCGGCATGCGCTACGGAATCGATGCTCACAGGCTTCCCGGCATCGACACGCATCTGATCGTCATCGTCATCCATTCACGCATAGCGCGCAGGCCTGGCATCATACAGGAGCTTCCCCGGTTCAGCGATCGGCGACCGGAGATCGGAGATCGCAGGGATGGAGATCGACTCGGTCACCCGCCTCGCCGGCGCACTCAAGGACCTCGAGGGGCTCATCCAGCTCGTGGCCTGCTCCAACCTCATCGATTTCTTCGAGAGAGTAGGGGAGGTCGCAGGCGTCGGTCTCCAGGCTAAGGCGATCGAAGTGACAAGGCCCCACATGACGCGGCTCCATCCCGACAACCGCGAACTCCTCGAGGAATACATCGAGAAATGCGGTCCTGCCTGCGGCTAGAGGGAACTTAAGGCGGCATTCGTTCGCAGCGTTGGACGCCGACCAGAATCGAATAAACGGATTACCGGATGGAGCTTGTCACTTCAGCTTCTTCCTCCTACAACGGGATCAGTCCACGGCCAAGCCGTGCTTCCCTCACCTTCCTGAGACCAGGAGCACGGATCCATGTCCTACGTCGTCGTCGTGACCAAGCCCTCCATCACGCATAACATCCTTCCTCTGCTGAAGCGCATGCATCCGGGACGTCGCATAGTCGGCCTGCTCGACGGCCCGGTCAGCCTTCTCACGTTCCGCTATCCGCGCGGCCTGTCAATGCGCGACTATCCCTACGTCTCGGAGCCTCTCTGGCGTCCGAACACCGACGGCTTCGCGATGAAGCACGCCGTCTACGAGATGGTCGACGGCAGGCGTATCACGGTCGATGCGGACCCATTCACGACCGTTCGCGAAGCCGAAGCCGTGATCTGTGCCGAAGGCGACTGGTACGGGAATGCGGCGAACTTCGACATGCTCCTGCGGCACAGCGGTGGCGACGCGCTGGCCGAGCGGGCGCATGCGGTGGTGCCGCGGTTCCGACCGACCGACGGCCAGCTTCCGATCGAAGCGCACGAGATCGGCACGACGCACGATGCAGCCTTCCTGCGCCTGCGCGATGGAGGCCTAGCCAAGCGGCGCTTCGACTGGTGCTTCGCAGTCAACTCCCAAGCCATACTGGGCGAGGTCTGCAGACGCGCGACCGGCAGGCGAGACATGCCGCAGATCGGCAAGTACGGCCTACAAACGCTGTATGCCATGAAATCCATGGAGGATCCGACGGAAGGTCAGGTCCTGCGGGCGATGCACTGCTGGAAGGGGACGGGCCGGCATGCGCCCAGACCGGACGGATGGGGGATCGGATCGGCCATCTCAGCTTCCCAGATAATCGAGGACCTGAAGAAGGCGAACTTCGTCGATACGGCAGCAAGGACAGGACGGAACGGCCCATCCCTGCGAATCACCAAGGCAGGCCGACGATTGCTGGATCTGCTGCATCCGGACTGCGAGGACGTGGATCTTCCGTTTCGGATCCGTCAGTGGCAGGAACAGGGTAGTGGTTCGCATCCTGCAATCGACCGCTACATCCGCACCTTCTTCGGGAAACAGAAACGGTTCTCAGCTCGATCGTGAGGCTGCCCGGGCCACCACTTCCCGTTTCATGTTCCCAGGACACATCAAATCACGAGCCCTCGCCTGCGGCTAGAGAGGGAGCGAGAGGACATTCACCGAGGGCCTGATCCCGTCGAAGATCCATCAGCCGCCTCCATGATCCTGTCAGCCCCGATCGAGGCGGGCCAGGAAATCAGCCGAGAGGTGATCGGCGACGCTTCTCGTCGGCGCCTGTTCACGGGATGCGCGCAGCTGCCGGCCGACCGCCTTGCGAATATCCTTCGACGCGCTCCTCAGGGATTTCGATTTCGCGAAGTCCCTGGACAGTCCCTCGACGATGATCTCGGGGAGATCGGGCAGAAGCTCGCGGGCCATCCCCCAGCGACCGGCGATGTCCTCCATGACGTTCTCCAGGATGACCGGAAAATGCTCGGGGCCGGGCTCCCGGACCTTCACGATCTCCATCCTGCTCAACAGTATGGGCGACACGAGCTGCGCCTCGTTCGCCGCGAACATCCAGGAGATGTGGCCGAGATCCGCATTGGCCTGGAGGCACCGGTCGAAGTAGACCCTGCTCTCCTGTTCCTCGATCATCGAGAGCAGCGTCTCGCGCGGATCGCCGTTCCGGCATTCGCCAACCTTGTCGATCTCGTCCACGAACAGGATGGGATTGGCCACGCGCTTGCGATCCATGACGGTCAGAGGCCAGCAGGGCAGCGCATTCGACCAGCCCCGCGCGGTGCCTTCCAGATTGCGGTTGTCCGTCACCCCCGCGAGGCTCTGCCAGGCATAGGGAACGCCCGAGGACATCGCCAGCATCCTCGCGAAGTGGCTCTTGCCAGAACCGGGAGGTCCCACGAGCAGGATCGGCGAGAAGTGGAGCCATTCCCGACCGGCATGCTGCGAGAGGGTCATCTGCTCCTCGATCTCGCTGATCGCAGCCTCCATCCAGGGAGCCTTGCGGCGCAGCGTCGCGATGAGGGCCATGTCACCGGATGCGTCGGGCATCATGGCCTGGTTGCCCAGGAGCGGTCGGGGTTCCGTCAGCCCGCCCCAGCGTACGGACACATCGTATGGATGCGGTTTCCCGTCGTCCGCGGGCACCTCGCGCGGTATGTCCTCGATGATGACGATGTTCTGCGGTTCGACCTGCTCCACGAGCGCATCATGCTCACGTTCACGCTCGCGTTCGCGCTGCGACTGCCGCTCCGCGATGCGATCGTCCGCACGGAAGGACCTCTCCCTGATCTGCCGGAAGGACGCTTCGCGGAGGAAGGCGTCCTTGCCCGATATCTCGAGCATGACCCCGGTATCTCGCTCGGCCAGGTCGAGTTGATTGACGTACAACCCCAGCAGCAGATCATGGGCGTCCTCGATCTCCCATGGAGCGATCGGGGGAAGAGGGGATCCCGGGCGCCACGCCTTGAGGAAATGGCAGATCTGGTCCAGATCCACGCTGCGTTCCCCGTCCGGCATGAATCGCAGGAGATCCGCTAGAGCGGACTGGGCGCGGGTCGCCGGATCGAGCGAGTCCAGGACCGTCAGGAATGCCTCGCGACCCCGGAGCCCGACTTCCGGACCGGGATGGGGGCTGTGGATGAAGGTGGCCTTGTCCCGCACGCGGGCTGTCATCGTCTCCGGGTCGAGATCGGCAGGCAAGGGAACCCGGTCGAGATCCAGGACGCATTCGTCCTCGTACGCGAGGACCGGCAGGACGATGCTCTCCCCCGTAGCGTTGAAGACGAGGGAATACCCGAACCCGGTGACATGGATAAGCATGACCGACGAGACATCCCCGATCGGCAGACGGTGAAGCGTGCCTTCCCGCAGCGTTCCTGTGATCGGGTTGCAGTCGACTTCCCGAGCGCCCTGCAGCGCGGCATCCAGGAATGCGGAATTCTTCGTGAGGCAGCGATCATCGCCATGGAAGGGAAGACCGGAGTATCCGGTTGTCGACGACCAGTAATACAGCATATCGGACATCGGCCGGTTATAGGACGGAAGGCGATCGATCGGAAGCGGCAGGCAGAACCCGCCGGCAGACCCCGGATCTCACCGGTCCGGGCAATTGGTCCGAGGCGCCGACGTGTCCTATAATGATGTCATGACACTGCCTTCCTACGATATCGTCATCCCCTGCTACAACCGCGCGCACTCGGTCGGAGATACGCTGGAGAGCGCGCTTGCGCAGACCCGTCCTCCTGCTCGAATCGTGATCGTCGATGATCATTCCAGCGATGCAGACAGGCTGCCCGACATCATCGAGGGAAAGGGCGAGCACATCTCTCTGCTGAGGCAGGAAGTGAACCGAGGCGTCTCCGCCGCCCGGAACACCGGCGCCGCCCGCTGCTCCTCCGACTGGATCGCATTCCTCGACAGCGACGACACATGGCTGCCCGACGCCGCACAGGACATGCTGGGACTCGCCGACGGACAGGGACTCGATGTCGTGGTCGGTCATTACCGGCGCGTCCGCATGGGCGGCACGCCCTCGGTTCCCGAATGCAGCTGGGACGGCAAGGACATACATGCGGCACTCAGGACCGGCGGCGTCATCGGACCCAGCTGGTCCATGATCAGGCGGACCGCCTTCGATGCGTCGGGCGGCTTCGACGAGAACCTGCGCACCTGCGAGGACTGGGACCTCTTCCTGCGCCTCGCCACCAGCGGCGCGCGCTTCGGACGGATCGACTCCGTCGTGGCGCATTACCGGACCGTCGAAGGCGATCGACTCATGGACGACGATGCCTCTCTCAGCGAGTGCGAGATCATCGTACGCGAGCGCCATGGCATATAGGCCGAAAGAGACCGAGAGCTCCTGATCAGCAAGAGGAGCATACGGATGCTTCGTGCCCATCGGGTCCGCACGGTCCGCTCCGTGCCCG
>Ga0100391_1003573_pt1 | contig 15628 bp, 14 predicted proteins | sample CryGeymeta201515_FD_81541 | JGI IMG/M metagenome (GOLD analysis project Ga0100391, IMG submission 81541) | Groundwater microbial communities from Crystal Geyser aquifers in Utah, USA - Crystal Geyser metaG 2015-15 | ecosystem: Environmental > Aquatic > Deep subsurface > Groundwater | place: USA...
CACTTCCTGCACTAGCGCACCTGCTACTCCAGTCGTGGCGGGGTGTGTGAGGATTTATATATTACACATTATCTGACCCCATTGCGGGGTGCTCTTTTGGCTCAGAGGCATTATCTTCAGACGTATGATGCAATTATCAAAAGCAGAAAGTATCTCAGGATGACCAGCCGCGAATCCTGAATCTGCACATACTTCACCGTTGGATAGGTCCAAGCTACCATACTCAATAATCGAGTACTCGTCTTTGTTTCTCAATAGTAATAATTATGTACAAAATAATATGTACTCCACCGAACCACCACCAACAGTCAACAATAGTCCCTCATTTTTTCTTTCTCCCCTCGCACGACCTATTAAAATAATAGTACAGTAATTTCGATAATTTCGATTAAAAATAATTCCATTCGCTGCCGGTGACATTCATGTTTAAGATCAAGTCGCTCATTTATTCCATATTTTGACTCATAACCGGATGCATTTTGATCGCACATTGTGAACATCATGATAACCTCGCTCATCGTCATGTCCTTTATGATCCGGTGCCATGGAAAGTTCATGCAATCCTCTGATACTACCTACTACTACTAGTAGTAGACTACTCGAGGTTGTAGAGTAGCTATAAACACTTCCATAGCAGAGGTGGACATAGCAACTATATACACCACAATCGTTATATGCTGTTCCCGAGAGAAAAAATGACACTCTTTACAATAATAAGAGTGGTTTTCTCTCTGGTATGTCTCATACTATCGCAGGGTTGCATGGGATTCTCGACTGTTGCTCCCATCCAACACAAACCGGCTTCGTTAACCCCCCCTCGAATCAATTATCAACTCCAAAGGACCCAGATAAATGCCAAAAATCGACGTCGGGATGATTCGGAAATTTTTGATGATTGGGAGGATGAAGACAACGACGACGACTACTACTACGATGATGAGTATGACGATGAGCTACCCCGACGACGTCGTCGACGAGATGATTTAGGAGGAAATGAGCGCGGCCAGCAAGATCGAGGTCTGGATATTCCTTCCTCGTTTGGTCGACGAAAAGGTTGGCGTCTTCCTGAATCTGTCTCAAAAGCTCTGCTGGCAGGTGTCTTTGTCTTAGGAATTGGGCTCGGTGTTACGGTCGACTCTGCCATCAACACTAATCCACGTGATTTGGCGAGTCGTGATGCAATTGATCAGGCTGCGCCCAATTCGCAACTTTGCGCTAATTATGGAGCCAGTGCCATGGCCTTTGATCAGAGAGTTTTTGTGAGCTTCAACCCATTCAATATTTACGTCGCTCAGGCAGATGTCAAACCAGCGTGTGTTTTGAGAGATGCCAATGTGGTGTCTGTGCTTCGTGACAGCCATTTGATCAACGATGATGAAGTCCGAGCCTGCAAGAAAAACATGAATACGTGGGCCTTTGTAGGAGACTTGAAAGAACAACCGCAGCTTAGTTGTGTATACAAGAGTGCCGATGCTCAGAATGAATTCCTTTCCGATCCCCGTATTGGCATTGGCGAGGATTACTTGGATGACGAACGAGAAGCCATGGCAAAACAAGGTACAAGAAAAATGGTCAAAGATAGTCTTACCAAGGCGCAAAAAGATGGCTTACGAGAAGCAGCAGCAGCAGCTGCAGCCGCCAAGTAGATAGGCAGTGATAATAATGCGAAGCAAGCAAGGATTGATCAAATTAAACATGCACATGGCGATGCTATTTGAGTAACCACCCGGTTGTTTTCCGCGTTCTTTGATGTTCAAATATCTACTCTACGTTTTAACAAATACTGGCTGCAGCTAGATAGGAAAGAATTGTATATCTATTCCCTGCTAAGAAATTTAATGGAAGCCCCATTCACACAGAAACGAGGCAAACGCTGAGAGGATACAGGCATGGGATCTGATTTTGGCATGGTCTTCATTAATAATTTGGAAATAGAGGGATCATTTTGCAAAGGCCCGTCCGGAAACACGTGCCCTAAATGAGATTTGCAAGTACTGCACCGACATTCTAATCGGCCATCAAATTCTCGCTTGTAATCGATTGATCCTTCTCTCTCACTTCTCCAAAACGAGGGCCAACCAGAGCCCGAATCGTATTTGTAAGAGGAATCAAAGAGTTCGGTTCCACAGAATGCGCACAAATACACGCCGCTTCTCTTTTCGAAGTTTAAAGGCGATGACCACATGGGTTCAGTAAAACCAGCCTTCAGGACTGCAAGTCGAAAAGGATTCCACGTCTTCATCTCTATCTTTTCTTCTGGCTGTGATTGAGTTTCTGTGTTACTGTCGTCACTAGAAAAACGAGATTTACCAGTACCTTTGATCTGAATGCTGTTGCTGCGGAATAAACCCAGAACGAAGGATTCACAAGGGACAGCTACTAGCAAGAGAAGAGTAACCAGAAATATAGGAAACTTTTTGTTTGTTCTCGACATTATAGGATCCTATGAAGTGATTAGTCCGGAATAATATGAATTACTCGATACTCGAGTATCATTATTGTTTTTGTCCTTTTTTGTTGTTGTTGAAATCTCGGAATTACAGTCCTTGCGATGAGTCAGGCGTGAATGATCTTTGGTCAGTCATGAGGATGACACCAGAGATTGAGACCACCTTGCTCGATCTGAACTTCTGTTCCTCTCTGGTGACGGCGTCACCATTTTTTATTTTTGAGACCTCTGATTTTGTCTACGAGCACTACTAGTTTAGTAGCTAGCTCCATCTACTTTTAGCAGCTACCAGTAATACTGGAGCTACCACTTGCATTGCCTGGAAAGTTGAATAAAGTCCCCCAGGGAGTTCGCGTCCCCGGTGTTGGAGGATCCCTAAGTAGGTCTGGCTTGCTTGCGAGTTGGGCGAACTTCTATATGTTATACATGTTATACATGCTACAAACGCTCGGGTCATGGAGCGCCGATATTTTTTTCAACCATGTTTATACTACAATGATGGTTGATCTGATGGGTTTATTAGATTAAAGGGGCTAAGTTTTCGGGAGTAATTAATTCGTTAACCTCGTTATTATCCTTGAATTCGTAGATAGTATACCCGTATGAAGGCATGAAATGTTTCTCTCCTATAATAATTCCAAATCCGTATGGGTTATCGTCGATGCATCCGGCTGTAACATGTCCTTGTTCTGCTGGATCATGTTCGTGAATGTTATAGCAATAGGTACAAGAAACGAGAGGACTTCCCTGTTCTCGAATCGCAATTGGAATCCCATGATACTCTTGTAAATACTCTCTCATCTGCATTGCGGTCATCGGAATCCCATTTGCAATCCTATTTTGGGTATTTGCATATTGGTTGGTTGGATATCTGTATTAAATTGTTCCCCGTCCGTCATCTTAGAATCTTATGAGATGGTCCGTATTAGATGATTAGACGATGTAGATATGTAGAGCCACACTGGGACTATTAACTCGAGATTCTATTATCTTTCCCGTCTTTGATGACGTCCAACTCGTGACTTAATCATTCGTGGACAGAGGTGAGATAAACCATTATTACCTCACCTCTGTCCAGTCCATGATCTGGAGGCCCGATTTTTCTTATAGTATTAGAGTAGTCAGGCTCGCGCGCTCCCGATTTTCGGGTCTTTCGTGTTTTTTGGCTGGGCCAATATCGGTCTGGCTGTCATCTGTATAAGCCTGCGCGGCGACTGAGCGCCCTCTAAGTTCAATGTTAATCAATACTAGATGATGTTGTTAATAGTTCAATGTTAACTAATACTCTATTAATGTTGTTTCGTTATTCATTATTCGTTGTTGTTGGTATGAAGTTCATCATGTTGCTTATTGGTGTCAAGTTCGCGTTGTTGGTACGAAGTTCATGTTGATAACCCTTTCATGTTGATAACACCCTTTCAATAAACTGAGACTAATCATAAAGACACATCATAAAGACACAAATTAATGATGTCTGGTTGGGATGGAAGACGAAAGGTTCGACGATGGAGTTTTATTTTAACGCAGTTCACTAACGATGATATAGACCGTCTAAAGACCCTTTCTCGTGAGGTATTTATCTATGTTGCCTTTGCTTCGTGTAAAGATGATACCGGAAATGATTTCATTCAAGGCTTCTGTTACTGCAAGAATCGATTGCACGAATCCTTTATTAAACGCATCTTTGGTAATCGGTTCATGTTAAGCATACCCGGAAATGCCCACAACGTGAAGGTAGCACTATTTATGATATTCTCAGCAGAGCACCCTTATGAATATGGTGATGATAATATACCCGCCCAGTTTGTTAAATATGTTGACGAAGTCAAGAGCTACAGGCGCAGTATAGACGATGGAAAGTCATTTGAATACTTGTTAAAAAATCATCTTAAAGTTGTATTGCGATATCCCTTTCAGGTACGAAAGCAATTAGGTTTTGCGACAGCAAAGTTAGGATCTGCTGAATGGGAAGCGTTCCAAAGTCCTCATGGATTAGTTTGGAGAATATATCAGGCACATATCAATGGTGATATTTACGTACCATCTGATGAAGATTTAAAGCAGGTTCCAAATATAACCAATTCCGGACATCCAGTTATGATGAAAGTATTCAAGAATTGGAAAGCATTATACAATATAGAATAGCGTTTCTATTCATCATGTCCCTATATTTCAGCATGGTTATAGAGTTTAATTTTTCTCTTTTCCTATAGTAATACCCTATTTTTTGCAACCTTCTTCTCTCTCGTTGCATGTCATTCGTATTCGTTACCACAACAGCTTTCGTTGATGTCTCCATGTTGAACAGTTACATGTTATGCGTGATCATATCTGTCATGTTGAAGGAATTTAAATATCGTAGCTACAAGGGAGCAGTTATATTTTAACCACCTCCGGTCCACGATTTGAAGCTCTGGAGGACGTTGCGTCTCCCATCCCCTCATAGGAAAAAAAAAGTTATCCTACTGGAAACTGGGATCCGCTGAACGTGACGGAGTCTCTGTAGCTATTTGAAACCTCTGAAGATATTTGACTATCGTCCTCTCAAGCTTCTACTTGGATTTTGGCAAAAGTGATTATTTGCTCTTTTTCAGCGGAGCAGCCGAGTAATAAGAGACTGAGGGTTAGTTTGCGTTCAAATCGCCTGATGCATTTCATTCAACCAGCTACAGTAATTAGCAAGTGACCTACCAGAAAGAAGCTAGTAGTCGCACGAAAAAAAAATACCAGAAATTAACCTGATTGATTTTTAGTATGAGTAGGTCGGCCGACTTCACTTAAAGGCTCTATTATACGTTATGTATCATGTAAAGATCTATATTGTTGCTCTCTAAGAACTGATGGCGTTGAAAACACCAGCGCACTCGTAGTTTTCCTTCGCAACTCTTAGCATGAGAGTGATTCTTTATGCATTAGGAGCTGTGCTGCCCGCTTGGCCCAATGCAGGATTGGCAAGAGCTGACGGCCATATTAAGAAGCGACCTCGACGTTGGCATTCTTGATCACTTCGGGGTGTCAAGCAATCAGAGTTGGAAGAGGCTTGTAGAAAAGGTCGAGGATTCTTCGAGGACCGAAACGATGTCTGTTTGTTTTGAGATATCGATGTTATGCGCATGTACTCAAAGTCGTCGTCACCATCAGGTGATAAGATATCTGCAAACAAATTGAGGGTATCACAACAGGCAAGGCTTGCCTGGGGGCAACCTTGTAAAGTAATGATGTCGTCATCATTCATTCCAAGTTGCGCCTCAACCAATGCAGCGGAAGGACTATTCCCGATGGATTTCTCAGTATTCAACGTCTTCAAGGGCGACTGCGGATCCCCGCTGTTGTCGGACGTTGTGTCATTCCTATTCTCAAGATCTTCAAGAGCAACGGTGTTGTCTATAAATTTATCTGGGAACCTCTTCATCTTCAATCCGAATATATTAACAATTACTCGTACTTTGCGTAAACCCGCAAAGTACAATGGTACGTAATAGATAAGGGGAGGTAAAGTAAATAATATCAAGACGCAATTGAGGTGAGGCAAGTAAATCCAAGAATTACTTACAAGAATTCCAGCTGTTCGCAGTGATTATTGGAGGCAACTCTTTGCAATTAAAAAATGCGACTCCGACTCCAAACGGCCATCAAAGAGAAGCCATCCTTTTCTCCAGAACTGAGAGGCTTTATTCGATTGTATTGGAGTATTGGTACGTACCGCCTGCTAGGAATTTGGGATCGAATTTAGGGACTGGAATCTGAGTGATTTGATTTGGCCCAAAATAAAATTCCCAACGTTAATATGTCAAAATTGATCAGAACGAATTCATAGATCAGAATTTATTGCTGCGTTCCAGGCCAAAATAATCCAAATTCTTGAGCAATTCGAAATAAACTACTACAGTAGTAGGAATATTTTTTTGGTCAATAATAAGAAAACAGATGCCACTTCAAAACTATGATAAAATGCCTCTACTAGTAGGCCTCCACTATCTTATTATTAAGAGGTTTTTCTCTGCAACAAAGTCGAACGATTCACCATTAGCTAGGAACGCTAATTGTTCTTGTTGTGTTCCTCCACTTTTTTGCCATCATTATTATTATGGCTCACCAAGCAAGGCCAGCACACTTCTTAGTATCAGAACTGTGGTAGATAGTTATTTACTAATTCAAGCACCTTCAAATGGTAACACAGTGCTAAATTAAAAGGCAAAATTCTATTTTCAGCTGTGAAAGTAGTCCTCATATGGTGGGCAGCACAATGCAGGCGCACAGCTAGCAGCACGCAACAGGAAGCTACACTAGTGCTCGCTTGGATGTTGCAGCATCAGGGGTGCTTTTCTCGTCACTTTCCAAATAATCAAAGAAAAGCTTGAGTTCACGTGGGAGTGCTTGATCTGGCAAAGGCAGTGAAGTGCGTAACCTGGCAGTTGGAGAGGCGAGCGAGAGATGATAGCACTGCAGTACTCTAGTAGTCTACTCTACTACTAGCTCGTAGTAGTAGAGTACCGTATTGTTGTTGTTGGTCGTACAAAAGTATGCACGATTGAAATTCAATCAGTGTGCGTCCCTAAAGGCCTGAGTGGATTTTGGAAAAATCCCTTTTTGCTGTCAAGTGCAATTACCAGCAACCAGCAGTGATGGATTATTGCATATACCTTCTGACTTCTTAAGCTACCTCTGAGCCAGTTATTGATCTTCTGAAGCTACCTCTGGGCCTGTTATTGATACGCCATGCTATTCCGCTTGGCTGCCCCACTGTCCATCGCTTTGTTCCCCGCTCGATCCTTCGCGCCCACACGCGTTTTAGCAGCATCATTTGTGACCAATCGTCTGGGAACGTGTCCGATTTCAATGTCAAGTGTCGAAGAGGATCCGTATATTTGGCTAGAAGATGTCGAATCTGAAAAGAGTCTTGCTTTTGCCAAATCTTCTAACGAGGCCTGTTTGAAGGCTCTCGGGGATCCGAAAGAAGGACCTACATACGATCGTGTTTTGGCCGTCTTGGAGAGCAAAGATCGCATTCCCTATGCCAGTAAACTTGGATCGAATGATAAGGGTGAAGAGCTTTTATTCAACTTTTGGAAGGACAGCACCAACCCTAAAGGATTGTGGCGCAAAACCAGTCTCACTTCGTATCAGCAAGATGAACCTGAGTGGCACACTGTGTTAGATTTGGATGAATTGGCAAAAAAGGACGGCATTAGTTGGGTCTGGAAGGGTAGTCGGCATCTGCCACGTGCCAGAGACCCATTGTCACAAGGCGGAAAAATCGTCACTCGTGCTCTCATCCAACTCAGCCGTGGTGGCAGTGATGCGGTTCACATTAAAGAATTTGACTTTTTGACTGGCTCATTTGTAAAGGACGACGAACAACCCTTTGTATTGGGAGAAGCCAAATCGCGGGTGAGCTACAAGAGCCGTGATTTACTCAGCGTTGGCAGCGATTTTGGTCCAGACTCGTTAACAGATTCTGGCTGTAAGTTCATCGGTATACCATGCTGTTCTATGTCTTCTCCTCTATGTCTTACTCAACCATCTTGGTTTTTGCCAAAATAGACCCTCGGACGGTTCGTGAGTGGGTCCGTGGTACCGATGTCGATGACGCTCCCGTTGTCTTCGAAGGCGAAACGACAGATGTTGCCGTTGGTGCCTATGTAGATGACCAGCGCCATCGTAACGGTCCTATTTACGAAGTACGCTACCGATCCATAACATTCTACGCATCCAAACGGTTGGCCCGCATTGTTGAGTACGAGCATTTGTTAGCCCCAGATGATCCATTACGACAAAAGGCGGGTGCTGAGCCAGAATTTACCGAAATCAAAGTTCAGGATGACGCAGAAATCGATTTCGTCGGAAACATGATGATTATCAGCTTGCGATCCGATTGGGAGCCAAGCCCTGGACAGAAATTCATCACAGGATCTTTGGTTTACGTCAATGCCAAACAGTTTCTAGAAGCGGGCCCTGAAAATTGTGAATACAAGGTATTATTTCGTCCGGAAGAACGATCAGCTTCTGAGTATTATTGCTGCACAAAAAATTACGTTTTACTGAAGATCTTAGACAATGTGAAAAGCCGAGTGGAAATGTATAGAATTAATGAGAACCAGCTCATTCGTGTTGGCAAAGATATGGACCCCAAGATTATGGACATCTCAATGTCTGCCGTGGATGGCTACTCTGACGATCGCTTCTGGCTTACAACCAGTAGTTTCTTGCAGCCAAGCACTTTGTCGCTTGCGGATGTATCTTTAGTAGAATCAGACGATGCCAAAGAAGACATAACAGGATTTGCGACTAAAATAGTAAAAGCACTTCCGCCCCAATTTGACGCGCAAGGGTTGGATGTGATCCAGGGAAGCGCCACAAGCAAAGATGGTACCAAAATCCCCTACTTTTTGATCAAAAAGGAGGGAATTGAGTTAAACTGGAAGAATCCAACTTTGTTGTACGGTTACGGGGGCTTCGAGATCAGCCTTGGACCTCACTATGTTTCAACCGCCGGCGTTGCCTGGTTGGAGCGAGGAGGTGTCTATGTTGAAGCAAATATTCGAGGCGGAGGTGAATTCGGAGCAAAGGTATGTATTTTACTGTCTCTGTTTCGATGATTCATCGCGTTCATGCTGGGCAAAGACTAAAACGCCTCCACTTTCCTGGATATGAAGTGGCACCAAGCTGCTCTGAAAGAAAACCGCATCAAGAGTTATGAGGATTTTATTGCTGTTGCCGAAGAATTGATTGAAGTTGGCTACTGCAAACCAAAAACGTTGGCCATCAGGGGAGGCAGCAACGGTGGATTGCTCGTGGGTAACATGTACACAATCAGGCCGGACTTATTTGGCGCAATTCACTGCGCTGTGCCCTTGTTGGACATGAAGCGCTTTAATCTTTTACTGGCCGGTGCCAGTTGGATGGGGGAGTACGGCGATCCATCCACGGATGACTGGGAAAATTTCTTACACCAATATTCGCCCTACCACAACCTTGACAAATCTGTGGATTATCCTCCCATGCTAGTGACCACATCGACTCGGGACGATCGCGTGCACCCTGGGCACGCTCGAAAGATGGTAAAGAAACTATGGGATCTAGGCAAAGATAATTGTTTTTACTACGAAAATATAGAGGGGTGAGTATTTTGTCATCGTGCGGTTTCATTGGTGGGAAGATTGAGCTCACACACCCTTTTTCATCCCTTGGCGCTGCAGCGGCCACGGCGGCGCAGCCGATGCTAAACAGAGTGCGTTCATGTTGTCTCTGGCATACGATTTTCTTTTTAAAACACTCAGCGACAACGCCGTAAAAGTGTAATACAGTACAAACCTTAAGACTTTCAGATGTATTAAAAGTTGAAGCATCAATTAATACCAGCATCTCGGAACTTTTTCAACAGTGGATCTTCTGTCGACAGCTCAAAAGCAGACGGCGACAAATCTTCTGTTGAAAATTTTTGGGTCGTCTTGGCAGCAATGGTTCTTTGCAGAAGGGCTTCTACTTCTTTCGCTCGTCGTTCGATGGATGCCACGTTGCTTTCCATCTGTTCCAATCGCTTTTTGGCTTCGACGCACTGCAGCAAGACTTCTTTGAGCTTCTTCTGAGTTTGAGTTCTATCGAAGAGGAATTTTTTGGCTTGTTCTTCGTCTCCAGTCTCCATTGCTCTTTTAGCCTTGTCGTATAGTTCGTCTGCATCCTTGTCTAAAATCCGGGCAAAAGATTGTTGTGTATTAAGGCTGTCTTGCACAGCCGTTAATCCTTCCATACTTCGTTCTAAAGCCAGTCCGCATTCTTGTGCCGATGCAAGCATCTCATCGGTGATACCGAGGCGTTCCATCTCTTCTTTTCGGGCACGATTCTGTGCATTGTTGGCGCCAAAGCCGGCTCCAATTTGGGCCCCAAAAAGTGCGCCAAAAGGTCCCAACAAAAAACCACCCAAGACAGCGCCCGCAACAGTTTCACCCGCCCCTCCTTTGGCTGCTTGACGACTCCTCTCTTCTATATCACGTTGGAATTTATTTTCTTTAAAGGAATTGGCAGAGTGTGTTTTTAGGATTAATATTCGCTTTGTCGAGATCTGTTGATGTTGATTCAGAAAGGCCGCAGCAACTTGGCATTGACCCCCCGTAACAAAAAAGAAGCATGCTGTCTTAAATAGGTTGGGCATTATTATGTCACTTTTGAAAATTCTCAAGCAAACGTGGTACAGAGCTGAGCTAATATTGAAATGAGGCGTCTACCACTAGTAGATACGCAGTTGGTTAATAATATTCAAAGCTTGTTGATATGTATGTGTTCGAATTTCGAATAGACTGCTGGTAATACAGTAATACAGTAATTGAGAAATGGAAGCAAGCTCGAGATGACGCAATCTTGAAAGGGAACTTCTCGAGCTCGGGTGTCTCAACAGACGGTACTTCCCTCATTTTTTCTTTTTTCTTTTTCTTTTGCAGAGGACCTCCTATTTTTAAAAATCTAAATATCTGTTTCATCCCTTGCAAGCTACTCCACTCCAGCAACTACTGTCTGCAATCGATCGGCCCATCGGCGTATGTCACAAAAAAATCCCCTGTCTGAGCTAAGCTTGCTGGAACAGAACTGCCATTTCTAGGCAACAAACCCGTGAGATCCTATCCAAAGTGGTTCGAAAGCTTTTACAAGGTGTGAGATCATCCGCAATGATACCAACAGCTCTTAACATTTCTTTTCTTCTCCATTCAAAGAACCGGTTTGATGGTTTGATGAAATATTTTTATTGTTGAGAACGTTCAAGAAGGCTGCCACTTCATCTTCCGCGAACGCTTCAGAAGAAACTGGTTGTTTCAAGCTTCAAGCTCCTCAATGCCGAGATTTTATGCTGATAAAGTCTTTCAACGTGAACCCGACCATGCAAAACATTGATTCAAGATGGGTATTGTGGAGTAATTGAATGAGTTGGGTAACCACGGTTTTGTGACGCGGATGAGCAGTGGTAACAACACCGGATGTTGATGTACCAGAAGCCCGCAACGTTATAGATTCCACTCTTATAGTATGTGCTTGGTTCCTTCCCTTTTCCAATCTGTCGTGGTGTCACTACCCGGAATGAAGAAAGTATATCAATTTTCAAGTCATTAGGCTTGATTTCTTGCATGAAACAGATTTTTATATCTCCTAAAAAGCTTGCTGGCAATGCGGCAAAACTATGACAAAAGTCGAGTCGTATCAATGCTTTATGCCTTCCTCCCACAGGAAGTGTTCTTCCTTCAAGCTGCTGGTGATTACAAGCAAAGAATGTTATTTAAAGTCGAGGCAGTCAGTGCTTAGTGTGATTTGAGCACGAAAATGTAGACGAATTGTTTGACTTTAGACTTTTATCCCCACTCTCAGGAGTACTATACCTTAGCTTACAAGATTACATACTCATTCGCCGGTACATTCGTCTCGCTCCCTTGGCAAATCTTCCACCTTTACCCTTTTTCCTCGGTGACAAGTCATCATGGTCTTCATCCTCTTCCTCCTCGTTATCTGATTCGAGATCCTTTTCTGCTTTCTTCTTCTCTTTGGAGGCTTTTTTGCCGCTCTTCTCCTTTTTGTCAGGTTTATCCTGCTTCTTTTTGATCTTCTTGTCACTAGACTTCTCCGATTCGTCTATGTTGCTCTTTTTCTTTGATTTTATAGGTTCCCCGGTAGCCGATCTAGAGCGAGAATAATTAAGAGAAAATCGGTAGTCGCGACAAGCTATCGTATGGGCAGATTCATGACACCTGACTGACACGGTTTGATAGGCCAACGAGATTGACTCCGGATTGACGATTTTTCGGGTGATTTGGCGATCCTGCTCCTCCAAAACTGCGTTCAAGGCATTGAATTTATTGGCACGTCGTTGCCGGAAAATTTCTTTTAACTTGTGCTCTAATCCCCTGCAGGAATACTCGTCGTTCTCTTCAAATTCGCCCGACTTTATGAGTCGGACAACATGCGAATTATTTTGCTTAATGACATCATATTCCTCCTTTGTATACCAAATAATCTCAAACGACGCTAGCTCCTCCAAATGTTCAACTTCGTGAGTGGCAATGTCATCAGAAAACCCAACACGCCTTCGTAATTTCCTCTTCGATGTGTTGATCGAACTTTTCTTTGGCATTGCCTTGTGATTGTGGACGTGTTGACTTGTCCATGTCATGGTTGTCTTTTCATTCTGGGCTTTCATTGGGGGTTGGGTTTGATGGACCTCATCAACGGTAACTGTATCATCTTCTGGAGAAACCATGCTTTAAACTTTAAAGGGCATGCCACTTGGTAGAAGTGTCAGCTGGGCAAATACCAGACACTGATCGGCTGAGAAGGCTGCCTGAACTTGCAATCTGAAACCAATCTTACCTTTCTGTGGTTTCTTGTAATTCTCAGTGCTGGTTCAATTGTCTCCTTCAAGCTTCTTAGATAGCTCTCCACTGCTTGCTATTATCGTGACTTCGATTCAAGCATACTGGTACCATCAAACTTGGCGGCCGTGGTTGCTGCTCGACGGCGGAGAATGACTTTGGCTTCCACAATGTGAAAAGACCAGTTAGGATTTAACAGTTCAGCTATTGTTGAGTACTACCAATACCAGGTACTGTAGTACACAGCGCCACCCACCACACTGCAAACGGACTGACCTTGTCAAGAATTATCGATTGTGACTAGACTACCGTACTACCTGGTACCTGGTACAAGTGGCACTGAAAATTGACAGTAGAATAGTACTACAGTACTAGTAGGCTAGTACTCCCTAGCTACATCAGTAGTAGACTACTAGTACTTCAGTAGTACGGTACTAGAGCTACTAGTAGTTTAGTGCCGCAGTTTATTATGCGAAATTACCATTGCTTACTGTTCCCAAATAGCAGTGTTGCTTAGTCCAGAGTAACATGATTATTGGATGCCGCCTTGAGCAAAACAATCTCCTGTTGCATAGGCTCATCGCTTTCTCTACGTTAAAATCAAATTCAACCTACTAATGAAGGTAGCGGCCAAACTTGCCTTCACTTTTTGGCAGGAATCGCCTCGGAAAATGCCGAGAGCTCCGCCAAGAGCGAAGCCTCTTCTTCTTGGCACACCGGCTTCCTTTTTTGATTGCTTTATGATGTGGTGTCCACCACCAGAAGGCACTTCCCAGGTCAAGCGTGCATCTTGAACGTAGCCGCCAGTGCCCACCAAGAAAAGATTTGCTGTTCACACAGGCTGGATAGTACTAGCTACTAGTACCAACAAGGCAAATTTTAAAACCTACAGTAGACTACTTCTTCGCGGGAATAGTTTCATGGGACAGGGGGGGGGGGGGGGGGTGAAGAATAGTCATATTATCAAATGATAATGATTCTTGTCCTTTTCTGGAAGTTTTTATTGCTGTACCTGGTACTAGTCTAGTACCTGGTACTCTACATGATTAGGGTTGTTATTATGGTTTTTACGAGTACCTAGTAGTAGTAGTACGGTTGGTACTGATTATTATTTTCTGTCGCGTCCATGAATTCGGGAATCAAGTTCGGCAGCTTTCGCTGATTGCAAACCTATTTTTTGCTAATTCTTTGGATGCCGTGAACTGCCACGTATCAACGTTGAATCGACGTGGCAAGGATCCAAAGACACGAATCTAAAGAATTGCGCGAAGTATTCTACTAGAGTACTAGCTAGTAGTAGGGTAAATGAAGATCATCGGCACTGAAATTTCAATGCAATAATTTGTTCTTTCGACCTCACAATTTCACTCTTCATCAATAGATTAATAAGTCTACTAACCTACGGAACCAAAACAACTGACCATGAAAGTGCTCATTCTTTCTCCCGTTCTCCTTTTGACTGCAATTGTCAACTCCTTTTCGACGCAGACATTGTCCTCCATCCGATTCAGTACGGTAGTGTTGAACGGCTACGTCCCTGATGGCTTCACGGAGGAGTCCTACAAAAAGTTCAAGGCTGACGAAGTCGCAAAGAAGAAGGCCGCTAATTTAGGTCGCATGGGTCCCAAGGGCTTCGAATCTCGCTCTATGCAATCATTTCAAGAAGCTTTGGAAAGAGGAGAGGCAGACCACTTGATGCCTGTGTTCAATGCTCAAGAGAAGATTAAGAAAGGAGAGATCAGACCGGAAGAGTAAGCATCTCTGTGTGCGAGTATTAGTCTCCCGTCGAAACAATCATTTGATCTCACGCAGGCCATTCATAATCTTTATTAGTGTCCCATACATGCAACGTGGAGGAAAATGGGATAACACGGATATCCGCGGAGCAAGTAATAAGAAGAGGTGGCTGCAATCTGATAAGAAATATGCCTCTGGTGGATACCGAAAGGAGCAGTCAGTCAGTATCTTTGGGTATGGCGATGGCTTGGACTGGACTGGTTCCAGAGGGCGAATGGGTCCTTCGGAGAGCATTCCAGCGGCTGCGCCCAAGTTTAGTCGCAATTACAAGCCTCCAAATATTGCCAACATGAAGGGCGCTGGCAAGAATGCCGGGGAGGTACCCAAGAAAAAGGGTCCATTTGGACTTTGGTAATTTCGCTCTGAAGATTTTCGAGATTTGAATAAAGCACACAAAATATCCCCCCCCCTTCCCCCCGAGCTGCAGCTGGAAAATGCACTCAAGGCTGGTAGGTTCAAGCACAACCAAGTTGTTTTGCATCAAGAGGTTGACAAGCAGGCCGTGTACATATAAGATATCTCCTTCCTATTGTCATATATTACATAGTACTTCTAAGGTTGTGATGCATGTGTGCAAGTTCAATGCTTGGCAGCGTCTTCGCCTCTTTTAAAGGAGAGGTTTTTACCCGAAGGGCACGGAAATAGTAGTGTATGGATGAACACCTGCGTCTGGACCCATGTTTTAAGAATTCAGTCGCATTCGTGACTCACTTAGGAGCTGTGCAAGCTCAGATTACACAACATCATATCGAGTTTTCGTTGACGGTATCTACTACAGCGCTACTACTACTAGCTAGTGTAGTACTCGAGTATTACTAGTAGTAGCCTAATAAGTAAGCAATACTACAGTACGTACTACGTGCCCTCGTCTCTCGTCTACGGCTGCGTTTCCGATTCGTGTGTTTGCAGGGGGTATTTGCCCCCTGCACTTCCAGGGGGTATTTACCCCCTGTGCCGAATTTTTTTACTATGTGCTACTACTAGAAGTACAACTAGCTACTCTACTGGCCTAGCACTGGTGTATTCAGTC
>Ga0100391_1003576_pt1 | contig 15622 bp, 9 predicted proteins | sample CryGeymeta201515_FD_81541 | JGI IMG/M metagenome (GOLD analysis project Ga0100391, IMG submission 81541) | Groundwater microbial communities from Crystal Geyser aquifers in Utah, USA - Crystal Geyser metaG 2015-15 | ecosystem: Environmental > Aquatic > Deep subsurface > Groundwater | place: USA...
AAGGGTGGGGCATGAGCCGAGAAAGGCCGAGCATGGGTCCGTGCCGCCGCTTACCGACGCAAGCAGCAAGTCGTCTTTAACCTTCTCATAAACCCACCGGAAACCCTCCGGTGAAAGAGGTGACCCGGTTGACCCGATGGTCTTCAAGTTCGTCAGCTTGTATTTCTTCCCTGGTTCGAGACCGGAGTTCATGCAGGCGGTTATGAAGGCGGCGCTTGTTCCGAAGACATTTATACGCGCCTTCTCGGCCATGTCCCAGAGCACATCCATGTTTGGATAACCAGGACTTCCATCATATAGTACCGGTGTTGCTCCCACCAGAAGCCCTCCCTGAAGGATGTTCCACATGACCCAGCCGGTGGTGCTGAACCAGAAGAACCTGTCGCCGGGCTTTATATCAACGTGGAGGGAAAGAAACTTCATGAATTCAAGGAGAATGCCGCCCTGCCCGTGTACTAGTCCCTTTGGAAGCCCTGTTGTTCCTGATGAATAGACTACCCAGATGGGATGGTTGAATGGGACATGTTCGTATTCAAGCTCGGCCTTCTTTCCCAGGATATCCTGCCAGGCGACCAAACCCTCCTTAAGCCCTTCGGCAGATGGCTTACTTACGTATGGAACCAGTACCGTCACTTTGAGGCTTGGGATGCCTTTTCTTATCTCGGTTATTGCCGGAAGACAGTCAAAGGTCTTTCCTCCGTACTGATATCCGTCCACGGCAAATAAGACCTTGGGCTCAATCTGTTTGAAGCGGTCTGTTACGCTCCTTATTCCAAAGTCAGGCGAGCAGCTCGACCAGACCGCTCCGATGGAGGCGCAGGCGAGGAAGGCCTTTATGGTTTCAGGGATATTGGGCATGTATGCGACCACCCTGTCGCCTTTCCTGACTCCCATGGATCGAAGCGATGCGGCTATCGAGGCCGTGTCGCTGTAGAGTTCCCGCCAGGAAACTTCCGTCAGGGGCCTTATCTCGGATTGGAAAAGGAGCGCGGGCCGTGCGGAAGTCATGTTCCGGAATACATGCTCGGCGTAGTTTATCTCGGAGCCTTCGAAAAACCGAGCGCCCGGCATGCTTCGGCTTGAGAGGACCTTTTCATAGCTTCTGGCTGCGGCTATATTGAAATACTCCCACAGGCAGGCCCAGAACTCCTCAATACCTGTAACGGACCAGTTCCACAGTTCTTCGTATTTATCAAAATCAAGCCCTTTGTTATCTTTGAGCCATGTGATAAAGGCTGTCACATTAGCCTCTTTGCTGCGATTTTCAGACGGCTTCCAGAGAAGTGTTCCTTCAGAGATAGGCTGTTGTTCCATTATGAAGATTCCTTTATGAAAAGCTGGCTATTGCTTAACCAATGTCCATGACAGAAATATTTTGTCGCCCTCGCTAATGAAAATCCTCCCCGGCTCTATACTCTAGGAGGTTGAGGATTTCCCTCCCCCGCGCGGGGGAGGGCGCGGTCATCCCCTCTGTGAACTCGGCGTCCATGATTTCCCCCTCCCCCCGGCGCGGGGGAGGGTCGGGGTGGGGGGTGTATTTTCACGGTAAATGTTTATATGAAAATCCCCCTTCGCTTCACTCCTCCCCCTCGACGGGGGAGGGAGGGGTGGGGGTGATTTTCATCTTTCGTTGTGCCCCATTTGGGCATGGCTGTTAGTGCCTTATTCCAAAGCTTTCTGTAACAAAAAACAAGAAAAGTTCGACATCTTTATCTGCAATTTCAACCTGCTGCACACTGAAATCTTGGTTGCGGGTATCCGCATTAGTAATGTAACGAAAGCGTCAAGTCAATATAATCTTTACTGGTAGGTGCGCTTTCAACCGTACTTTTTGAGAGCGCCTTCAGAGGGGTAGAATTGGACTTGACAGAATGCCATGTCTGGCCTGATAAGCTCAAGTTACCAAAAAATGTTTTTTGGTGCAAAGAGAGGCAGGTTTCCTGATGGTTAAAAACAAATCAAGCTTGCTGCATTAAAGCTAGACAGGAGGTTTGTATGGGTTTGGCTGAAAAGCGATACAAGGATCTTCCGGCCATGAGGGTCCTGCGGCAGAGGTATTTTGTGCCTCCAGCGATTGATCCGGTTTCAGAGTTGGAGAATGAGTGGGAAGCGCTAAAGCAGAAGGTCGCTTTAAAGCCGGGTCTTACCGTGGCAGTGGCGGTCGGAAGCAGGGGGATTACCGATCTGGCCAAAGTTGTTGCCGAGGTCGTAAGGAGGCTCAAGGCCGCCGGCATGAAGCCCTTTATCACGCCTGCTATGGGTTCCCATGGGGGTGCTACGGCCGAGGGCCAAAAGGAGGTTCTGGGCCTCAGGGGAATAACGGAGGAGACCGTAGGCGCGCCGGTTAAGGCTACCATGGAGGTTGTTTCCATGGGTGAGGCTGACGGGATACCTCTTTTTCTGGATCGCCTGGCATACGAGGCAGACGCCATTGTCCTTATAAACCGCATTAAACCCCACACGAACTTCATAGGCGCCACTGAAAGCGGCCTTATCAAGATGATTGCCATAGGGCTTGGAAATCAGAAGGGCGCGGAGCACTACCACCGGCTCTCCGTGGTCAGGGATCAGTACAAAATTATCAGCACGGCAGGCAAGGAATTGATCAGAAGGGCGAAGGTTCTTTTCGGAGTGGGTCTTGTCGAAAACCAGGACCACAAGACCTGCATGATAAGGGCAGCGGCTGCCGATGAGATAGAGGCGGTTGAAAGCGAGCTTCTCAAGGAGGCCAGGGCTTGTCTGCCGCTGATTCCCATAGAGGAGGCGGATCTTCTAATCATAGACGAGATGGGTAAGGATATCAGCGGAGAAGGGATAGATCCGAACGTTGTGGGAAGGGATGTCTGCGCTTACGGGGCCAGGAGACCTCTTCCGAGAATAACAAGGATTTTTGTCAGAGACCTTACTCCCGGAAGCGAGGGAAGCGCGCTGGGCATAGGCCAGGCGGATTTTTCGCTCAGAAGGCTCGTTGACAAGATTGACTTCAAGGTTACAGCCATTAACTGCCTTACAGCCTGCTGCCCTGAATCAGGGAAGATTCCGCTTGCTTATGAGACGGACAGAGAGGCAATAGAAGCGGCCCTTATGACGCTCAGGCCATACAGCCTGGAGGATTTAAGGATCGTGCATATTAAGAACACCCTGGAGTTAAACACCCTGTGGGCCTCTGAGGGCTGCCTGGCTGATATTGATGGACGAGCTGATGTCGAGGTGGGGGAGGAGAGGGTATCCTTAAGTTTTGATCCCTCCGGGAATCTGATCTCGCCTTTCGTGAAGTAACCCCCATGCTCGAATGGGGCACAATGAAGGATGAAAAATCACCCCCACCCCTCCCTCCCCCGTCGAGGGGGAGGGATTAAAGGAAGGGGCATTTTCATATAAACCCCCATGCTCGAATTGGGCACAATGAAAGATGAAAATACCGTACGTCATTCCGGACTCGATCCGGAATCCAGATGTAAAAGAATGGATACCGGCATCCGCCGGTATGACGATGTATTTTCATATAAACCCCCATGCCCGGGTAAGGCTTAACGAAGCATGCAAATCACCCCCTTCCTCCCCCATGGATGGTGAGGGAATAATGCCGCTGCATCCCGACGTTTCGACGGTAATGGGAAAGGAATGAAGGGAAGGGGCATTTTCATATAAACGGTCATGCCTGAAAATGTTATGTAGATCAGAGGCCGATGGGTAAGGCTGTGTAATAAAGTGACCTGGAGAGAAGGTATAGGATAATGGATAGAGCAGTGAAGGAAAGATTGAAAGATATAGTGGGGCAAAACGGATTTACCGACAGCCTCATTGATCTCATAAGCTATTCAAAGGATGCGTCCGAATTCAAGAGGAGACCTGATGCGGCAGTCTGGCCTGAGACTACGGAGCAGGTAGCAAAGATCCTTGAATTTGCAGACAGGGAGCGGATTCCGGTTGTGCCCAGAGGCGCAGGGACTTCTCTTGCTGGGCTCACGATCCCCGAAAGGGGAGGTCTTGTAATGGATCTGGGCCGCATGAACAGAATCCTTGAGGTCAATATCGTTGACAGGCTTGCGGTTGTACAGCCCGGAGTCGTATATGCAAGCCTCGACAAGGTGCTCTCGAAGGAGGGCTTTTTTTTCCCGCCTGATCCTGCAAGCGGCTCCGTGTGTACCCTCGGCGGCAATGTTGCCACAAACGCCGGAGGCATCAAGGGCGCAAAGTATGGAACAACTAAGGACTACGTGCTCGCCTTGGAGGTGGTGCTCGCGGGAGGGCGGATACTGAGAACCGGTTCCAGGTGCATGAAGAGCGTTTCAGGCTATGACCTCACCAAGCTCCTGGTGGGCTCTGAGGGAACCCTTGGAGTGATAACGGAGATAACCCTCAAGATAAGCCCAAAGCCTCCGCTTACCTCAACCGCCATGGCTCTTTTTGAGGACCTTGAGGACGCCGGCAGGGCCGTAAGCGATATAATGCACTCAGGCATCATACCAAGCGCCCTTGAGATAGTGGATCAGCAGACCCTCAAGGCGATAAACCAGAACACGGATCTAAATCTCCCGGAGGTTGAGGCCATACTGGTTGCTGAAACAGACGGCTACACAAGGGAGGAGACCGAGTTCCAGCTTGAAAAGATCCTCCGTATCTTTGAAAGGAACAAGGCAACCTCGGTCAAAAGGGCCGCTGATAAGAGCGAGGCCGATGCCCTGTGGACCGCCCGCAAATCCGCCTACGGAGTCATGGCCAGGATCAACAACAACCTCTTTGTGGAAGACCTGGCCGTACCCATGTCCAATGTCTCAAAGATGCTCAGAATCATTGCCGATCTGGCCAAAAAATACGATCTTAAAATCCCCACGGTCGGCCATGCCGGAGACGGGAACCTCCATCCGGTCGTGAGCTTTGACGGCACCAACGCAGACGAGGTGAAGAGGGTGGAGGAGGCATCGGCTGAGCTTTTTCAAAAGGTGCTGGAGCTTGGGGGCACCCTCACAGGCGAGCATGGAATCGGCCTTGCCAAGGCACGCTTCATGAATCAGGAGCACAGTGATCTGAGCATGACCATGATGAGGGCCATAAAGAAGGTCTTTGATCCCAATAATATCCTCAATCCCGGGAAGATGGCCCTTGAAAACTAAGACGGGCTATGTTCGCAACCCAAATCCCAGTGCCAGGGATATAAGAAACCCGGAGTTCAGGACCTTTCTAACGGTCATGCCCGGGTAGGGCACAACGAAGGATGAAAATCACCCCCACCCCTCCCTCCCCCGTCGAGGGGGAGGGAATAATACCGCCTCATCCCGACGTTTCGACGGTAAAGGGGAAGGGATAACGGGAAGGGGCATTTTCATATAAACGGTCATGCCCGGGTAAGGCACAACGAAGGATGAAAATGCCGCACGTCATTTAGGATTCGATCCGGAATCCAGGTATAAAAATCTGGATACCTGCCTCGCCGGTACGACGATGTATTTTCATAAAAAGATAATACGAGTCGGCATCTATAGATGCCGGCGGCCCATGAGAAACAGGAGACGATGAAATGTCCAGGAAATTCGGTTTTGAAGAACTCTTCCGCGACCAGGTGCTAAGGTGCTCAAGCTGCGGATTCTGCCAGGCGGTGTGCCCGATCTTCGGCCTCACCATGCGGCCTTCATACAACGCGAGGGGAAAGATGCTGGTGCTCAAGGAGGTGATGGATGGAACCGTCCCCCTGAGTGATGAATTGATCGAGACCCTGTTTCAGTGCACCACCTGCGGTAGCTGCGCAAAGAACTGCCCTTCAGGCGTCAATCCGCCTGAAATAATAAAGGCCGCCCGCAGGGACATGGTGGCTGCGGGCTCCTGTCATCCGGCTTTCAGCGGCATGAAGGATGTTTTGTCATCTCACTCCAATATATACGGCGAGGATGATTTCCCTGACTTCGGGCGTAAGCTCGGAAAGAAAGCCGAATATGGCTATTTCATGGGCTGCGTCGGAGCCTTCAGGGAGGATGAGGCGACAGAGGAGACCCTTGATCTTCTTGATATCCTGAAGGTGGACTTTACCCTTATCGAGGAATCCTGCTGTACGGGGGTGCTGGAAGACCTCGGCTTTGATATGAACAGGGATCTTGCAGAGCGAAACATCGAGGCAATCCTTGCCACCGGCGCAAAGAAGGTTATCACAGGATGCCCCTATTGCCTGAGGACCTTTGTCGGCAAACCAGCCTATGCGCCCTTGAGGGATGCGGGCATTGAATTCATGCACCTTTCACAGTTTCTGAGCAGGATTGATCCAGGCGTCAAGACGGATAAGGTGGTGACCTACCATGATCCTTGCGATCTTGGAAGACACATGGGCATCTATGAGGAGCCCAGGGAAACCATAAAGAAGATCGCGCCCAGGTTTGTGGAGATGCCGCATAATAGAGTTAACAGCCTCTGTTGCGGAGCGGGCGGCGGTGTAAGAGGGGCCTATGCCGCGAACTCGATCGGCATGGCAAGGAGGCGTCTAAAGGAGGCGGAAGAGGTGGGGGCTGAGATCGTGTTAACCGAGTGCAACTCCTGCGTCCATAATCTAAGAAACGCTAAGCTAAGGAGCCAGAAGCTTCAGATTTATACAACCAGCCAGTTCATGAGGTCGCTTCTTAAAGGTCGGTAACGGGAAACGCGTCAGTCTCCCTGTCGAGTTACTCTGTCTCATCTCTGCTCTGACAGAACGATAAGCTCTCCACTAGAGTCATGGCAAAGCATGCTGAAAATGAGAAGAGGATTCAAATCAAGCCGATGAGAGTGGTGCTGCTTCAGCCTCCCATTGAGGACTTCTACGATACAGAGGTCAGGCATCAGCCGCTTGGGTTATGCTTGCTCAAGGCCGCGGTCAGGAAGCATCTGCCAGGCGTTGATGTAAAGGTAATAGATTTCCACCATGGTCATGGCAGAAGGACGATACCTGTTCCGGAGGAGCTTTCATATCTATCGGATTATTACGACAGCCCTGATTCAAGTCCATTTTGCAGCTTTCATAACTACTTTCGCTTCGGGGCCGATCCGAAAAGCGCAGCGGGAAAAGTTGCCGACTGCAAGCCTGACCTGGTCGGCATTTCATGCCTTTTCAGCCCCTACTTTAAAGAGGCGCTTGCCTGCGCTTGTGAGATAAAGTCCCTCTTAGACGTGCCTGTAGTAATGGGCGGAGGTCATGCCTCCGCCTGTCCTGAATCGCTGCTTGCCGACCCTTCAGTTGACTATGTGATAAGGGGGGAAGGGGAAAGGCCCCTGGTTGAACTTGTAAGAGCCATGAAAAACGGCATGGGGCCTGAAACCGTTCCCAATCTGGGCTTCAAAAAAGATGGGGCGCTCAAATTCAATGCAAAGGGCGATCCCTATCCGCTTGATGAGATTCCGTGGGCGGAGCTTTCAGATCTCAAGAATGAAAGCTATCTCTACGAGAAGCGTCCGATGTGCATGGTCATGACATCAAGGGGGTGCCCTAACCGATGCGCCTTTTGTTCGGTACACTCGGTATTTGGCTGGAAATACAGGACGCGGAGACCTGAGGATGTTTTCCGCGAGATGAGGCACCGCTTTGATGAAGGGTACAGGGTCTTTGACTTTGAAGACGACAACCTTGCGTATAAGAGAGACAATTTTCTAAAACTTCTTAATATGATAGGAAAAGGGTTCGCGCCGGTGGAGGTAAGGCTACTCGCTATGAACGGGATATCATACGATACCCTGGATAGAGAGGTGCTTGAGGCCATGTGGGGGGCCGGATTCAGGAGTATCAATATCTCGCTTGTAAGCGGAAACCAAAACATCCTGTCTGATCTGGACAAACCGCATTCAACCGCCAGATTCAGCGATGTGGTTTCATGGGCGAGATATCTTGGCTTTATGATAACGGCCTATCAGATAATAGGGCTGCCGAACGAACACCTTGAATCCATTTGCGAAACGATGGGATTGCTTGCCAGGATGCCTCTCCTTTTAGGGCCTTCCATATACTACCCGGCGCCGGGCTCAAGGCTTGCGGCCGAAGTCCGGGGGATGACCGAAGCCGATTTTATCAGGGCAAGGTCAACTGCCATGGCAGGTGCCGAAAGCCGCGCGGAGAGGGATTGCCTTTACACACTTTTTGTAACGGCAAGGATTATCAACTTTCTGAAAGGAACTCCGGGCCTTGTACCCGGAGACCGCTTAGGCTTTGATGATGCTCTCGGCTGTCTGGGGCGGAAGGGAGTCAGGGAGGAGAAGGGGGCCGAAATCCTGCGGATACTTCTTAGCGAAAGGCGTCTCCACGCCGCAACAAGAATGGGTCTTATCCCCCTTGAGAGATTTAACTATAGTGTTTTTGAGAAAGTGATGATGAAGGCGGGCCGGATAGGCGCCGTGACCGGAGGGGAGATATCGCTTCCCGATGGATTGACGGTTTTATAATACCCCTTGCCATCACCCCTCTCCCTTTACCGTCGAAACATCGGGATGAGGCGGCATTATTCCCTCGTCATCCACGGGGGAGGAAGGTTGTGCGGCGTCATTATTCCCTCCCCCTCGACGGGGGAGGGAGGGGTGGGGGTGATTTTCATCTTTCGTTGTGCCCTGCCCGGGCATGGCTGTTAGTAGTTACGACCATCGCCCTTGCGGTTAATAATGGAGTGAGAAAGGGTCTTGCCAGGTATAAGGACCAGGATGAAAAAAGGTCTTAATACGGTAAATATCAGAAAGGGTCTCTTAGATTATTCGAAGGCGGTGTTGTCACTGTGGTTTTCACTTTGCCGGATAATGATCCCGGTGATTGTTGTTGTGAAAATATTAAATGAATTTGATGTGATACGCTATGTGGCCATGCCTCTTTCCCCTGTTATGCTCATCGTGGGTCTTCCTCCGGAGATGGGGCTTGTCTGGGCGACCGCGATGCTGAACAATATCTATGGCGGGATTATAGTGATGCTTTCACTTCCTGCCACTGCGACCCTCACCGCCGCTCAGGCGACTGTGCTGGGTGTAATGGTTCTTGTCGCGCATACGCTGCCGGTGGAGCTTCGAATCGCTCAGAAGTCAGGCGCGCGAGCCCTTTTTCAGGGCATATCCCGTGTGGGTTCAGCGCTCTTACTGGGGATGATTCTCAACCTGGCTTTTTCAAGTCTTGATCTATTTCAAGAGCCTGCGTCCATAATGCTTGGCGGGCAGGGGTCGCCGCAGTACCGGGGGATTTTAGGCTGGATGCTGTCAGAGGCGACGAGGCTTTTGTGGATACTCGTCATAATAGCTGCTCTTGTTGCCATGATGAGAATCCTTCGGGCCATAGGGGCTATCCGTTTCATTGATATGATGCTCAGGCCAATTCTAAGGCTCCTTGGTATAGGGCCGAAGGCATCCGCCATAACCGTCATAGGCCTGACCTTGGGTGTGGCATACGGAGGAGGCCTGATAATCCACGAGGCAAGGTCGGGAGAGATAGGGCCAAAGGATGTCTTTTTCTGCCTTACCCTTATGGGGCTTGCACACAGCCTGATTGAGGATACATTGCTCATAATGACCATAGGCGGACATCTTGCCGGAATCCTTTTAGCAAGGGTTGCCTATGCGGTCATAGTTGTTATGCTGATTGTCAAGGTAGTATCGCTTCTGCCGGAGTCTTTCTGTAAGAGGTTCTTGTGGAAATATGTATCATAGACCGAGTGAAAAGGGTTTTTCGATATGAGGATACTCCTTGTTGAGGATGACAGGAAGATAGCGTCATTTGTGGCCAAGGGCCTGAGGGAAGAGGGGTTTGCGGTTGATCACGCCCCGGATGGAACCGACGGGCTTCATTTTGCCCTGACGGGGCCTTATGATGCAGCCGTTATTGATCTGATGCTCCCCGGTATGGATGGCCTCAGCCTGATTGAAGAGATGAGAAGGAGAGGAAAGGATACGCCTGTTCTTATCCTTAGCGCCAAGAGATCGGTGGATGACAGGGTTAAGGGCCTGCAGGTGGGAGGGGATGATTATCTTACAAAGCCATTCTATTTCTCGGAGCTTCTGGCACGTATCAGAGGTCTTATAAGGAGGGCTTCAAAGAGTATTGAAAGCTCAAGGCTCTCTGCCGGCGACCTTTCCCTGGATATCATGACCAGGAAGGTTATAAGGGGGGGAGTAGATATTGAACTCCAGCCAAGGGAGTTTGCCCTGCTCGAGTATCTTATGCGCAATGGAGGCCGGGTGGTATCCAAGACCATGATACTTGAAAGGATATGGGACTACAGTTTCGATCCCCAGACCAATGTGGTTGATGTGCTTGTGTGCAGGCTGAGAAACAAGATTGACAGGGGCTTTGATCCAAAACTGATTCACACCATAAGGGGAGTCGGCTATGTCCTCAGGACCCCTTAAAAGGATAAGAAGGACCGTGGCGCTGAGGCTCACGGTCTGGTATTCCTCTATCTTCATACTGAGTTCCCTTCTTCTCTTCTCTATCGCCTATTTCGCCCTTTCATCCTCTCTTGCCGGACAGGATCATGAGTCCATCAGAATTAAGTTGGAGGAGCTTTTGAACCTCTTTGAGGCCTCGGGGCTGGAAGGGCTTAGAAAGGAGGCGGGATCTGTCAAGAAATTTGAAAAATCGCCTTCCTTTTTCATTCGTCTAGCGGGGGCGGATGGGGCGACTCTCTTCCTTTCAATACCGTCGCAGTGGAGTGAGTTTGATCTTGCAAGGTTAGATGAGCCGGTTTTGAAGACAGGTGCGGATGGTCGGATCGAGAGGCTTCCTTCAAGGTATAACAAGTCCTTTCTTGAGGTTGCAACCAGAAGCGCTCCGGGAGGCTACATCATTCAGATAGGGAAAAGCACCGAGGAGAGGGACGCGGTGCTGAGTCACTTCCGGGGCGTCTTTGCGGCGGTCATGGTTCCTCTTATCCTGGTGGGATTCATGGGGGGCGCTTTTCTGGGTTACAGGGCTCTTGCGCCTGTGCGAAGCCTTGTTGCCACAATACGTTCAATAGGGGCCGGCAGGATGGACGCGAGGGTCCCGGTCCCCCAGACCGGCGATGAACTGGAGGAACTGGCGCGGCTTTTTAACGCCATGGTCGAAAAGATAGATGCGCTGGTGACCGCCATGCGCCAGTCTCTTGATAACGTGGCCCATGACCTTAGAACGCCTATGACAAGGTTTAGGGGCATGGCCGAGCTTGCCCTTGAACGTGACGAGGAACCTGAAAAATGCAGGGATGTCCTTGCCGACTGCGTGGAGGAATCCGACAGAATCCTTACAATGCTCAACACTCTTCTTGATATATCCGAGGCGGAAACAGGCGTAATGAAGCTCGATATAAGAGATATCAAGGTCTCAGAGCTTATTGAAAGGGTGGTTGATCTCTACGGATATGTGGCCGAAGAAAAAGGCATACGAATGTCTGTATCATGCCCCGAAGATCTTATTGCAAGCGCCGATGATTCACGTATGGCCAGGGTTCTTGCCAATCTGGTGGATAATGCCATTAAATACACGCCTACTGGAGGAACCGTAAGCATAGAGGCTCAAGGCGATAACGCGGAGGTGAAGATTTCCGTTAGAGACAATGGAACAGGGATCGAGCAGGGAGAGCTTCCCAGGATATGGGACCGCCTTTACCGTGGCGACAGAAGCAGAAGCGAAAAAGGTCTCGGATTGGGATTAAGCCTTGTGAAGGCGGTGATGGAGGCCCACGGCGGGAGGGTGGAAGTAGCAAGTCTCCCGGAAGGAGGCTCGATCTTTACTGTCATCCTGCCGAATCCAAAAGCGGTAACAAAGTAGGAGGCCACGGAGGGGTGGGGGGTGATTTTCATGCTTCGTTGTGCCCAAACAGAGCATGGGGGATTCGCCCAAAAGATTTGAGATTTTCTTGTGCCAGCCGGCATGTGCGGTTTCAACCGCACTCTTCCCACTTACGGATAACTCACAAAAATAGAAACATTTCAAAAATGTAATGTTCGGGAAAGGTTCCTGCAAAGTTTGCCTCTTATATTACCATGAAAACACCCTCACCAACCCCATGCGCTGCAAGGAGCACAACGAAGCATGAAAATGCCAGATGTCATTCCGGACTTGATCCGGAATCCAGCCATAAAGGACTGGATACCGGCTCCCGGATAGGGGTCCGGGGCAGGTTATGCGGGTATGACGATGTATTTTCATATAAAGCCAGGGGGCAGGGATCGGGGGTCAGGGGGCAGTAAAAGAGGTCTTATGTCTTATCTGTGGGAAAGGCGATTTTCATGCTCGGGGGTGACAAAATATTGCTGCCATGAACGTTTGGGTCGAAAATTATATGGGGCAGGGGACATGAATAAAGAAAAGGTATTTGGGTTTCTAGTGGCATTAGGCTTTTTGTTTTTCCTGCCGACTGTGAGCGCACCTGCTGTGGAGCAGGGCCAGTGCGTTGATCTCACAACCGTCATAGCTAAGGTTGCCAGAGAGACGATTCCGGCTGTGGTTCACATTGATGTAATCCAGAGCAAGGAAGTTATCACTCCGATGTTTCCTTTTGAGGATGATCCTTTTTTCCAGTATTTCTTTAACGCTCCCGGACTGAGGCGCAAGGTCAAGAAGGAATACAGAGGTCTTGGGACAGGAGTGATAATGGATGCGGAAGGCCATATCCTCACAAATCATCATCTTGTGGCAGGAGCCGACGATATGACGATCCTCCTTGCGGACGGTACATCGCACAAGGCGGAACTTGTTGGTATTGAAGCCAAGACGGATTTAGCGGTCATAAAGATAACTACCGGGGGCAATCTTCCTGCCGTAGTCTTTGGGGATTCCGACTCTGTTGAGGTGGGCCACTGGGTTGTTGCAATAGGTCATCCGAGAGGGCTTGATCAGACAGTGACTCAGGGGATAATAAGCGCAAAGCACAGAAGGGGCATACTTGATCCGAGCAGCTACCAGGACTTTCTCCAGACGGATGCCGCAATTAACCCGGGTAACAGCGGAGGGCCGCTTCTTAACCTTAAAGGCGAGGTGATAGGGATAAATGCGGCCATAGTCTCTCAGTCCGGCGGATATGAAGGGATAGGGTTTGCGATTCCAAGCAACATGGCGCTCCGCATAGCAAGGGAGCTTATCTCAAAGGGAAAGGTGGAGCACGGATGGCTGGGGGTGAGCGTTCAGGATATCACGCCTGAGCTTGCAAAATATTTCAAACTCAAGGCTAAGAGGGGAGCGCTTGTCGCAGACGTCGCGGCGGGTGGCCCCGGAGAGAAGGCAGGACTAAAGAGGGGTGATGTCGTCATCAGCTTCAAGGGTCGAGAGATAGCGGACGCAACAAGTCTCCTTAACGAGGCCGCTGTGACCCCGGTCGGTGCTGAAGAAAAGATCGTCATTGTAAGGGAAGGCCGTGAACAGGAACTCAATATAAAGATAGATAGAAGGGAAGAGGGGGCTAAGGGTTATCTTTCAGTATTAAGGGAAAGACTTGGAATCGAGGCAAGGGAACTCAAGCAGAATGAGGGCGCTAGAGACAAGAGCGGTTCTTCCGGTGGAGTCGCCCTTACTTGGCTTGAAGCGGACGGACCCATGCAAAAGGCTGGTTTTGAGTTGAACGATATGCTCCTTCAGATGGACGGAGCAAGGATACGTGGTCTAAAGGATCTTGCCGAGAGGGTGATGTCTCTGGGACAGGATCAGAGGATAACATTTCTCGCCGTAGATCACAGAAGCGGCAGGGCCGGATATGTCCAGGTCAAGCCCAGGTAGAGAATGTTTGTGTATTTTATGATAACATATCAATAAAGAGGAGGTAGTTATGAAAACAGACAGGAAGAGTTCAGTAAGGAAATGGGTTATTTTTTCCGCGATCATGTTTTTCGTGTTTTCCGCGATTGCGGGAGTTCTGCCGGCGCCGCTCGGCATATCAGCCGGCGCGGCAGAGGCAGGGGATAAATTCCCTGGCTCCTTTTCACAGCTTGCAAAGGACGTAAGCCCTTCGGTTGTGAATGTCAGTATGGTAAAGACTGTAAGAAGCAAGGGAAGGGGCATGGTTCCTTTCGGAGGGCCGTTCGGACAAAATGATCCTTTCAAGGATTTTTTCGAGCGGTTTTTTGGCGATCAGCTTCCCAAACAATTCAGGCAGCAGAGCCTGGGCACCGGTTTTATCATTGATAAGGAAGGCTATATCCTCACCAATAACCACGTAGTGGATCAAACAGACGAGATAAAGGTGAAACTTGCAGATGAAAAGGAATACACGGCGAAGATGGTCGGGAGGGATCCCAAGACAGATCTCGCCCTTATAAAGATTGATCCTGAAAAGCCTCTCCCGGCCCTTGTGCTCGGCGACTCGGACAAACTTGAGGTGGGAGACTGGGTAGTTGCCATAGGGAATCCCTTTGGACTAGGCAACACGGTGACCGCAGGCATTGTGAGCGCCAAGTATAGAAAGATTGGGGCGAGTTCCTATGACAACTTTATCCAGACGGATGCCTCAATAAATCCCGGAAACAGCGGAGGGCCTCTCCTCAATATGGCCGGAGAGGTGGTTGGTATTAACACTGCCATCTTTTCTCAAAGCGGCGGTAGCATAGGGATAGGCTTTGCGATACCTGTAAATATGGCAAAGGACCTTATTCCTCAGCTTAAGGAAGGCAAGGTGGTAAGGGGCTGGCTGGGAGTGATGATCCAGAAGATAACCCCGGAACTTAAGGATAAGCTCAAGCTTAAGGAGGACAAGGGCGCGCTTGTGGCCGATGTGACCTCCGGCGGGCCGGCCGAGAAGGCGGGGATCAAAAGGGGTGATGTTATCGTAGCCTTTGACGGCAAAGAAATCCAGGAGATGAATGAACTTCCATTCGTTGTTGCTTCAACTGGGGTCGGTAAGACCGTGGAGGTAAAGGCCGTCAGAAAAGGTGAAACAAAGGTATTTAAGGTTAAAGTAGGTGAACTTAAGGAAGAGGCAGGGGAAGGAGAAGCCGCAGAGGCAGAGCCTGCCCTGGGTATGACCGTGGAAGATCTGAACGCGGATATTGCTTCCGAGCTGGGGATAACGGATAAGCAGGGGGTGGTTATTACCACAGTGGAAAGGGGTTCAGTGGCTTCCGAAGCAGGGATAAGGGCGGGAGATATTGTCCTTGAGGTGGATCAGTCAAAGATAGAAGATAAGGCCCAGTTTTTGAAAAAGATCCGTGCTTATAAGCCTGGAGACACCATCCTGTTTCTTCTGAAGAGGCAGAACGGAACCATCTTCTTGACAGTGACCCTTCCCAAGTAATAAATCCTTTAGATCAACCTCCGCCTCCTGGATGGGGCGGAGGTTCTTGCAAACCATAACAGGGAGCCTCCGGGCACTCTATGGCAGAAGACCCCGGCTTCCTTTAATGGAACCCTGTTTTATCAAGATTGATAGCAGATGCCCTCTCTCAATACCATGTAGGTGCGGTTTCAGCCAAACCCTTGTGGTCGGGATGATGGAGGGCGCGAATTTTCATGCATGGGGCGACGGAATTTGTCTTCGATGAACGTTTTGGTTGCCCTCAATTTTTTAAGGAGGTCTTATGGCTTCAGCGGAAAAGACTGAGAAGATCTGGCGGGGTATAGTTTCATCGGATTGGAATGAATGCCTCTGCCAGAGCACGCCTTTTGATCCGATAACCTTTTTCTATCCTGAACTCTCCCCAAGGCTTGATGTAATTATCAAGCGATATA
>Ga0100391_1003583_pt1 | contig 15602 bp, 10 predicted proteins | sample CryGeymeta201515_FD_81541 | JGI IMG/M metagenome (GOLD analysis project Ga0100391, IMG submission 81541) | Groundwater microbial communities from Crystal Geyser aquifers in Utah, USA - Crystal Geyser metaG 2015-15 | ecosystem: Environmental > Aquatic > Deep subsurface > Groundwater | place: USA...
GGCCCTAGTAAATTGCCGAGTTTCTCCAAACCACCCTACCTAGCCAAACGTAGCCCTAGAGAGCTGGCATAGTCGAGAGAACGCGGTAGCGTTCGCTCGACCAATTCCAATGATTAATATTTAATAATACCACAATGTAGCTTTGAATATTTTATTATTTGGGGTCATTATAATTACACTCAAAAGTATCAGAAAACAACAACAACAAAAGCGCGACAAACAACGTTCGTTGTTGGACATGTTACGACTGTGTTTATTAACACGCAGAAGCAGCAGTCTTCGCTTCGTCGTGATCGATGGAAGGAGAACCATACGAAGAAGAGGTTGCTCCATCATCCTGCTACTGCTACTGTACTACTACGACTGCTACTACTACTGATATTCCTCCTGCTACTACTGCTACTGTTTAGCACGGTTCATGTACATCGCATGATGATGGATGCTGCTGCTGCTCCTGCTGCTGCTGCATCATAATTGCTATTACCATTACCATCATTACCATTACAACCATTATTGTTACAACCACTGAACACATCAATACTATTGGAAACAATAACGATGTTGTCATACAAGATTCAAACGATCCCTACGTCCAGGCCATGCTCCAGGCTACGAAAATGTGTTGGAAACAAAATCCAAGCAATCGTGACAGTGCACGTGACATTGAAAGATTTGTGGGTAAATCTTCTTGTTACTACTCCGGAGTACTAACTACTGGAACTGATATTGATCACAGCAAACCGAAATTTAGTGAGAGGATTTTTAGAAAACAGGCATCACAAAATAGTTGTTGGAAGCTACAAACAACTATTTCGTCGTCCAGACACGTTCAAAATCCAATTATAAAATCATTTTCATATTGATAAAGCTAAAATAAAATAATGATATTCGATTGATGTGATTTACCTGGTACATAGAGCATAGAGACCAACCATCCCCACCCATCCCCCCTTCTTACTCCTACAAGCAGGAATACTCTGTGTGTGTAGCCAAGCAGGCCTTATTCATTGTTCTTGTAAAGAATTCCTACATAGCGACCACCCATCCCCCCTTCTTACTCCTACAAGCAGGAATACTCTGTGTGTGTAGCCAAGCAGGCCTTATTCATTGTTCTTGTAAAGAATTCCTAACAATCGATTTTTCTTGTTGGATGGGGGCGGTCGTAATTTAGGATCCTTGTACTTACTAGCAGCACTGACCGTGGGTGTATTGAGACGAGACACTTTTGATGCAGATTGCATTGCAGGTTTTTTGTCGTTTGTGGTGCTTTTATTAATGGCGGTACCGGCTGTGACGTTGTTGCTATACGTGCTTTTCTTGGCTTCAATATTTGCTTTTGTGGTAGAAATATTCAAGTTTTGGGTACTATACGTGCTTTTCTTGGCTTCAATATTTGCTTTTGTGGTAGAAATATTCAAGTTTTGGCTACTCTCTCGCTCATAGGTCGATGCAGCAGCAGTAGTAGGTGATTGTGGTACCATCTTCGGTTGCAACGGTGATTGTAATTGCGTTTCCGGTGCAGACTTTTCCAGTGCACCTTCACGATCAGGAGTTGTGGATGGCGTAAAGTCATCGTGTTGTTCATCAAGTGTTGTTGGGGCATCATCCCGATGATCATCACGTTGGTGTTGGTGGTCTCTAAAGTCCGAGTCACTCAACAGCATACTCAACTCATCATCAATTTCAGGATTATCCCAGTTCACAGTTTGTGGACGATAATATTGACTCGATGCAATTTCATAAGACATTGCCTCATCATTGGCCAAGTCAATTATTTCATCCTCCCGCAAATCGTCGAGTTGATCTTCATTGCTATCACTAATGTAATCTTCACTTTGTGGTACACAATGATCATACGGATGTTGCTTTTGGTGTTGTTGCTGCTGCTGCTGGCAATGAAAATTGTGGCTATTGTTGTTCCTATTGTTGCCAAGAATCCTTGCAGACGATACAGTAAGATCGTACAAATCTGTTTCTTCGTGCAGATGATTTGGACTTGGTTGATTCATGCGCTGTTGTTGCTGTTGTTGTTCCTCTTGCTGCTCTTGCTGTTGTTGTCGTAACTGCTGTTGAAATTGTTGTTGTTGAATTGGTCGTTCCCAACCTGGTCGAACCTCGTCTTCAGTAGTCTCCCACGGTAAGGCATGATCTAATTGTTGATGTTGAGTCGGCGAAGAAGTGTTAATATCACGGATAGGATTTGGTTGCTGCTGTGGAGACTGCTGCGACTGCGACTGCGACTGCGACTGCGATTGCGACTGCTGTTGCTGTTCTTGTAAAGGAGAAGGCGACAAGGAATGCTGTCGTTTGTGGAAAGAAGGGCTTCTAGGAGGAAGTTGCGGTTGTCGCATCATAGCATGATTGTAGGAGTCCGCAGATGCAATTCCTTCCAGTCCTATTCCCAATCCTGCTCTGCGCCTTTGTTCGAGCAATCGAAATCTTTTTTCCAAAATCATTTCTATTTGACGTTCAATGATTTGTTCCATATCAGTATTGGTATTGGTATTGGTATTGGTATTGGTATTGGTATTGGTATTGGTATTGGTATTGGTATTACTATTGGTTTGGGTTGTTTTGTTGGCTTGCTGATTCGGATTGTGCTGTTGATGTGGAGACTCTTTCTTATCCACCTCGTCTGCTCCCTCCTTTTTACTATTAGTGCTGCTCTCTAAATACATTTGTTTCATAGCAGGTGTCACAACGTCTCCGACAAATAATCTCAACACTCGTTGAGAAGCAAATTGTTCCATTGCATCCATTAAATCATCTGTGGAGTCAATAACAATACAATCCTCGTCAAGGTCCAGGTATGATAACCGCAATTTATTGTTTACGTTGTAATATCGGGGCACCTTGGAAGTAACCATCTGGTTTAGTAAATCAAAGGAAAGCTTGCCAGTGGGATCCAAAATATGGTGAAGACGAATTCTTTTCAAAATGACGTGTGCGTCTTCCTCCACCAGTAGTTTAATCACAAAGTCTCTAGAATGGGCCTTCGTATCACTCACGGACGAAACGGAATACGCAATAGTAGTGGTGTCTTCTTGTTGATGCTGTACACGTGGATGTGGATGTACATGTGGATGCGGGTGATGTGGAGACGTCATGACGGACTTAAAGTAGACTAAAGTCCGCGCTCTGTCTTCCTGTAATTTTACCTTATAGCCAGCCTAGCCTAGCTAGCCGAGCTGTTGTTTGCCAAATTAGATTTTGATCAACAATTCAGAGCGTTGTTGGTTTTGTCGCTAATTAGAGAAGTAGATAGTGCTGGTATTTTGTATTTTGTCTCGCTGAAATAATGATGAAATAATAATAATAAATGGCGAAATTGTGAAGGAAGATTTGCGAGGAGGGCGAGATGAGGACTTCTTGATGAAAAATTAATAAAATAATATTCACTTGGACGCCTATCTTCCTCTTACTGATTAGTAGTAGTAGCACGTCTACTTGTTAGGAGTCGTACCGTAGACTACTACTAGTACAGTAGCTACTAGTGTAGCTACTACCCTGGTAGCTAGCTACCATAACTCTACTAAACAAGAATAGTAGACTACTGTGTTGATGTGTTGCTTGTGAACTTGCTTATGGTCAGTTCAACTTGACCAGTAGGGTCTAGTAGAGTAGTAGACACTACTAATAGTAGTACAGTAGACCCTAGCTGCTAGACTATCTTATCTGAGAAATCACGACTTGTCTCCGATGGGCAATTGAGAATAAAATGCTAGTACAGTATCTTTGATCTACAACGTAGCAAACCAAAAGTTGAGCAATTCCGTTGCATCTATTTGTAATTCTTTCTGGACAGTCATCTACCTGGTGAAAAGAATTGACGACAATAACACGAATCGACCAAACCTTTGTACAGATTAAACGAGTTAAGTTTCACCATGAAAATAGAGTTATTGCTCCTGCTCACCGCCTGGGGCGTTTTTTGGAATTTTGAAGTGGCAAGCTCCGCTCTCACCAATCCATCCTCGAATGAGGATGTAGAGCACATGGCAGGATTTGCTGATAGTGACAATATCCTCACCACGGAACAAAACCAGCGTGATGATCGCATATCGATTGCCAACATGACATGCGACTTTTTTGAACAGCCCTTGAATCATTTTTACATTCCTAAAGAAAAATCTCCCACGTACAAGCAACGCTATTGCTACTACAATAACTTTATCAAAGACCACCAAAATAGAACAAAGGTACCAATATTCTTTTACACAGGTAGGCAAATGAATGAATGAATAGATAATGAATGAATGAATAATGAATGAATGAGTGGCTCGATGAAATAAAAAAGTAAAACCAAATCAAAGCCAAACAACGCAAGTGAAACATAGTATATCTCACCTCCGCTAATTCGCAATCATCCATATGTAACGTCAACTCACCCCCATAAACACAGGTAACGAATCACCATTGGAACAGTACATTAACAACACGGGACTTATCTGGGAACTAGCGCCGGAATTTGGTGCTCAAGTCATCTTTGTGGAACATCGGTACGAGGGCAGAAGTTTACCATCACCTTCGATCGACAATTGCTTATCCTATTCGAGTTCCAAGCAAGCTGTTGAAGATTATGCACGATTTTTAGAACATTGGTTGTTGCAGGACAAAAACGTCAATATGGAGGACGATGACCATGACGACCATGACGACGACGATACACTACCAGGCGGTTTAATTCCACAGCGTCCTGTCATTGCCTTTGGAGGAAGTTATGGTGGTATGTTATCGGCGTGGTTTCGCATGAAGTATCCGCATCTGGTGACCGGGGCTATTGCTGCATCGGCTCCGATCTGGGCCTTGCCCCGGACCAATCCTACACAAATTGATGGATCATATCAAATTCTCAAACGAGGTTTGCAAATGCCGTATCCACCAACAGAAACTAAGAGCCCAAAACCAAACGTACCAGTGAAAAAGAACCATTGCGTCTCTAATTTGTTGGCTTCATGGCCGCTCATCAAGTTTTTGGCAGAACAAACCAACCCTTCGATCTTGGAAACAAATAAAGCAAAGCCAATGGCGGTCGGAAAGCACCATCACCATTATCACGACAAGGATAAAGACGATCCAACACCACCAGGTTTGGCCAAATTAAGTGAATGGTTTCGATTATGCCTGCCTTTGAAACAGGTGCAGCATTTGATGGAATGGGTCAGAACCCCTTGGTTTGATTTGGCCGAAGGGTCCTTTCCTTATGCTTCCTCGTACATTCCGTTCGCCCTCATAAAGAGCAATGGGACCATTTTTAAATTACCACCTTGGCCGATGCAAGCGGCCTGTTGGAATGAGAGTAAGTTGCATCAGGATTGGGGCATTCGGTTTGATGGCAATCGATCCAATGTAACGTACGACATTACCTATGGTGACAGCGGATTATCGTTATCGATTGATTGGGATGCCATGACACCAAAGGGTGATTTCACTTTGGATCACGTTTTGAATTCTTCTCAAGTGAAAGGATTACTGACCAGTGTGCGAGATGCCGTGGCCGTTTGGTACAACATTTCGAAGCATGAGCCATGTTTCAATTTGACGCCCGCCAACAATCTTGTTGCAACGAGAAGGGTATCCGATGGACTGACAGGCTGGAGTAGAATAGAACAGCGAGTACCAGCAGATGAAACAATACACGACAACAAGCGCGACTCTAGCAGTTCCGAAGAAAGTCATTTTCAAATTTACGACGCATCCATCTCCGCAGCTGCCAGGCCACCATTGCGTCAGCTTTTTTCTAGTGATACAAATGCAACCGCAATGTGCGAAAACAGAATAAAATACGATGGTAGTTGGAATTCATTATGCTGCAATGAGGACATGAATCTGATTGTTATGGAGAGCCGAGGCATGGGGCGTGATTTCTTTTGGCCCCCGAATTATCCCCGTGGCACTCACACTCATTCTGATGTCATTCAACACGACTCAAGCCGTTCGAACGAGACAGTTCCGGGATTTTGTTTGGATCCTCAAGGCATCTTTGGATATTCGCAACAGCCCGTGGATCCTTGGTCGACTCTACTTGACACGTACTATGGTGGGACTCGTCTGGAATCCTTCTCCAACATTGTGTTCTCTAATGGACTGTTGGATCCGTGGACAGCCGGTGGTGTCAATGTTCCATCCATGGAAGAACTGAATCCTGGCGACGACCCGGCGACTATTCCCACCTACGACGGTCCCATGGTCCGACAGATTGGATCCAAAGATCAAAACATGATTGCTCTCATGATTGAACTAGGTGGTCACCACACGGACTTGATGTACAGTGACAAAAGGGACCCCGAATGTGTGACAGAAGCAAGAGCTATCGAAAAGGAGTATATTGCCAAGTGGGTCAAAAGTAGCGCGGTTGAAAATGTATAAATTTTGAAACGAGCTGGTTTTGCTTCGAGTCTGTTTCACACAGTTTGCCAGGTAAAAGGGTTTAGCGTCAGTAGGTCTACTCAATTCTAATAGAGTATTACTCTATGCTAACGTAAAAAATGTAGTATACTCTTGAAAACCAATCGGTCACCAAACGAGCACCGGTCACTTATCACCGCGGCGAATTCCCTGGTTTTCAAGGGTGTGCTGGTTAATATTACGTTAGCTGGGTGGTAGTAGTAGTAGTCTTCCTGTTGTGCGTCTCAATATTGTGTTTATTGCTAACCCTACTAGACTAACGGTCACCAAACCCCACAGTTACCATGGCTAATTACTACTGTACTACTGCTAGTTACTACTACTACTACTAGCTAGTAGTCTAGTAGTAGGGTCTACTACTAGTAGTAGTAAAAAAAATAAAAAATAGCTGCCATGACCGTGGGGTTTGGTAACCGTTTGTCGTGGTAGGGTTAGCAAAGGGATTACTCTACTATTCTACCGTACTACAGTACTACTTATTCTAGTAGTAGTTAATCAGTCGTGCTTTGCTCGGTTTGAGAATTCAGATGAGTTCAAAATTCCGAGAATCAAGGTGATGTTTTGTTCGTCATGGAACTGTTGTCACTTGTCATTTTAATTACAGCATTATTATTAGTCTACTCTTTTATTAGCATCACTCTATTTATTCATCTTTATTCGATTGATTGATCGAAGAGTGTCATCATGGACGACAGAAGTCCTAACAGAATTTCTATTTTGCTTTCTGATTTCTGACTGACCCGCAGCACAAGATTATAATGTTCGTTGAATTCATAAGAATGAATGTTTCATTGCAACGAAAAAAGGACTTCTTTTATGACATGGCACCGTAGTTAGCTTTCGTCTGACTTGTTTCGTTTCATTGCAGAAAAATCAACACGATGTTGTCTCGTCTTGGTCGAAAGAAGCTGCCATTCTTTAGTCGTCGCTCCATCCGACATGAAACTGCCGCCTGGTTTTCAACCAGTCCTAATATTGCAAAGGAACAGTCGAAGACCAACACTGGTTCCATTGTATCGTTCCCCATTCCAGATCTCAAATCCCACATTCCAGCGCAGCGTTCGTTGACAATTGGAATTTTGCGAGAAACTTACGATGATTGGGAACGACGGACTCCACTGTGTCCGATACACGTTCAACAGTTGCTTCAGAGGAGTGGCTACCGTACAACGAAAGTACTCGTACAACCATCTTCACAGCGGTGTTTTGCAGATGGCGATTACAAACGTGTTGGTGCTATTCTGCAGGAAGATCTATCACATGCCGACGTGATTGTGGGTGTTAAGCGACCCGCCGATTCTTCCACTTTAATTTCCAACAAGACGTACATGTTCTTCAGTCACGTTATTAAAGGCCAAGAAAGCAATATGGAATTACTCAAGTCCATTTTGCAGAAACATGTTCAATTGGTAGATTACGAATGCATTGTAGAAACTGATCCAGTGGAAACGGATGAAAAAAAACGTACCCAGCGATTGGTGGCCTTTGGAAGATATGCAGGTTTGGCGGGAATGATTGATACCTTGTATCCCCTGGGTCGACGATTAGTCAGTGATTGTGGAGTGCATACACCATTTTTGCAATGCCCCTTGGCCAGTATGCAACGTGATTTGTCGAGAGCCAAGCAGGTGGTCAGTGAAATTGGACAGCAAATTGCTCACGATGGTTTGCCCCTGAAGGATCCTCTCGTATTTTGTCTGACGGGTAACGGTGGACGCGTTTTTGGAGGGGCTATGGAAATTATGAACCTATTGCCTCATGAAACCATGCAAGTCCAAGACTTGCCCGAATTGTACGCTCAATCGAATCCGGATCCCTACAAGGTCTTTACAGTCACACCTAGACCAGATGAGCTGTACCAACGACGCAATTGTGATGGTCCCTTTTCCGTGGAAGATTGGAGAAATCATCCAACCGAATACGAATCCAAATTTGCTACCGAAGTTGCTCCCTACATTCATGCCTTGGTCAACTGTATTTATTGGGATCCACGCTATGCTCGACTCTTGACTAAAGACGATGCTCAGAAGCTTTACGAAAGTGAAAATCGCAGGCAAGTTTTTGGAGCCTGATGATGGTTGCTACGATTGTCCTTGTCTATTTATGCATTGTCAATAGTCAATGAATTGGTGCTCACACTAAATCAACTCTTCCCATAATATAAATGGTAGACTCATGGTAGTATCCGATATTAGCTGCGATATCAATGGGTCCATTGAATTCCTGGACCGAACATGTACGATTGACAAGCCCTTTTTTACGTACAATCCACTAACCCGGCACGAAGTCTGTGCGGATATTAGCAGTGATGGAATTACTGTCATGGGTACAGATATTCTACCCGCCGAATTACCCAGAGAAAGTAGCGATCACTTTGGTACGGCTGTCGTCCAGGTGCTGAGTGAATTGGTAGATTTCCAAACTTTACGCAACGACGAAGAAGCCTCTAGCACACATGTAACAATCGATCTACAAAATGCTACTCCTCTCCTGGTAAGAAACACGTTTTATACTTTGCAGCAGTGGACTCCAATGACAAACGTCCCGCTCACTCTTTTTTATTTCATAAATCTGTTAGGCCAATGCTTGCATCACAACCCTGGATGGAAAGTTGGCACCCAGATTTAGCTACCTGGATTCCTTTCTGCAAATGGCGCCTTGCACTCTCAAAGAATCGGGCCAGAGTATAGATGTTCTTTTGGTTGGTCATCTGTGAGTTTTTTTTGTTTGGAACGAGGTTCTTCATGCTCTCGTCTAATTCTGACATCCTCCATTTTTCCTTTTATAGTTTTGACTCTGGACTCATTAACACTATCCTCGATACGGCCGAGCATCTAGAATGCAGATTCCGTATTGCAAACTGCCGAGTCAATCGTGGCGGCGACCCCAAAGATGTTGTACCGACTCAAAAATCCACTGCTGTTGTACAATTCACTAGCGAGAACCAGACCAATTTGAACAAGCTCGAAGCAAAGATTGAAGCACTCATAGATATCATGGACAAAGCAGAAGCTACCATGAACGTAGTGAAACGCACTGCACCGAAGCAGACGGACGTTTCGGGTGGTGTTGAAGGTTGCGATCAAGAATCAAGACGCGATGTAGCTGTTGTGGAAAATCAAGAGGAGCAGAAAGTGCTGGTCCTTGGAGCGGGTCGTGTGTCGATGAGTTTGGTCGAGTACCTTGGTAGAACTCCTCAGAAGTACATCCAAGTCGCCAGTGACAATGAAAGCGAAGCCAGTCATGTTGCCAAACTGGCTCAAAGGGGAGCTCACACGTGTCTGGATTTAAGCAACACGAAGGATCTATCCTCACTGGTAAAAGATCACGATGTTGTCATCAGCCTACTGCCAGCACCATTGCATCCAACAGTGGCGGAAGAATGCATTAAGCAAAAGACGCACTTGGTCACGGCCAGCTATGAAAGTCCCGAAATTCGAGCGATGGATCAGAGGTAAGACGCGTACCCTAGGAGAACCGTGTGCCATTTTAGTGACGGGAGATCAATGCTCACCAGTTAGAAACTTCATAAATAGAGCGAAGAATGCCGGCGTAATCATTCTAAACGAGGTTGGTCTAGATCCTGGATTGGACCACATGAGTGCCATGAAAATAATTAACGACGTTCATGCCCGCGGTGGTACTGTCGTCAGCTTTAAGAGTGTGTGCGGTGGGCTCCCAGCACCGGAGGCCGCAGACAATCCACTCAAATACAAATTTAGTTGGAGTCCTCGAGGTGTGATATTAGCCAGCCAAAATGCGGCACGATACAGATGGAACAATGAAGTGATCGACATTCCCGGAACTAAGTTGATGCAGTCAGCAACACCATTTACGGATTCGTGGCCGGAAATGATCTTGGAATGCCTACCCAATCGTGACTCGCTAAAGTACGAATGTATTTATGGAATTGATGAAACTCAAACGCTCTTCCGAGGTACTTTGCGTTACGAAGGGTTCTGCAGTCTCATGAGTGTTTTTCAACGAATGGGACTCTTTGAATCTTCAAAGTCGTTCGGACCTACATGGCAGGTAGCGCTGGATGCAATGAGAAAGAAACAGGGTAATTTCGCTTCGATCGACGACTTTTTGCTCCACTGTGCTGATGGAGACCAGAACCAGGCGACGGCCGCAAAGGAAGCACTGCATTGGCTAGAAATTGAAGGAGCCGCAAAAGTCGCAAATACGGACAGCGTTGTCGACTCACTGTGCGCTGTTCTCGAAGAGAAATTGCAATTCGGAGAAACAGAGCGTGACATGGTTGCGATGCATACCTCCATCCAAGCTACTTTCGATGATTGTTTCAGTGAGCTTCATCAATCCAGAATGTTGGCCTTTGGAGACTCAAAAATGTCCGCCATGTGTCGTACTGTAGGAATACCGGCAGCGGCGGCCGCAAATCTCATTCTGAGCGGTGGTCTCAAAAACTATGCGGGGCTGGTTTTGCCTACGGAGAAGAGCACATACCTCCCAATTCTAGCGGCGGTGGAAAAGGAAGGGATTATGTTTGAAGAAAGTGTCAACAAATGGTATAGCAATAATGGATGACATCAAATTTAAGGTGGCTTTTCTGCACATATTAACTAGAACATGACAAAGTGAGTACGCAGACTCTCAGATGGCACCCCAAACTCGGTTCAGGTCTCCTTGACTTTTTGATTTGCGTCGTTCGTGACGTTCCATACGAGGATTCACTTGATTTTCGTTGCCCTCGTCTTGCATTGCTTCTGCGAGCTCATGAGCGCTGTGCGGCTTACGAAAATCGGAATAGCTTGCTGTTTTGCGGTAGTAGAATCGAGCCATGCTTGTTGTTTTAAAGTATCCAGACTCCTCGTCGTCGGCGTCGGTCGCAGCCAACGAAGACGGAACTCTGGTAACTTCTCCAGCGACTTGGTCGCCGGGCTCAGACGCATAATTGCCAACTCCTTCATCGCCATCAATGAAAATACCAGATGGGTGCGACGGTGTTCGATTTAAGCGGCTGAGACTTCCACTTGACAAATTTCCGTTCAGTCCCAAACCTCCCCATCCTTGGCTTGTCAAATTTGTTGTGGGGTTTGATTCTGGATTATCTTCAGCCATTCGAGACGGATGATTGCCATGTCCGTTTACCGCTCGAGATGGATCAATTAAGCCAGGACTTTGGTATTGCTCCTCACGGGATCCCTTAGTGGCCGGGTCTAGATGAAAGCCCTCCAACGTCATTGGATCCGCAACGTTCAAACCACTCATATTTACAAGACTGGGACTGGTAAAAAAGCTCGGGACGCGATTGCCCATTTTTCCAGTCGAAATATTTCCGCTGCTGTTCCTCTTCTTGGCCCATGACTCCGAGACAATTCGCTTTCGGAGTCTTTGGACACATCTATCCAATGTCACTTCTTCCGCAATGTGACTTTTAATGGCTGGAATGTGCTTCCAGGTTTCTCGCTCTGCTGCTGCAACCCACTCATGGAACTCTTCTAATGTCGGATTGTAAAGACAGTGCAAAAGCGCACTAAACACTCCCCGATGAGACTTCCAAGGAATGAGACTTATATCACAGTCTCGACCTTCGTATTCCTGGGTGAAGAAAGTGACACCAATGTCTCGTTGCGTCGCAAAAAGGGGAGAAATACGACGGGCACCTACCAGCTCGACAAAGTGCGACAGCCAAGCCCGGGTCTGATCCTTTAAAAAGATCAAGAGAGAGTTCAACAATCCAGTCAATGGATTAACCCAAACACTTCGGTTTTGGTTGTACGAAGCAAACATGACGGCATGTGGATTGGCTTGGGAAATGATAAAGTGGTTTACATTGAACATTTCGCTCAACTGTTGCATGGGTAAATCTTGTTCCATACTTCCATCACTAAATTTTTGTCCTACAGCAGATTCGTATCTTTCTGTTCCGTCAGCATCCTTGACCATGAGCCGATTGGCTTCAAAAACTCCAGGGAGACTCGAACTTGCCACCGCTGCACTCCAAACCATAACGTGGGGTGCTGTTAAGTAGTTCAAAAGTCGGGGTGGGTCACTGGCATTCTTGGGCGTTACCACAATATTCAAAATTCGTCCCGTCCTGTCAAATGCTTCCTGGAATGTAAAATTACCAATATTGGCTTTACAGACACTTCGAAAGTGGTTGGTATCATTCATAAAGGCATCTTGTGGTCGGCGGCCGCCTCTCAAAATGTCATATATTACGGATGTAATGGTCCTCAGTCCAATCGGGACAAAGACTTGCCAGGTTCGTTTGGGATCTTGGAGTGCCAAATTCTGATGCTGTTGTTGCCCATTATTGTGTTTATCATTTTGAGACGGCAATGGTCGAAAGAAATTGAAATTCAAAGTTCCTGAATGACCTGGTGCTTTTGTTCCTATACCACGAAACATTTCGTTTCGGCATTCTTCATCAGTGCGAGTCCCCAACATGGCGCATAGAATACTTCCCGCACTGCTTCCTCCAATAACACGTGGCATGAGATTATTTTCCATGAGTGCTTTGACGACACCAACATGATAAAATCCGACTGTTTATAAAAACAAAAGGTACAACATGCGGGTGAGTCTGAGTTCAAATAATGATAAAACATTTCATGAATCACATTAGGTGGTGGTAGGTGGATATCAGACATTAACTTACGTGCAGCGCCTCCACTGTTACGGTAATTCAATTAAATTTCGTTTCATTGAAGAGAGAAAAATCACAAAGAGAGTTAGTACTATTTGACGCAACCAACCACGTACCGTATGTGGACTGTGGACACATCCCTCCATCCCACCATCCCACGTGCACTAATTTCATTCTCACCTTAAGAGCAGAGAACTTCTTCCGTAGGCATGTCGTGTTTCGTTAAAAAACGCTAATCGTGCTTCGGTCGGAATAGGATAATCTTCTCCAACCGGTGTCGGAGCATCGCAGACAAAATCAAGTGCAGCGCACACCACATTGTGGTAGGTTTCTACCAACACCTTGGTCCCCGCCATGGCCTTGCTAAAAAGTCCTTCGTGGAGGAGTCCAAACTTGTTTCGGGCAATTCCTCCCCTCAGTATAAACATGAGCTCAAAAATATCTCGCCGTCTCATGAGATGAACAAACTCGTCAACGCGTGCACTGATCCGTTCTCGTTCGTATAGTGGACAATCCGGATTAGATCTCCAAACATCATTGCCCTGGACGTTGTCGATTTTTAGGGCCAGTTCGATCCACTCGTCCTGGCTAGCAGCCGTGGCCTGCTTGTCTCTCAAGAACTGGATCAGTCGGTGGCGGGAACTAAAAAAATGGGCCAACACTTGCTGAGCGGCACCAGCGATACTGTTTCCAGTAATAGTGCCGACGTCCAGTAGTACCGCCAACGCCAATTGACGAGCAATCGTTCGGGGAGCAAAAATAGTATCGATCAGTTGTAACGTCCACACTCGAATTGCGGGAGCGTACGTGACTACAAATCGAGCTATTCTGTTTCCCAAAAGAAAAATCAAGAGGAGAATATTAGTACATAGTACAGAGTATATACACACACACACAGAGAGAAAGAAGATAACATTCAATAATTGTTTGGGAGTTGAGACAGTTTCAAGGGAGGAAAAAAAAAAAGTTAACCAAACATTCTACTGTACTTACTCGTCAATGGCTTGATGAAAAATTTCGATTTGAGGACCGTAATCCATGCTGCTGCTGCTGCTGCTGCTGCTGCTGCTCGAAGTAGAGGAGCTCATGGTGCTACTGCTACTGCTCTCTCTCCTTCTCTTCTCTTATGTTTGTTTTTATCTCAAGGGATTCGATAGGTGAAAATTTGTAGAAAGGTCGAGCCATCAACCAACTGACACAAAGAGAAAAATAATTAATTAAACTAGACTAATAATAATTACAGTATGTTCGTTCTCCAATAATTACACTGTATGTTCGTTTTCTAAAAAAAAGATATCTTCTTTTCATTTTCTCGGCACCATTATTTTAGGTTTTGGTTGTTCGGTTCTCAAAAGGATTTTGGCCTTGCATCATCATCGATGCGTTTGGTTTTACAGTACTTTTGAGATCTGTTCGCAAAGATGCGTTCGTCCGTCATAACCGGTCAAAATTCCGCTATTGGTACAAAGAACTGGTGTCTAAAAGAGTATGACGAGGTGATCCTTGTGTTCAGTAGCCAAGTGAAATCGGAGTACAACAACAGCAGGATTGTTCCGTGAAGTTATTCGTACTCTTAGCTACTGGGCCATTCCTGAAATAGAGGCGCACCAAAATGTTGAAGCCAGATCCATCCTCATTTGGCGCGACCAACTGGCCTTGCCTGCTGCACTGCTCCTGAAATCAAATTAGGCGCCGTTAGGCCTGTTTAAACTGAGAGTTTTATTTAAAGGATGTTCTTGCCGACACTGTACTTAGCTATTTACTTAGGACTGCGTGTAGAACCTGGTAGAGCTTCTACAGAGGTTACTTCATTGACAAGAAAAAAAACTTTTTGGAGGCAACTGTTTTATTTCAGCAGCAACAACATTTCCTGTCACCATCATCATCATCATGATGAACGACACTCAGCCATGATGAAGATGATGGTGGTGGTCCTTCTCCCCCCCCCCCTCTTGAACAACAGGAAGAAGAAGATACTGACAATGAAGACAATGAAGATGATGACAATGATGAGGAGGAGGAGTACGCAGCAATAGCTTCTCACTTCAATAGGATGCCTCCGGCTCGTCCTCTTGTTGGTAATCCACCACCTGCACCAGCTCAAACTTAACAGCAGCAGCAGCTTGCCATCATGCCTTCCCCTCATCCTCATTCCCACCACCACTTTGCTTCTTCATATCCTCTTCCACAAATGAGGCCCCCAGTTGCAGCCGCTCCACCACCGGCACCCCCTTTTGTTCCTCCTCCTCCTTGCCTGAGTCAATACAGCTTTGTACCTGCTGGGTCTCATCATGCGCCACCTGCAGCATTTCAAGGAGCTGAACAAGCTGCTGCTCCTGCTGCTGCAGCAAAGAAAAAGAAGAAAGTCAAGCAGAGTAGTAAGACAACGAAACAACGGGGTGGCCAATTTGACACTAAAGAATTGAAGTCTCTGTTCAACACCATTGAAAAGATTCTCCCCATTGGCTTGCGAGAGTGGGAGGTAGTCCTAGACCAACATAACAAAGTGTGGTCTGCCAAGGAACGCGAAGTCCGGGGCCTGCGACAAAAGTTTAACCGGTTGAATGGTTCCAAGCTTCCC
>Ga0100391_1003588_pt1 | contig 15586 bp, 15 predicted proteins | sample CryGeymeta201515_FD_81541 | JGI IMG/M metagenome (GOLD analysis project Ga0100391, IMG submission 81541) | Groundwater microbial communities from Crystal Geyser aquifers in Utah, USA - Crystal Geyser metaG 2015-15 | ecosystem: Environmental > Aquatic > Deep subsurface > Groundwater | place: USA...
CGCCCATCCAGATCAGGCCATTGATAGGTATTCCTGTTTTTCCTTCGGTGAAAGTATTGGTATGAAAGATTTGTTTACCACCTTTTTGCAGGTCGGCCAGGGCTGTCTCGATGCCGAAACGAATGGCAGGAAATTGATCTCCTTTTGCTGCAATCCAGGCATGAAGATCATCGGGATTTTGGGATATAGTTTCCAGCTCTTTTGGGATTTCTTTTTCATTATCCAATGACAAGCCCGGAATGACACTTACTTCTCCTATGCCCCGCATAGCAGGATTTTCATCTGCCCAAACCTGAAAAAACCAGGATGCTTTATGAAGAAGCACCCCACGTGAAGTACCTGCTGGGCGTTTGAAATGCAAAGGATAATAAAGGTAGTGTGCTTTTAACATTTTAAAATTGTATTCCCATGCCGTAAACAAAGGTAAGCAGCAAGGTTTTGAGTGCCAGTTTTTTCAAATAGGGGTCGAGGGCAGCGGTGTTTTTTAGTTGTCGTATTTTATACAAATCGCTAAAAAAAAGCGGAAGCAAAAGGAGAAAAATATAGGCTGGCCAGTTCGTCTCCAAGATAAGATTAAAAATCAGAAGCATTAAAAAAGGAATACTCGTAAGCGCAGCATGATAGATGATTGCTCCGTCAACGCCGAGTTTTACAGCCAGGGTTCGTTTGCCCTTTAACTTGTCATTGGTATAGTCGCGAATATTATTCAGGTTGAGCACACCCGTGCTGAGTAATCCCATTGCTATTGCAGGAAGCAAAACAATCCATTTCCAGCTGTTTGTAGCCAGGTAAAATGTACCTGCAACAGCAACCAGACCAAAGAATAAGAAGACAAAAAAATCGCCTAATCCGGCATATCCATAAGGATTTTTACCGGTTGTATATTTGATGGCAGCAAGTATGGCTGCTATTCCTAACAGAATAAATAACAGTGTTTCAACAACAGGGAGATTCACAAAGAATATTAATAACACCATTCCGCTAACAAATGAAAGCAGTGAAAAGATCAACATGGCCAATCTCATTTCTTTGGCGGTTATTTCACCAGATTGCACAGTTCTTCTGGGGCCTAAACGATTTTCATCATCAATGCCTTTGCTAAAATCTCCATAGTCGTTGGCAAAGTTTGACAGGATTTGTAGCAAAAGCGTAGTTAGTACTGCCATCAGCACAGCCTGCAGGTTAAAGGTTTTATGTGTTGAAGCAACAAAGCCACCCATAGCGATGCTTGCCAATGCCAGTGGAAGTGTACGCAAACGTGCTGCTTTAACCCATGATTTGAAGCTTGCCATTTTTTAAGGGAACTTAGGATATTTATGGAAATCCGGATCACGTTTTTCCAGAAAAGCATGTTTTCCTTCCTGGGCTTCTTCGGTGAGGTAATAAAGCAGTGTGGCATTACCGGCAAACTCCTGCAGACCAACCTGCCCATCGAGTTCGGCATTCAGCCCGAGTTTGATCATGCGCAAAGCCATCGGGCTGCGTTTCATCATGATTTCGCACCATTCCACAGTGGCATCCTCAAGATTTTCGAGCGGAACAACTTTATTTACCAAACCCATTTCAAGGGCTTCTTTAGCTGAGTAAAACTGATTGAGAAACCAGATTTCGCGGGCCTTTTTCTGCCCCACGATGCTGGCCAGGTAACTGCTGCCCAAACCGGCATCAAAACTACCAACTTTAGGGCCAACCTGCCCGAAACGAGCATTTTCGGAAGCAACTGTCAAATCGCAAATTACATGGAGAACATGGCCACCGCCCACGGCCCAGCCGTTCACCATGGCGATAACAGGTTTGGGCATCGATCGAATTTTTCGCTGCACATCAAGTACATTGAGTCGTGGAATGCCTTGTTCGTCAATATATCCACCCTCACCTTTCACCTGTTGGTCGCCGCCGCTACAGAAAGCTTTATCGCCTTCTCCAGTCAAAATGATCATGTAAATGTCTTGATTTTCGCGGCAGATATCCAAAGCATCAGCCATCTCAAAAGTGGTTGTCGGCCTGAAGGCATTATGTACTTCAGGTCTGTTAATGGTAATTTTTGCAATGTGATTCCAGGCTTCGAAGCGGATATCTTTATACGCTTTGAGGGGTTTCCAGTTTCTTTTTTGTTCCATTGTTGAGCGGGTATTAGAAGAAAACAAGCAGCAGCAGTTTTTGTTCTGTTACTGGTAACTGCAAAAATAACAAATGATGGCTTCCGATTAAACTTTTGAGGTGCTGATAAAACGGAAATAGTGTATCAGCTGCTCCGAACTTACTTCGGGTGTGGTTTTTATTTCAAGGATTATAGCACTTTTGGAAGGGCTGAAAAACTGAGGCAAAACATTTTTTAATTCACTGCTGTTGCTTGCCTCCAAGTAGCGAAGCCTGTTGAGTTCGGCAATAGGTTTGGCACTGGTTTGATGCCTTGCTTCAAAATAATTTTCGAGTAATCCGGTGTTTTTAGGCCCGTCAATGAATCGAAAAATGCCGCCTCCCTGGTTGTTGATTACGATCACCCTGAGTTGAGAAGAAAGGTGGTTGTTCCAGAAAGCATTGGAATCGTAAAAGAAAGCCAGATCGCCGGTAATCAACAAAGTGGGTTCGTTGTTGGCAAAGCAAGTGCCTGCTGCTGTTGAGGTGCAGCCATCTATGCCACTTGTTCCGCGGTTTGAGAAACATTTTATTTCCGATTCAAAATCAAAAAGCTGGGCATAGCGTACCGGAGTGCTATTGGCCAGATGAAGTGAATAATCCGGCGGGATGGCTTCGAAAATTTCATCAAACACGGTAATATCCGACCAGCTTGCCGTTTGGAGGAATTCGCGATGAAGTTTTTTTGAACATGCGCTGAGGCCATGCCATTTGGCGGCAAAATCGCCTGTGCCTTTTGGCGCTTCAGGCACGAATGATTCCAGAAAGACTTCAGGATTCATTGGAAGCCCGATCGTTAAATGCTGATAAGTATCCATTTGAAAATCAACAGCATCAATATGCCAATGATTTTGGATTGCCGCCTGCCGGAGGAAGCTTTTTATCTTTTTCGATACCACATGTCCGCCAAAACTGATCAATAAATCGGGTTCGTAAGTATTTCTGTCAGAACCGATAAGGGCAAGACAACGATCGATTGTTTGGATAAAATGGGGATGATTGAGGTTTGAAGTAGTTTCGGTGAGGATAACAACGGAAGGATCTGCTGCCAGCTTTTCGAGCCATTGCTTTGTTTGGTGGTCAGGATGTTGCTGCCCAACAAGAATCATTTTGCGCTTGCTTTGCTGCCATTCAGTTTTTAGTTTTTTGAGCAGCGAAAGTGGTAGTGAATGGTTTACAAAGCTTGTCTCTATCAATTTGGGCTGGTGATCACTTTCCAGCTGAAAACCATACAGTGGTTCTGTAAAAGGCAGGTTGATGTGAACAGGTCCAGGTTGCGGAAATATTGTCGCGTTGAGTGCCTCTGAAATCAGGCGGTCGTTATACCATAAATCATCGCTCGAATTGATGCTTTCGGGCAACTCAAAACTAGCCTTTACATAGTTTTTAAATACTTCTTTTTGCCTGATAGTTTGCCCATCGCCTTGATCAATCCATTCTACCGGACGGTCAGCAGTGAGCACCAACAGAGGAACTTTTTGGTAATATGCTTCAGCAACAGCAGGTGCATAGTTGAGTGCTGCCGAACCGGAAGTGCAAACAATGGCTACAGGTTTTTGCAAGCTGAGTGCCATCCCCAGCGCAAAAAATGCCGCGCTGCGCTCATCTACAATCACGGGGCATTCAAAAAACGGATCATTACAAAACAGGCTCACAACCGGAGCATTCCGCGATCCAGGCGAAACAATAAGATGCTTGATGCCTCTGGCTTTCATGAGTTTGGCCAGGCTGAGTAATCCGGTTTGTGCGTTCTTCATGGGGCAAAGGTCAGGATTTATTTCGAAAAAACCGCTAACATGGTTTGTGCTTTCAATTCTGTTTCATCCCATTCGTTATCAGGATCGGAATCAGCCGTGAGACCTCCGCCTACATAAATATAAGCCTGATTATTCAAAACTTGCATGCATCTTAGGTTTACAAACAGTTTGGTATTTCCTGCCTGCTCAACTGTACCCAGAAATCCTGTGTAATAAGCTCTTTCGTGAGTTTCATTTTTTGTGATGAGCCTTCTCGCAGTATGTTTGGGTTGTCCGCAAACTGCCGGAGTTGGGTGCAATGCCCTTGCTAAAGCTAAGGGAGATTTTTTTTGGGGTAAGGCAAACAGAAAGTGATTAACCAGGTGAACAATTTGCCCTGCAGTTTTAGTTTTTAGCTCACTGCGATGCAGCCATTTAACCTGAAATTGCTGCAATATTTCCAGAATATTCCGGCTTACATAGGCTTGTTCGTCTAGCTCTTTCTGTTTCCATTCATAGCTTTCTCCGGTTTTATTTTGTTTGGCTTGTGTGCCTGCCAGCGCCATTGTTTCTCCCACACCATTGGCATAGCTCACTAAAACTTCAGGCGTAGCACCCATCCAAAAATGATTGGTATCAAGCGTAATGAAATACACAAAGGCTTCCGGATATTTTTCACATAATCGTGCATAATGTGTCGTCCAATCGTAATTTGAAGGAACATCTTTAGAAATTACCCGCGAAAAAACAATTTTGTCTAACCCGGATTGTTTCATACGATTAATCAGCTGACCAGCTTTTTCGAGATAGGCATCTTTTCCAATGACTTCGGCTTGTTGAATGCTCAGCTGCAGTTCACTTTTATTGGCTTTTGTTGTCTTGAAATCTTTCGTGGATGCGTAATCTTTGTAGTTAAGGTAAGCTAATTCAGGGAAGGTATCAGTTTCATTGAAAGGAGCCACAATAAAGGCATTTTTAAATGTGTTTTCATCAGCTTTTTGTTGCACAAAATCACCATCGTAAAAAAGCTGCGGATCAATCTGACCCGGCAATCTGAAAGCAACGAAGCTTTGCTGATGCTTAAGAAGTTTATGAATCGCATCAAAAACAGTCATGCTGCTCACTTTTTGTTGTTGCGTGGAAGTATGAAATTGGTGAGCCGACAACTTGAAACCAGTTGGCCATCTTCGTCTTTGATGTCAATGTTCCACAGGTGGGTGTTTTTTCCCTGATGAATGATTACAGCTTCTCCAATTACCCAGCCTTTGCGGCCGGCACGCACATGGTTGGCACTCATATGTGAACCCCGAACCTCAAATTCGTCGAGTCCTACCATAAATGCCGAACCCAGACTTCCAAGTGTTTCGGCCATTGCCAGGCTGCTTCCGCCGTGCAATATGCCCATGGGTTGCATGGTGTTTTCATTTACCGGCATTCTGGCTTTTACATAGCCCGATCGAATTTCCAGGTATTCAATGCCTAGCTGTGCCATCAATGTATTGGCGTTCATTTTGTTAAGCTCTTCGAGGCTTGTGTTTGAATTGATCATTTTCGGCTTTATTAAGTCCCCCAGGTTTCCCTGTCGAGGCTGCGGTAATTAATGGCTTCGGCCAGGTGTTCTGTTTTTATTTGCTCGCTTTGTTCCAGATCGGCTATGGTGCGCGAAACTTTTAAGATGCGGTCGTAGGCTCTGGCCGAGAGGCTTAATCTTTCCATGGCGTTCTTCAAAAGTGCCCTGCCGGTATCGTCAATTTCGCAAACCTGATTCAGCAACTTGCTGCTCATCTGTGCATTGGCGTGAATAGTTGGGTTGTTGGCGAAACGCTGTTCCTGTATCTTTCGAGCCTGCATCACCCTTTCACGAATCAAATGACTTTCTTCTCCTTTTCTTCTTTCCGAAAGATCTTTAAAGGCAACGGGAACAACTTCCACATGCAAGTCGATGCGATCCATGAGGGGGCCGGAAATTTTATTCAAGTATTTTTGAACCAATCCGGGTGCACACACGCAGGGCTGGTCAGGATGGTTGTAATAGCCACAGGGACAAGGATTCATGGCTGCAATCAGCATAAAGCTTGCCGGAAAATCTACTGAAATCCTGGCACGTGAAATGGTTACTACCCGATCTTCCATGGGTTGACGCATCACCTCCAGCACGGAGCGTTTGAATTCTGGAAGCTCATCCAGAAAAAGCACGCCATTATGCGCGAGCGAAATTTCTCCGGGCTGCGGATAAGTGCCACCACCAACCAGCCCTGCATCAGAGATTGTATGGTGCGGGCTGCGAAATGGCCGGGCAGAAACAAGCGAAGTATTTTGACCTAATATTCCTGATACGGAATGTATTTTGGTGGTCTCGAGAGCCTCTCCCAAACTTAGGGGAGGAAGGATGGAAGGGAGTCTTTTGGCCAGCATTGTTTTGCCCGAACCGGGAGGCCCGATCAGGATGACATTATGCCCGCCTGCAGCGGCAATTTCGAGTGCTCTTTTGATGTTTTCCTGTCCTTTTACATCAGAAAAATCAAATTCGTAGGGGTTACGTCCATTCAAAAAATCGTCCGAAATATTTGGTTTTGTGGCTTCAAGTGGTTTTTTACCGTTCAAAAAGTCAATAACATCCAGAATACTCGAAGCGCCGTAAACGTCAACCTGTTCAACTACTGCAGCTTCGGCAGCATTTTCGATCGGAAGGATCAAGCCTTTGAAACCTTCCTGCATGGCTTTGATGGCAATGGGCAGGGCGCCTTTGATGGGTTTTAAACCTCCATCGAGCGATAATTCGCCCATGATGATAAACTCATCCAGCCGGCTGTGCTCCACCTGACCCGAAGCGGCCAGAATGCCAATGGCAATAGGCAGGTCATATGCCGAACCTTCCTTTCGGATATCGGCTGGCGCCATATTGATCACAATTTTTTGTTTGGGGTATTTGTAGCCCACATTGCTGAGCGCGGCCTCAATGCGTTGCTGGCTTTCTTTTACTGCACTATCAGGCAGGCCGACCAAAAAAAACTGAATACCCTTGTCGATGTTTACCTCGATGGTGATGGGAATGGCTTCGATGCCAAAAAGTGCGCTTCCATATGTTTTTACAAGCATAACCGGTGAGTTGTTTAAACCTTGTTTGCACAAAAATACAGAATTAGCGCTTTCAAAACGCTAAAACTTCAAACAAGCTTGAGATTCTTATTTTCGAGCAGGTTTGTAGCGTGCCTCCATGAGTATGGTTTGCGCATCACGCTCTTCAATGAGTTTTCGGATACAAAAATTTAGGTGATTAATGGCATAGCTTCTTACCAGTTGTAATCCCATAAACTCGCCTAATCTGGCAGGTGCTTCTGCCCCGAAATCCTGAGCAAAAGGCCCATCAGCAAAGAGTTTTTTGAATAAGTCGTAATTATTGGAGTAAAGTAGCTGATCACCAACCAGAAAAGCCCATATCTCGCCTTCGTGGGCTTTGGCCCATTCCAGTTGTTCAGGCTTGTAAAAAAGCAGTATTTCATCCGTTACCTGCGGCACAAGCGCCTCGATGAAAAGCAGTTTTTTGCCCGCCATCACCATCTCATCCAAAATGGTGGAAGCATTGGGCTGTGGTGGCAGGTAAGCATCATAAATGGCAGCTGCCAGGTCGCGCGCTATAAAATCGGGCTGCATGCCATAAGTAAGATACTTAGGAATAGCAAGTTGCGTATAAGCTTTTGTTTCGCTTCCCAAATAATTGTCGAGCCCAATGGCGATGGCATCCTCTCCGGCAATTACAGGTATCTCGTGATTTACTCCTGAGATATAAGTATATGCTTGTGGCAGCGGAATGGCAGGGTAAAAATGTTCGAAATGCTGAAATACGGGAAGGAGTTCTTTTTCAAGCTGATTGTTGTTGGGGAAAACTTTGCGGGTTTGTTTGTTGAGGCTCAGCAAAAAAGTGTCGGTAACAAAGTCATAAATCTGTTTAATGTTTTCCGGATTGTTGAGGTCGGCAAGTAAAAACTGCGGAAACTCGGGTTGAAGCCTCATGAGTTCTTCTTTCAGCTTTGTGGTATCGGCTTCAAAAAGTGCTTGCCCATAGGCCTTTATTTCCAGCTTTTGTGTCTTGAGTTCTGAAGTGTCAAGGTCGAACTTATCGCGGTAGCTGGTTTCGCAGGCGAAAAGTGATACAGCAATTAGTAATAAAACGAATAGTTTGTTGTGTTTCATGAATTTAACTAAACATAGGGACATAAAAAAACCGCTTCCGGAGAAACGGTTTTTCGGGATAAATATTTTAAATCAGATGATTTTCCATCCGAGGGTTACCATAAATCCATTCGATTTGGAATCGAATTTTACAGTTGATCCATCGTTGAGTTCGATATCTGAAATGATGTTGTTAAGGCCTAAAAAATATTGAACATCAAGCGTAAACATAAGCACATCAACACCTGCTCCAAACTGAAATCCCCATTGGATATCTTTAATGTCTGTTTCTTTGATGGAGGTATAGGTGCTGCCTGCGAGTGGGTTTATTTTCTTATCAGAAATAATATTTGCTGTAGGACCAGCCTGAGCACGAATGTTAGCCAACTTAAGATCAGCAAGTGTAAGCCCGATGTACAAAGGAATTTGAATTGTCTTTAGTTCAACCTCCTCATTCACAGGGTTTGGAGAAGTAAGACTTGGCGTCTCGAAAACTCCACCGGCAGTGTAGAAGTTGATTTCGGGCTGCACATACCATTTGTCGCCTAATCTGACGAATGCACCATATAAGAAACTGCTTTTTAAATCTGATGTGATATCACTTTTATCAACAGAAAGTTTGTTGGTCGTGTAACCAATTTTTGGTCCGAGTGAAATTTGTGCTGACAAGGCAGTGGCCATCAACACGAATGCAAATGCAAAAAGTATTTTTTTCATGACTTGTGGTTTTTTGTTTGAGCAAAAGTAATTATTTCAATTAAAAAAGCAAGTGTTTTTTGAGGGTAGAATTTTGCAATTATTTATTGCCTGATGCTTTCAACAATTTTTTATTGAAAACTCAGATCACACCTCATTGAATGGGCAGCTTTTTTGGCTAATTTTACAGCCAAATTCAAGCCTTATGAAAAAAATACATATTTCAATCTTGCTGTTTGCCATGTTGCTGTTTGCCGGAACAACCTCTGCCCAGCAAAAAGCGTTTCAGTTTGGATTTAAAGTAGCTCCTTCGATGGGCTGGATAAAACCCAATACCGAGGAATACGATCGCGAGGGGGTTAAAGCCGGTTTTAACTGGGGCTTTGTGGGTGAGTTTTTCCTGATGGAAAACTATGCTTTAGCTACCGGATTTAATGTGATTTACCTGAATGGTGCTTATACTTATCCTGCTTATTACAGGGCAGGAAGTACTCAAGTTATTGGGACGAACAGTCGCGTACTAAAAGCAAAATATATCCAGCTACCTGTTATTTTAAAAATGAAAACCAATGATTTTAACGGCATCAGGTTTTATGGCGAGCTGGGTTTTGGGCTTGGTTTTAAGACGGATGCCAAAGCTGAAGATAAAATATACAATGGCAATGTCCTCGTCGAAGAAAACTCAGGCGACGTGAGTAAGGAACTTCGTTTTACACGTGAATCATTGATTTTGGGTGCTGGCGTTGAATACCCACTTGGTGGCTCAACCTTTATCACTGCCGGATTGCGATTCGATAATAATTTCATCGATATACTTAAGGATCAAAATGAAGTGTATCCTGATATTGAACAAATTGGCATTTCAAATTTTATTGAATTTCAGCTCAGTCTGCTGTTTTAAAAATCGTGCCCGTGAAAATTGCAATCGCACAACTCAATTATCACATTGGTAATTTTGAAGCCAACACACAGAAGATAATTGCTACTGCAGAAAATGCCAGCCAAAATGGTGCTGAGCTTACCGTTTTTGCTGAGCTTGCCGTTTCGGGTTATCCACCACGCGATTTTCTGGAGTTTGATGATTTTATTCAAAAGTGTGAAGCACAAATCGATCTCATTGCCGACGCTTGCTCTGATATCCCAATGATATTAGGATCGCCCGTCCGTAATACGACCAATAAAGGCAAACCGCTTTTTAATGCGGCAGTTTTTCTTTATCAGGGTCAAAAACAGTATTTCAGGAAGGGCTTGTTGCCTAATTATGATGTTTTTGACGAATACCGTTATTTTGAACCGGCCGACAGTTTTCAATGCCTCAAGTTTAAAGGCCAAAAAATTGCTGTAACAGTTTGTGAAGATTTATGGAATGTTGAGGATCATCCGCTTTATGTGAAGCAGCCGATGGAGGATTTGATATTTGAAAAACCTGATCTGATGATCAATATTGCTGCTTCTCCTTTTGATTACGGCCAAGCCGAAAAGCGTGAAACAGTGCTTCGAAAAAATGTGGATAGGTATAAACTTCCATTGGTTTATGTGAATCATGTAGGAGCACAAACGGAGTTGCTTTTTGACGGTGGTTCCCTTGTGATGGACGAGAATGGAGTGCTCAAAAGCAGGTTGCAGTTTTTTGAGGAAGAAGTAAGAATCGTTGATGTTGGACTTCAAAAGACTGCTGATCTTTTACCCTTGAAGCCAATACCTGAAAAAATCGAGCGTATCCATGATGCCTTGGTAATGGGAATTCGGAATTATTTTCAAAAGCTGGGTTTTAGTGATGCAGTTTTGGGACTTTCGGGCGGGATCGACTCTGCTGTTACGATGGCGCTGGCTGCCAGTGCATTGGGATCTGAACATGTGCATGCCGTGCTGATGCCTTCGCAATTTAGTTCGGATCATTCGATACAGGATGCCCTTGAACTGGCTAAAAATCTGGGATCACCTTATCAAACCATACCGATAAAAGAGATATTTAATAGGTTTGAAAATGAACTGAGTGAAGCTTTTGCAGGCAAAGCTTTTGACGTAACCGAGGAAAATATTCAAGCCAGGATACGCGGTGTGTTGTTGATGGCGCTATCGAATAAATTCGGGACTATATTGCTAAATACCAGTAATAAAAGTGAAGCTGCGGTGGGATATGGAACACTGTATGGCGATATGAATGGCGGGATTTCGGTGCTGGGGGATGTTTACAAAACTGAGGTGTTTGAACTGGCACGTTTTATCAACCGTGATGAGGAAATCATTCCGGAAAATACAATACTAAAACCCCCATCGGCTGAGCTGCGACCTGGTCAGAAGGATAGCGATAGTTTGCCGGATTATGACGTGCTCGATAAAATACTGTTTGCTTATATCGAGCAGCGCAAGGGGCCTGATTCAATTGCTGCAATGGGTTTTGATCCACAAATTGTTGCTCGCGTATTGCGGCTGGTGAATTTGAATGAATACAAAAGATACCAAAGTCCACCCATTCTTCGGGTATCTCCCAAAGCCTTTGGAATGGGCAGACGCATGCCTATTGTAGCCAGGTACCTTTTTTAGGGTTAAAGGTTGATGGCTTCTACCGATTTGATTTCGGGTAATGCTTTTCGAATGGTATTTTCAACGCCGTTTTTGAGGGTCATGGTGCTGTAGGGGCAGCTGCCACAAGCGCCTGTCAGCTTAACGTTTACAACCAAGTCATCCGTAACTTCCACAAAGTTGATGTCGCCGCCATCCTGTTGTAGGTAAGGACGCACCTGCTCAATGAGGTTTTTCACTTTTTGGGTGAGCATTTCTTTTTGTTCTGTCATGATCTTACTGTTTTACTGTTATTGAAATTTTTCTATTAAACGTTTAGCCACCAGATCGAATGCTTTGGTTACTGCCGATTTTTCGTCGAGTGCAATGGGGTTTCCACTGTCGCCGCTGGCAGCAATTTTTTCTTCAATGGGGATTTGTCCTAAAAACGGGATCTTTAACTCATCGGCAAACTGCTGGCCATGGCCTTCGCCGAAGATAAAATATTTTTTTTCGGGCATATCCGATGGGGTGAAATAGGCCATATTTTCGATCAGGCCGAGCAGCGGGATGGTAAGCTTTTCCTGTTGAAACATATGTGCTGCACGTTTTACGTCAGCAAAGGCAACCTTTTGAGGTGTGGTAACAACGATTGCTCCGGTCACTGAGTAGGATTGAGCCAGCGTGAGTTGTATATCGCCTGTTCCCGGAGGAAGATCGATAACCAAAAAGTCGAGCACACCCCAGTCGGCATCGCTGAGCAACTGGTTCAAAGCACTTGTTGCCATAGGTCCGCGCCAAACCAAAGGCTTGTCGGTGTCAACAAAATACCCTATCGAGAGTAGCTTAATACCATGCTTTTCGATGGGGACAATCACTGGCTTGCCTTCTTTTTCATAGACGCCGGGCTGCATATTTTCGGTGCCAAACATAATCGGTACCGAAGGGCCGTAAATATCGGCATCAACAAGACCCACCTGGGCGCCGGAGCGCGACAATGCCACCGCAAGATTAGCAGCAACTGTGGATTTGCCAACTCCGCCTTTTCCGGAAGCTACCGCAATGATGTGTTTTACGCCTGCCAAAGGGCCACGTCCTTTATCCTTTTCTGCTATTGGTGTAATTTCAAGTTTTACTGCTTCGCCAAATGCTTCTTTAAGGGCTTTTGTAGCTGCACCCATCACAATATTTACAGAGGCTTCGCCAAGTTTTGGGAAGACGAGCCGGAAACGAATGCTGTTGTCGCCTACTTCGAGCTCATCTAACATGCCCAAATCAACGATATTATCTCCTTTGGCAAAATAAATCACTCCTTTTAAAACTTCAATTACACTACTTTTTGTGAGTGTCATGATATGCTTATTTAGACTGGTTAAAAATAATAAAATTTAGAAGCAGCAAAGGTAAAGCTTTCGTAAATATTTTTAATTCTAAATAAGCCTTGTGATAAAAATCCCTGATTAGCGGAAGCTTTTTGGACTTTTAGCGCTATTGAGGAGCTAAATTATATCGCGAAAGTTTTTTTGAACTGATCCTTGTTCCAGTTTTCTTTTACTGCTTGTTCGGCTAATTTCGTCTGTGCTTTGTCGTTAATCATCAGCAGGCCTTTTAGCTGATCGTTATGAAAGTAGGCCTGATAATAGCGGTCATTTAATTGAATGATTTCAGGTGTATAGGCTTTATTGGCGATTGGGGCATTCATCGAAAAGTAATATTGGCCAAACACTTCCATTTTTAGCCTGAATGGTTTACTGTCGTTGATTTGTTTGTTGCCCGCGGCATTACTTCCTGCCAGAATTCCCTGATGTTCGGCAGCATGCCACAGCCCGCTGATATGGCCTCCCGGATGTTCGGCGACATCACCGGCAGCATACACATCTGGATGTGATGTTTGCAGGTATTCATTTACCAGAATCCCTCTGTTGGTAGCCAGTCCGGCTTGTTGCGCAAGACTGATCTGGGGTTTGCTGCCTATGCTAAAAACAACAAGGTCAGCCACAATTTGGATGATATCGCCAATTTTGACGAGGTATTTCTCATTACTGGTCTTGCTAATGCCCTTCACTTTTTCGTTGCAGATGACAGTTACGCCATTTTTCTCGAGTTGCTGATGCAGATGGTGGGCCATGAATGGATCGAAATGTCGGTTCATGAGCTGGGTTCCGTTATGCACAAGTGTTACTTGTTTCCCGGCCTTCACAAATTGATCAGCCAGTTCGATGCCTTGCACACCTCCTCCGCCAATAATTATTTTTTCGGCCTGTTTGGAAGCCCTGAATAGTTCCTCGGCATCATCTGCTGTGCGCACCAAAAAGATTTCCCGTTTGCCACTGCCTTTTAGTTCGGGCCATCTGGGAGTGCTGACCATAGCCAGAATTAATTTTTTCCACAAAATCTGATTCCTTCTTTCGGTTTGCAGGCTTTTGGTTTTCAAATCAATACTTGTAACTTCATCTTTAAGTAGTTTGATTTGTCTGTTTTCGTAATAGTCCAAATCGGCCAGGGCAAACTGGTTTATGGCAAAACCATTATGAAGATTCTTGTCAATACGCGTTCTTTTGTAAGGTAGCCGATCCTCTCCATTGATCAGCAGCATACTACTTTCGTCATCATGTTGACGGATTGTTTCGGCAGCCTTAAAACCAGCAATGCCAGCCCCAATAATTACAAAATCATACTTTTTGGTCATGAATGCTTTTTTACAAAGGTAGCAAATCTTCCTTATTTAGAAGTGTTCTACATAATGCTTGCCCAAATAGCTTAACATTTGAGGTGATCATTTGTTGCAACAACAGTTTTTGTAATTTTGCCGTTTTAATTATTGTTTATGGCAAAGCAAAAGCAGGCAGTTCAGGAAAAGGAGATGTCATTTTGGGAACATCTGGAGGAGTTGCGTTGGCATATTGTTCGCAGTGTGATTGCTGTGGTGGTGTTGGCTGTGATTGCTTTCTTGAATCGTAAGCTGGTTTTTGACATGCTTGTGCTCGCGCCCGGTAAAGCTGATTTTTTTACCAACCGCATGCTGTGTAAGGCAGGAGAATTGCTGCATATTGATGCGATTTGTATGGACGATTTAAACCTTCAGATCATCAATATTAATATGTCGGGGCAGTTCCTTACGCATATGTACATTTCTTTCATTACCGGACTTATTTTGGCATTTCCTTTTGTGCTCAACGAAATTTGGCGTTTCATCAGGCCGGCTTTGCACGATGGTGAAGCCCGTTATTCCAGCGGAGCTGTTATAATTAGTTCTGTCCTGTTTTTTATTGGTGTATTATTCAGTTATTTTTTGATTGTACCGCTCACGATCAACTTTTTAGGAACCTATCAGGTGAGCGAAACGGTAGCCAATCAAATCTCGCTACAATCCTATATCAGTACGGTTATCTCTGTGATTTTTGCTGTGGGGCTGGTTTTTGAGCTCCCTGTTCTGATTTATTTCCTGACGAAGATCGGTTTGATAACCCCTTCATTTATGCGCCGTAACCGCAAATACACCTTTGTGATTTTACTCGTTGTTTCGGCTATCATCACGCCACCCGATGTTTTTAGCCAAGTGCTTGTTGTGATTCCTTTGATGGGGCTTTATGAACTCAGTATTCTGGTTTCCGATCGTATTGCCAGGAAGCAGGCGAGGATGGAGAAGGGGTGAACTTACTTTGTTTCTTTTTTGAAAGCAGGGAGTGTAGCAGAAAAAATGGATTGTAACTAAAAAGATACTTTCTTTTAATAGATCGATTTTATTAAAATGGTGAGATTACAAAATACCATAAATCCTGAGATGTATTTTGGAGCATCGGAATTGATTCGAGAAAGAGCACGAATGCTTCGAAAAAAAACTACTTTGTCAGAAAAACTCTTCTGGAGTATTGTATCTAAAAGGCAAATTCTTGATTTGCATTTTCGACAGCAGCATCCAATCCACACTTATATTGTTGATTTCTATTGTCATCGAATAAAATTAGCCATTGAAATTGATGGTTCAATTCATTTAAATCCTGATAACAAAGCGTATGATGATGAAAGAGAGAAGGTATTATCTGAATTCGGAATTACCCTTGTTCGTTTCACAAATGATCAGGTTCAATTTGAGCCTCATGAAGTAAAAAAGAAGCTTGTTTGTGTTTGTAAAAATCTGTTGGAAGCAGCCCCACCCACACCCCAAACCCCTTGAAGGGACCCAGCGCACTTGTATTTTTATTCAAAGAAATAAATCAGTTAAACATCAGGAAAATAGTATATTAAGAATGCTTTTGCGGAGGCTTCCCCCTTTCAGGGGGCAGGGGGTGCGCAGGAGAGTAAACAATATTATTATAAAGGGATTTAGATTCTTC
>Ga0100391_1003594_pt1 | contig 15566 bp, 12 predicted proteins | sample CryGeymeta201515_FD_81541 | JGI IMG/M metagenome (GOLD analysis project Ga0100391, IMG submission 81541) | Groundwater microbial communities from Crystal Geyser aquifers in Utah, USA - Crystal Geyser metaG 2015-15 | ecosystem: Environmental > Aquatic > Deep subsurface > Groundwater | place: USA...
GAACAGAATCCAGTGGTAGAGCAAAATAGGCTGGGTGCTGGTACCTGTGCTGTTAGCCAAACAGCAGGGCAGAGTGCAGTTTAAATCCTTACTCAGGGAGCCCCCCCCGCACCAAGGGGGGCGTATAACTCGTCCATAGATATCACTCCGTCCTTTGAACAGAACATGCAATCAACCCATCAAAAAGCATTGAGAGAATTGGTATCAGCGAATAAAAATGTATTTGCGTGGACATATGATGGATGATACAGTAGGATGATAGACATCAGGAACCACTCCAATACTACGAACTACGAAACTCACTCGATTCGTGTCTGCTCCATCAAACAGTTTGTTTAACAGTTTGTCCAAACTCTTTTGACCTGAAATCCAACCAAGCAGTCGTCTTCTAGAAGATTTGTCAGTTGAGTCCTCGTAAATATCACTGGTCTGGTACAGTTGCCCCGTTTTTTTCCTGTTACTGCGCTGCAGCACCGATAAAGCGCCAGAGCAACATCTTGACTCAGGTAGCTGGCGATGGAATGAAGCAATACACTGAGAAGTTTTCATTGGAGCAAAGGCCCTGCTTCGTTTTGTTGTGGCTGCTAACAGGCCTAAGAGAAAAAGGACGGAAGTGAATGACTTCATACTAATGATGCCGCAGATACTGTAGTATGGTCGCAACTATTTTCAATATTTGTGTGGAAGCATCACAAATAGGCTGATACTACTCCTACATCATTACGTACAAAAAATAATAATAGAGTAATACAGTACAAATCGAATACAACTAAACATTGGGGATAGAGATTATTCCAAAAGGTTTTATCTTTAGGCATAGGGTTAAAATCACTACCGCCCGGATGACTAAAATACCCCAAATACTACAAATCGTGTAATAAGAGTACAAAGCAGGTACCTGGTACGAAACAATAATTATGTCAAACATACCCCCAATTTGATTCGTGTTTGGTAGGCAAGTCAAACGTGCACCCCCGCGATGTGTTACCTGCGCTCTCGAATTTCTTAGGTCTTCTAAAAAATCAATCAATACGATTCTCATTATTGACTTCACAAAAAATATCAAAATTAATGCAACAAAAAATATTGTACTAACAACAGAGAAGAAATTGCAAAATCAAAAAGTAACAAGAAATATTACAAGCAACAACAAGAACAATGTCACAACAACGAACTATCACTGACCAAACCAGCAAAACGATCGAACGATCGCTTGAAATTGCAAGAGATAACGGCAATTCCCAGGCTGATCCACTCCACTTGGCCGTTGCCCTCTTTGAAAGTGACGACTCGATTGGAGCCAGAGTTTGCTCCAAGGCAGCGGATGTGGAGCTTTCGGTTCTTCGTCGAGAGCTTCAGAAGCTGCTATTGAAACGCCCTTCCCAGCGTCCGGCACCGCTCGAAGCTGGCCTTTCAAGCTCTTTATCGTCTCTAATACAGAAAGCTAGCAAAACGGCCACGGCCAACGGTGATGCTCTGCTCTCCGTGGATGTCCTCTTAATGGCTCTGTTTGACGATAGTGACTGTAAGACAGCCATGCAAACTGCAGGACTAAAAAAGAAAGAGGCTGAAGCCGCCGTTAAAGAACTTAGGGGAGGGAGAAAAGTGACCACGGCTAGTGCCGAAGACCAATACGATGCACTTCAAAAGTACGGCATTGATCTCGTTGAAATGGCGAATGCGGGAAAGCTTGATCCCGTTATTGGTCGGGATGAAGAGATCCGTCGTGTGATTCAAATTCTAAGTCGCCGTACAAAAAATAATCCCATTCTTTTGGGTGAACCAGGTACTGGAAAGACATCTATCGTCGAAGGACTGGCCAGACGTATTCTGGAGGGAGATGTCCCGGAGACGCTCAAAGGAGTAGGATTAAGAACACTGGATATGGCGTCCTTGGTCGCTGGTGCCAAGTACCAAGGTGAATTCGAGGAACGGCTCAAAGCTGTTATGGAGGAAGTCAAGAAAGCAGAAGGGAAAATGGTTCTGTTTGTGGATGAAGTCCACCTTGTGCTCGGGGCAGGAAAGACATCCGGTGCCATGGATGCCGCTAACATTATGAAACCAATGTTGGCGCGAGGAGAACTGCGAATGATTGGTGCGACAACACTGGATGAATACCGACAACATATCGAAAAAGACGCTGCGTTTGAACGACGCTTTCAACAGGTCCGGGTGAACGAACCAAGTGTAGAGAACACTGTCAGTATGTTGCGTGGATTGACCGATAAGTACGAAAGCCACCACGGCATTCGTATTTCGGATGCTGCTCTCGTGGCAGCTGCACAAATGTCAGATCGATATATTACCAACCGCTTCTTACCTGACAAGGCCATTGATTTGATGGATGAAGCGTGTGCCACCAAACGTACCGCCTTGGATTCTCGTCCTGAGCAAATCGATCAACTGGAACGTAGGATTCTGCAATTGCAGATCGAGGACACTGCATTGGCTCGCGAAAAGGGAAAAGAAACCAAGAAGAGGCGCAAGGTCATTCAAGAGCAAATTGCCAACTTGAAGGACGAGCTGGCTCCGTTGAACTCCAAGTGGGAAGCGGACCGCAGTCGCGCCAACGAGCTTAAAAGTATCAAAGAACGCTTGTCTGATCTTGAAGCCAAAGCAGCCTCCGCAGAGCGTACAGGAGATTACGAAAAAGCGGCGGATTTAAAATATGGTGCCATCCCGGATCTCAGAGCTCACTTGGAAAAGATGACTCGAGAAGAAGAAGATCGAAAGGCAACTGTATTAAAGGATGATGACAGCTTGATCTCAGAAGTTGTCACGGTTCAAGACATTGCAGAGATAGTCGCCCGATGGACTGGCATCCCCGTCGCCAAGCTGTCCCAGACGGATCGCGAACGCTTGTTGAAACTTGATGAACGTTTGAAGGAACGAGTAATCGGGCAAGATGATGCCATCAATGAAGTAACAAACTGCATTCTTAGGTCCAAGGCAGGTCTTTCCCGAGAGAATCAACCCACCGGCTCGTTTATGTTCTTGGGAAGTTCAGGTGTAGGAAAGACTGAACTTGCAAAGGCTCTATTTTCGGAATTATATGATGGAGATGAGCGCCATCTCGTGCGCATCGACATGTCTGAGTATACGGAGCAACAGTCTGTGGCGAGACTTGTGGGGGCTCCTCCGGGCTACATTGGCCACGACGAAGGAGGTCAGCTCACAGAAGCTGTCCGTCGCAAACCGTACACAGTCGTACTATTTGATGAAGTGGAGAAAGCGCATCCAAGAGTGCTCACACTTCTCTTGCAGGTATTGGACGAAGGGCGCCTGACAGATAGCAAAGGGCGAACTGTTGACTTTACGAACACGGTCATCATCCTCACATCTAATATAGGCTCGCAGGAGCTCATCAATATTACGGAAGATTCCGACGAAGCCAGAGCTAAGGCTCATCAGATTGTCATGGAGCAGGTCCGGGCTCGATTTCTTCCGGAATTCCTCAATCGGTTGTCGGCAATTGTTATATTCAATGCTCTCGGAACCTCGCAGCTCGAGAAGATTGTTCAGAAGGCAATGATTGGTGTTAAACGACGACTGGCGTCAAGAGGAGTCCAGGTTATTCTTGAATCGAGTGGTGCCAGGGCCGTATTGGAAGCCTCCTATGATCCCAGCTATGGTGCTCGTCCCGTCGAGCGCTATCTTGAGAAGACAGTAGTTACTACCCTCAGTCGAATGTTGATTAGCGGCGAACTTAGCAGTGGAACAATTGTTCACATTGAAGCAGATGATGCTTTCTCATCGGATGACGAATCCATGGATGAGTGCGGCGTTCCTGTGAAGAAGAAAGCCAAGACCCCAGCCAAGTTAAGATTCCGAATGGAAGGAGAAGTTATCACTGAGCCGCTTACTTCTCCGGCTGAATTATATATTTAGATTACATGGAATGTAAAGTAGATAAAAACAGATTAGATTTGCAACAAGTAAAATAATACTAAACGGAAACGACATTCGAATTTGCTTTTCAAATGTACTAGCCCCAAAGTTGTTGCTTTCACCGTCATCTTTAGAGCGCCCAAAAAATATGCTTCTAATCGCTGATCGATAGAACACTTTGCTCACTGCTAACTGATGATGTTGTCTTTGCAACCGCAACATCCGACGAGATCAGCAATTTGTGTCTGACTGGTCCTAAGGGCATGAATGTAAACAGAGGATGCTGGATCAACATGATATTTTGTTTTTGGCTTCCTGTATACGGCCCAATATTTAAGAAAATCGGCACAAGATCGTCCCTCGCTGTTCCTGCATTTTTTCTTCCACTCTTGGCATCATCTTCGGCATCCTCGAGAGATTGCGCGTGGTGAACTTCAATAGCAGTCTTTAAGTCAGCTTTGATGCTCTCCTCCGTGATTTCCTTTTTCTCCAGCATGCGGACCATTTTCTCTGCCGCGCTGTCATCGAGGCGAAGCTTCTTCTTGATGGGCGACTCCCGGGCGTCGCCTTCATCGTCAGAACTCTCTCCTTGACGACGCTTGCGGGCACGCATACCCTCGAGTAAGCCGAACAGTGCTTGTCCAACATTCGGGATATATTTGACCAACCGGGACTTTCGCTCTTTGATATCACGCAGAGCATTTCGCTTCGTCAGATGCGCCTTCAGTTGATTGCAACAGCTCTGAAGAGCACGTTTGACCGACTGCTGAATCTCAGTTATGTCGTCCCCAATGTACTCTTTGCCCGTTCCCTTGTAAGGAATCTTGGTTGACACGAGAGACACAAAGACACCAATCTTGTCGCGTTTGTGATCTATTTTGTAGTTGGACCAGCGAATCTTGGTTTGGGCAACACGAGTGGAAACGTCGGCGCCTCCTTCAAATAATAGCGGAATGCGGTTGGCAAATCGTACTACTGTGATTCCCTCCTTGGCAATTTCATTCTTGCCACCCAGAGCAATGCCACACTCGACAATAAAGGGGTGGCCTTCGTAGGCACCTGGTTTGTCGCGTGCTGTTGCAATCATGGTAGGTTCCAAGACTTTGCGGATGCCCAAATTCAAATTGTACTCTCCCAGTGGCGACAAACACGATCCATCGGGTGCTTTGAAGAGCTGGACACTTCGTAGAAGCTGAACCAATTTCGTAATTTGTTTGTCAGTCAACTTTGAAGGATGCATAGATTCATCAAAACCCTGTCCCAATTCGGCAATCAATCGCTTAGCCAAGGATGACGGAACAGAACTTAATTCACTGGTAAGAAATTTGACGAGAGTATTGGTTTTTGTTCGTTCCAAAAGTTGCTGTACCAACAAGTTGTTGACACTGCTGGGATGGTGCTTGATTTCGCGGGGAGGTTGAGGCATTTGATCCGATCGCCGATCGTACCGAATCGACATATCCTTACGTTTAGGATCCGACGCGTTAGTATACGTCATTTCCAACTTGGCATAGGGTGTGATGATTGCCAACTGTTGAAGATACTGCACGATGCGTGACTTGTAGGTGGTCCAGTTTCCCGCAATCAGCAATTCCATTTCGGTTCCTATCCATCCTTCTGTATTGTTTTTCTGGGTATGTTCTATGATACGTGGACAGTTCTTGTAGATATCAATGTCCAAGACACAATGACTGATTTTCGCTGGAGTCTTGGCGGTCTTGGAAAGACGATGAGCTGTCTTAATTCGAATCGGTACACCCGTACTCTTTTTTGACCAGATCAAGGCCATTTTCGCTCCCAATCCAAATTTGCCCCGAGTCTGCCGAACCCCGTACTTGCTGGAACTGAGAACACGACCGAGCATGTTCGGGATATCATCGTGGCGCATTCCACAGCCATTGTCTCTCACTTTTATACGAAAATAGCCTTCCTGGGGTGCTTTTTTTCGACCGCTTTTGTCAACATCCTTGCCATTGGTCGTACCACCACCACCTGCAGTTGACGTAGTTACAGAAGTTTCTGCTGCAATGCCGCCACTACCACTACTAGTCTTACGTGAATTTTTCTTTTGAAACAATTCCGCATCCTTGCTGGTTGCTGCTGATTTTTTAGTCACTCCGTGCAGGATGTTGAATTCGGACTGTGTAAATTCCTCTACTGACACGGAAATTGAGGGCAGTTCATGAATGGACTCACAAGCATCCAAACTATTTTCCATTAACTCGCGAATACTCGTGTACAAAGATTTTCCCAAATTGTCAAATCCAGCAATCGACTGATTCTCTACGAGTTTTTTTGAAAGAAAAAGAATTGTATGCAAGTTTATTAGAGCAAGTAAGTGTCGAAGAAGTTCTTGTAGAAACAACGATCATCCAAAAACGTACCTGCAAAGAACTCAGCTGGAGATTTAGAGACTTGCACTTCTCCTGCTCCTCCTGCTTTAGAGGCTTTGCTTTTGCCGGCCATGATTTGTTGGTGCGATGGATAGAAAAGACGGTAATAATGTATACGGACGGTCGTTGTTCGTTGTGAAAATAATAATTATATCAATGGATATATGTAGATAGTCTAGTAGATAGGGTCGAGAGGGAATTCCAGTATTTTTTGTCATTGTTTTTGTTTTAACTTTAACCCTAAAAGATTTGTTTGGAAACCTGCAATTCATCAATCCAGGTACTGTACTAGACTAGCTAGTACTACTCTGGAAAAGAACAATCTCGATTTGAAAGGGTGAGTCAATATAAGGTGGACAACCAGGCAATTTCCCTGGAAACTCGCTGCGCACTGAGATGCCAAGTAGAGTTTCTTAAAGCGAGCTTCGCCAAGAAAAGCTAAGGAGCAGGGTGTAGGCCGAAAGTTTGCTTCCAATGCCGTGCAACAGAGGTGCGTGACAGTGGTAATTATTTCTTCATAGACGTTCCTACTTAGCAGTGCGCGGTGGTTCAATTTGCAGCGAAGCGCTGCAATCAGAAGAGAAAAAAGACTGGCAAGTTACCAATCTCCAGGGGTGAGGAAAGAAATCTACAAGGGACTGTAAGAACAGCAGAATTGCTCCCATTGGATGATATGACTTAAGCGTTTTGGAACGTTGCTGCTCTATTTATCAGCTAGCTAAAACATGAAGTCATTTGAAAAAAACGAGTAAAGATATTCAACCTTCAACTAGGTGCTACTACGATCATAGTTGTAGAGTACAGGAGAAAACTGTTATTACTTGAGAGGCATCATCATGATTGATCAATTGCGATGGTGATACGCGCAAGTGTCGACAATCCACCAAGTATGGCCACACCTGCCACCAAACTAATCCAGTATTGGTCGTGTCGTTGCTGTCGACGGCGGGCTTTTTCGATAGCTGTTATTTCTGCTTTGTCTCCTTCTGATGGCTGTCCCTTTGCAGTGGCTGGCTTTGTTGTTTGAGCATTGCCGCTTGAAGTCACTGCTTCTAAGGACGATCGTTTTTCTCGGGAAACTTTCAAGACTTCTAACAGATTGTGATCGCGTGCAGACAGTGTCTGCATGAGATCCAAAGCATGTTTGAATGGTTTCTTGGGACCATCCACTGCCTCTGCTGCAATAGGATTATCACCTTCCAATGGAATCTGTTGAAATGGATTTACATAATTTTGATGTTTGTTCCAGACTTTCCAAGCATCCTTCTGAGTAGCAGTAGTAGCAAAGTAGGCATCGTAAATGCGTTGAAAATATTGGACGATTTTGGGAAAATCGGCCAAGACGAGTACCAAATGAACATCACAGAGAGCTTCGGCCAAATGAGACCACAACAAGGCATCCACCAGGGTGGGTTCAGGTGTGCCGATCAGATAGTCATGCTCGCTATCAACTTGAGACAATTGTTGTTCTATAATTTCATATGCCTTGCAAACTTCCGCTTTGGCCTCTTCTACCGAGATTTGTTTGTTGCCACACGCTCCCCGTAACTCTTTTCTTGCCAGGACACGTTCGCTCCAGGCTTGGTAGAGACCCCGTATGGTAGGGAATCGGTCGTAGATGGTTTGATTATTATCATTATTGGTGGTGGTAGTGGTGGATGAAGACTTTGTTTTGCGTTTGCTGGACTCAAGGCACTGTTTTCGGTAGACTTGATGCCATACAGTTCCATCTTCGTACCGCAGTATCATCAGACAGGTATGTAATTTGGTAGTAATCATTAGGGACAATAATTTGGAAAGGGCCTGTTGGGTCTTGTCTCCGCATGCCTGCAACGAGGCATCCAAATCGACCCCCTTTTCGTTTTGAAGATAATTGAGAATCGAATTTTCTTGGGACAACAGGGTAACTGGAAACTGTTCTTGAGCAGTTGCATTCGATTCAGGTGTAGATCCCTTACCGAATACATCGTTTGAGGAAATCGAAAATCGAGGATGTCGTCGGCCAACTAAAATAGGAACACGCGAGGTCGTTGTCGTGTCGTCTGTACTACCAGTGATTGTGGTTGTTGGTACCAAATCTCGCAGAGCCGGGAGAGGTCCCGTAGATTCGTGAGATGCATACGAGGTATTGACCACAACGTGTGGAATATCTGCAATACGGAGCACTAATTGCTCGAACCAAGCTGGACGGTATTGTAGAAGAGTCAATGGAATATTCGGAAACAGTCGGGATGCTTCGTCGTCGGACGGTAAACTGAGCAAAGAAATAATAATATGGTAAGAAAGTAGAGGAGTACAGTGTACAGTAAAGCGACATTAGTATCCTGAATCAAAACACATATGTATGTTGGCATACCTGTCCATGACATTCTCTTCCAAGGCCCACATTTGTTCATCATCCAGTTCGTTTTCGGAGGCACCCCAAACTTCTGTCCAACCCAAGGTGCGTTTCGCAGTCGAGTGCTCGTCGCGACCATCCGACTCTAAATTGCAAACAGATGTCGCCAATTTCGATTGAATAAGGAGAGATGCTTCGCTGACCATCGCTGCAGAGACGTATAAGGTTTAACGACAATAGGTGATTGCTGTATGTGATACTAAGGCAGAGTTTTACTTCGTTTTAGGTGTGTTGAAGCAAGTGGAGGTGTAGTCTACTGGGTAGTGGTGGATAGATGTTTGATGATTATGATGATAGATGCTGATGATAATGATGCAGTAGATAAAAGTGACTCAAAAAAGATTTGAGTCGTGTATTTTGCGTCATCAAAGAACAGACGCCAAAATCAACAGACACTTACTACTACTACTCTAGCTAGCTAGCTAGAGTACTCAGAGAAGCTACTAGTACTAGTGGACTAGTAGTAGAGTCTACTAGCTAGTCCTAGTAGTACTAGCTAGTAGCAATAAACAGCAGGCAAACCACAACACTACTACTACTAGTAGCTACTAGTAGACTACTTTACTACTACTACTAGTAGTAGACTACTAGCTTGTGACCTAGTAGTAGAGTAGTAGACTTCTGCTCTCCACAATGCCGGAAAAGCACAAGATATTATTATTATGATATCATTATTCTCGAGTATTCCAAATTTTCAACACGAGAAAAGACCATGATTTTCCCCCGGAGAGCAATATCGGCACCATGTTTGGTGCTTCCACTCATTTTCTGTATATTCGACACGCAATGCCATGGATTTATCCAAAAGCACAACCTACTAGTACGTCCTCCTTCGTCCAGAATTCTTTTACACTCATTTATAGCTACCACTGGTGGAAACAATGATAATAACAATGACGAAGATCATCGTTTTCGACGACAAGCCATCATGGATCGCAATGATGCTAGGACATGTGTCAAGTCTTTCTTAACTCAACGTAGCATCCAATCTTTCATATTCTTGTTGGAAGAATGTCGGGATCCGCACTCTGGCAAATGGATTGAAGACTTTTTAGAGCTACCTTCGTTGCACAGTTTTCACGGAACGGGGGCTTTCAATTTCGATCGATTTCCAACTTGGGATTCCGTTCTGTTGGAAATGATGCGACAACCCAAAGGTATCATTTTTTCATGACATTGTTCTCAGTGTGTCTGTTTGTGGATGAGATGTCCACCCATTTATTGTTTAAATAATTGCTGGTATCTCATATCTCATACCTCATACGAGTACTTTTTTCGCTTCATATTCTATATTTTCTTCTTTTAAAAAATGACAACCACAAAAAAGACCAAATCATTGTATCGGCCAAACGTCGTGGTCGTGGACACGGCGGATGGAGCAAACACAATCCTCACTTGGAAGAACGCTGGGTAGAATTTCCTATCGATATTGAACCTGCATCTCTGGCCCAACGAATCATGTCGGTGAGAGGGCAAATTTCGAATGAATTTATACAAGATTTGGACATTGTTATTTCCGCCAACAATCAAATTCTTGATTCCTATTTTGAACACATCAAAAAGCAAGGTAGCGACAGTAACACAAGGACTAGTCAACAGCAGCAGCAGAGTCCACAAGAATTGGCATCATCCTTTGATCGCGTGACATCGTACGTCTTGAGCAGCAATATGGAATCTTCAGTGGCCGCGTCCAGTCCCTTTCGGAAAGGAAACTTTGATTTACTATACAATCTGTGCACGCAGCGTAGCATTCACGACTTTTTACGAGAACTACAAGATGCCGGTGGTGACCGCGAAGTGTCCTTTGCGTGGCTGCGCGACTTTTACACGGAACGTGTCAAAGATTTCTTTGACGGAGATCAACCCTACGGTCGAGCCGACGATTTCATCGAGGCCATGCTGTTGACGCCACCAGCAGTCCGTGATTTAGGTACGAATCGTGAAGGCAAATCTGTGATTGGTTTGATTGACCCGTTGGGATTGGCAGAAAGCATCATTGCCAGACGTACCGATATTGCTCATGAATGGAAAATTGCCCTGGGAGAAACCGCTGTAGATCATATGCAACTTCAAAAGTCGTTGTTGGAAAGAATGATGGGCAAACCCGTGGAAGCCTTTCGACAGGATGCCAAAGATAGCCAGCAGCAGCAGCAGCTTGGCGATAGTGCTGGACGACCGTCCTTCGACTAATCTGTCCTAAACATTGCAAATTGGTCGCTTATTACTGTAGATTGATGAATTATAGACAGAATAATATGCATGGATGATGTATGATGTATGATGTATGCGGAACGACTTTCTACTACGAATGCTCAAAACTACTGTACGATAGCCAACTTTTCGAACTTGTCATCAGAAGAGATGTTGACAAGGTTGCCGTAGAAAAGTGCACAAGGCCTGACTGTCAACTGACTATTAATAATTTCGCTCGGATCGGACTAAAGCAATGAAAAACCTTATCCGAAAAAGAAGCGGCGAAGGATTTCGCACGCTTTTCGTGATGAGAAAGAATTAAAGGGCTTGCGTGACGATCGTGAAATAAATAATCGACTTGTGATGATACCCCGATACCGTAGCAAATGAACATTCGTACTACAGTACATTAGACTACTAGTAGTAGCCCTTATTATTAGTACGACTACTATCAGTAGTAGCTACTACTAGCTACTACCGTGCTACTACTACTACTTGCGCCTGCTTGGTACTCGAGTACACAGCTGTAGTAGCAAAAATCTTGCAGCAACCTACTAATAACAGTAGACTACCATACTCGAGTAGTACCAGGTACCAAACAACGATCCCACCCGCACGTTTTACCTGTGAACCCGAACAAACATCAGATCCAAGCAACCACCATCACATTCTCCAAATCCATAAAGCAAATGCAACAACAAAAATAACCAATTTATGCTGTCCTCTTATATGTAGCAAGTGCCTGTGTCATGATCAATGAAGGAGAAGCAAGAGAGGCAGAAAATGCCTTTCGTAAAGTAAAGCAGGCGAGTGCTGCGCAACTGGCTGCTCGGAAGTTGTCTCGGCGTCACTCCAAGAGTGACCAAGAGGCTGGCAAACAGAATTTCTTTTCGATCCCAGATGCACAAAACAAGGATACGACTACTACTACTACTACTACTACTACTGGTCCTATCCGACCAGTGGCTCTGCGTCCTGTTCCTGTCCGGCTGGGCTCCAATGTTCCCGTCCAACCAAAACGAAATGTTATGCGATCGGCCAAGAGTCTGGCGAGAAAGTACAAGAAACCTTCTTGGTATCATGATGTCGCAGCCAAGAATCGACTAGGTTCCATTCAAGAGGATGCCTTCATCCCCGAGATTGAGCAGGAAGCACAAGCGCAAGCGGAATCAGACATGTCTCCATCGTTACATACCAGTAGTCCACAGCAATTCGCGATTGTAGACGCAACCCCCGAACAGCAGGCAAAGAAGGAATTGCTGGATGCTCTTAACAGGGCAGACGGTGACACAAATACTCCCGCATTTAAGCTTGCCCTTCAGAAGCTACTTTCGCAATACGACAACCGACATTTTGATCCCAGAAAGCCTGTCCCGCGTTACGCCAGAGCTTGTGCGGCAAACCAGTTAGAGGGCATTGGTATTTCGGCAGGAAAACCAACCTTTCCAGGATGCGTAGGTCGCAACGCCGCGGGTGACCCAATGTACAAGCTGGGGACCATGTCGTTTGATATGTTCTGTCCTACTCAACTTGTTGTTAGCGTACAAGGAAGTTTTGTCTTGATTGATGCTGTGGACGGTAGGGATCCCAACGGTGTGAAGAATATTCCCATGCATCTTTTTGCAGAAGTTCGGTTTGGCAAGGTTCCCGTCAGAACGTACAAGTAAGTATCCACCAATAAAGCTATGCATTCTTGTTGCAACTTTCTACAGTATGCTAACCAACCAGCGCATCGTTCTCTATTTGTAGTATCGTGACCCCTTTAACGATCGAACCATGGCGTGAAGAGTTTGGCGACGACTCACCCAACAAAGGAGTCGATGTACCAGTACAGGGTGTCATGACTACCTTTGGTTTTCTCTTACCCTATCCAACAAAACATAGATTTGCAGTTTGGTTTACCGGAGGCTGCCTGGAAGTCGACAGTCAGAAGAACGAAAAGTGGTTTCAAATCTTCGACAAAGACACTGTGCCCAAGCGAACAGCTGCAGAACGCGGTAAGCTATTGGCGGCGAAACTCTTGATGGGTGCATCGGCCACAGACCACATGGACCAAGATGGGAAACTGAGTTATTCCTTATCCAGGCCCAGAGCGAGTCACGTGGATTTGCTGTATTTGGACAAAACTCTACAAATATTACAGAGTGGCAGCGGAACGGCCTATGTCCATGTGCGGTTGCCAGGGAGCGATGTAGTTCAAGAATCTGCCAGTTCTGATGAGCTCTTTCCAGTATCGAAGGAGCCATTGTTCCAAGCGGAGTCATTCACCAGTCCAACATTGATTGCTGGAAGTGAGTCTCGGGGGTTGAGTCAGAAACTAGAAGAGCCATCACGGATATCACCTACTCTGCGAAAGATGGCGTCAGAGTCTGCTCTGCAGGATTGTTTTCCGCAAGACAACGATTCGACCGCCGATGCTCGACTCGCAGAGTTGCAATCGTATGCAATTAATAATCCACAGTCTTGCTTGAAGAAAGCGTCGTCCTACGGAGACTTAGAAGCAGTGGGAACCAACATTCCTATCCTTGGTGACAATGAAGCCTGGATGGTTTTACCAAAACCAACAGGTAAGTGTCATCTACTGCCAAGTCATTACCCGAATCGCCAGAGAGACCGCAAAAGTTTCTGGCGATTACTGCAACGAAGTGTATCCGACCCATCCCTTCTTGCTCCTTCTTCTAGCGATCCGGCCAAACCTTCATCAGAGCTAGACGAAGGCGATATGACAGATACGGATAGTACCGACTCGGAAGAAGATAGTAATAAAGGCAAAGTCAAGGCGCAATCTCGACCAAAACTTCGCAAAGCCGTGTCCTTTTCTTGTTTGGAGATCCGACGGTATGATCTTACTGTCGGAGACAATCCTTCGTGCTCCAGTGGGCCTCCAGTGTCTCTCGATTGGACCTATCAAACGACAGCGGGTGGACCGATGTCGATTCGGGCTTACGAATTCGCCAAGCACAATGGTAGACACAGGGGGCTGCGTACGATGGATTCCAAGGAACGTCTAGAAAAGCTCAAAAGAGAGTTTGACGTTCAAGCTTCCGAAATTCACAGGGCATCCCAGGAAGTTCAAAAGATCAAGGCTCAGCGTGCCGCCACCAATCGCTACGTGAACATGCCTGCTGCGTTGAAGATGGAGGAAACCATTGAAGATGCCATTGAATCTGTCCAGCGCAAAGCCAGACGTATTACTCACCGTATGAGGCCACCCGACCATTCCGCCAGTAGGGGCTTTGCTGGGGTGGCGTAATTTTGTATAATAGTAATCTTCATAATGGTAGCAAATAATAGCAATGGACACTAGCTAGACTACTACAAGATTAAGAAAATTGAATTGCTACAATTCTAGATACTGAAGTGTTTCGCTATCTAGGTCGTCTATAACACTGCTTCAAGTCCCCCCTGTACCATGACCCAGTACACATGCTTGAGATAGGCATGTCTTCGATCTTGGAGCTCAACGACTAGTCCACCGGCAAGCATAATCACATGATGAGTATCTTGGTAGTCACCACGACGAGGCGGTCGAGATGATAAGCTTGACCTCTTTTGTTACATTCGCCACTTTTCTACCATTACTGAGCTTGGATGATAATCGCGCTACCTTGCGTTGGACTTCCGCAAAAGGAATCCCATTGTTCCTGCATTCTTATCTTTACTCGATGTGCGGTTTGTCTTGTAAGTACGAATCCTTCTGGAACAACGGCATTGTTTGGCATGGCCACCCAATTGTTTGGGGGGCACTCGGAGGGCTTGGTTGGCATGAATTCCCGGTATGCAAAATGTCGTGGCCATATCTTGACCGAGTGGCCAGTAGCAACAGATGTTCCCGTCATTTCTTTTTCATTGACTGTAGAATGATTCTTTCGAAGCTCTGGAGGCGGCAAATGATCCGTCGAATCCCATTGTATTTGCAAATCATTCAATATCATTTGGTTTACAATGATTTGATCGTCGCAATATTTTCCACATTTGTTGACCACTCGCTGGACAAAATCAATGGTTCGTGGATTGGCATGAAACCATGTCATGCCTCCGCAAACTACAAATCCCCGTGCTTCAAAGACATCGAGAGGATAATACGTTTCGTAGGCATGAATTACATCATGTGTTTGAAAGTCTGTCAAGGGAACGTATCGGTTAAAGATATTGTCCACATCAGTCAAAACAATGCTGTAGCCCTGTTGCAGCTGGTGTAATATATACCGCCATCGCAGGGCAAACATGGCCTCCCGTATTCGTCTCCTTTTAGGACCAAGTCTCAATCCCGTAAAATCGGCACCGGTCAATTCGGGCAGCGGAAAAAGCTCAAATCGAACACTTGCAAACGAAGGATCGGTCCGAAAGTGTTCTGCCGTATTGTTGTCGTAGGCAATGATCCGTTGTTCCGAGTATCCCAAATGACTCAATCGGTTGTACCACTGAAGAGCAACGTCACGGTAGGCCCAATCCGAAAAGCCAATGATCTTGTACTTGTTGTTACTAGTACTGGTGTCAGACCTAGGGAAAAATGTACAGTATGGATAATGAATTCTAGGCCTGCCGTTGATTCCAGTGCCATGGTCAACCGTAAAAAGCTATTGTGGAGACTATTGAATATTATTGAATATTATGACTAGACTAGTGGTTGTGTGTATAGGAAGCAGGCATAGGCACACGACCTAATAGAGTAAGACCTAACTCCTGAGTCC
>Ga0100391_1003606_pt1 | contig 15525 bp, 16 predicted proteins | sample CryGeymeta201515_FD_81541 | JGI IMG/M metagenome (GOLD analysis project Ga0100391, IMG submission 81541) | Groundwater microbial communities from Crystal Geyser aquifers in Utah, USA - Crystal Geyser metaG 2015-15 | ecosystem: Environmental > Aquatic > Deep subsurface > Groundwater | place: USA...
AAAAAAAGAGAAAGAACTAACTCAGCCTACCCCGTCTCCTCCGTCTAAACCAGAAGTTGTGCCTCCTTCAAAAATCAAACCAGAAGTAGAACCAAAGGAAACAAGAAAAGATATTTACCGCGAGCCAATAAAATAAAAAAGGGGGGAACGATAATCGTTCCCCTTTTTGGCCCTCCTTTTTTCATTAAAACTGCCCGCGCCCTATTCTGCGGGCAAGTTCTCTAAATTTTTCACTCCTTTCTTTTTTTGGTAATTTCGCCAGGTTTTCCTTCAACCTGGCAAGCTCTTCTTCAGTACGGTCTTTTTTGAAAAAGAGCTTTTCCACAACTTTTCTCGGATCCTCTTCCTCCTTCTCTGGCTTCGCCTCTGGCTCTGCCGGCTTCGCTTCTGCCGGCTTCGGCACCTCCGGCTTCGGCTTCTCCGACGGTTTTTTCAGCATCTCTTGAGCGACTGTTACTATTTGAGCAATAGTTGCGGGATTTATTCCCCCACTTCCACTCCCCTCACCTTTGCTCATCCATTGGATTCGTTTGAATTCGCCCTCGCGAGCAGCGAGGACATCACCATGTCTTTCAATTGCCGCATCTTGTGCTTTCTCAGTCGGAAATCCATAATCTTTTTCTAATGTTTTTGCCGCCTCTCCAATACCTTCTCCAATCTCCGCCCTCAATCTTTGGGCCACTTTTTTTGCGGCCATTGCTTTCAGATTTTCTTGTTGAGGAAGATTTAATAAATTTGTCAGCGCATTGGGTAAATCAACAACAGTCATTGCAACATAAATATTCTCTGCCTTAAATCCAGCTACTATAAAGGGGCTTCCCGGTTCAACAAATCGTTTCTGCATTTCTCTAACAATATACTCGCGATTCTCAATGACTGCCCGCCAGGGAATTGTTCCCGCTATATCTCGAAAGCAACCTACAACTACACCGCCGTAATGAGCCTGAAGTCCCTCCCGATCTTTAGGGCCACCGAGAACCTTGAGCGTGTCTATCAAGCTTTTGTCGGTAGAATAGCGTAAATAAATTGTACATCCAATTTTTGGAATCTCTACTGCCTCATCAAATTCAGCCAACTCCTCTTTCTTTTCTTTTGCTTCATCTAATTTCTTTTTAGCCTTATCAAGCTCTTCGCGAGTCTCATCCAACTGTCTCTTTTTTTCTTCCAAGATAGCGGGTTTTTTTTCTTCTTTCATTTCTTCTGTTATTTTTTCAATTCTTTCTTCCAGTGCCGCAATTTCCCGTCTCTCAGGATAATAAAAACTCCTTTGAGTAATCGCTTGTGTAATATCATATTCTAATTCAAACTGAGTAGTGGGAAATCTTACCATCTTGCCTAATACTCGAGGTACCTTTAAACAGGGCCCGCTTTGGTGAACGGCTATTGGTTTACCCAAAAACACAGAAACTGCTGTCTCGGCTTCGCCAATCATCCAAAAACACAGCAATAGTCCTATTGCTATTAACAGTAATATCCCAATTAAAATTTCCATTCTTACCTCCTTTATTTATTTTTTAAGGTTGCTAATTTTTCTCAGGTCTCACCCGAGAGTCAAGGAACCTCCTTTCCCTTGACCTCTTAATCATAGCACCTTTCCAAAAACTTGTCAAGTCAAGAGAAAAAGGGACGTCTACTTTTTTCCAAATATTAATTTGTTTTTTTCAGATTTATTTGATAATATTTAATAATAACTGCAGTTGAAAAATATTTAAAAGGATTTTTAGTTTACCATAATAAAAAGTATTTGTTAGTCGTCGTTTACCGCAAAGTAAAGTTGGCTAAAAGAGTAATTACTACTTTCTTAACCACAAAATTCAAAAAATACTTAAAACCCCGTTAGAAATTCCAAATTGAGAATTTCTAACAGACATACAGGGTTAAAGAATAATTTAGCAAATTTCTAACGGGGTAAAATAATGAATAAACACTATGCGCTTCCATTACGACAAAAAAGAAGATGCTTTATATATTAGATTTAACGAAAACCCTTATCAGAAAAGCGAAGAAATGCAAGAAGGGATAATTTTTGATTATGATAAAGCGGGCAAAATTATCGGGATTGAAATCCTCGACGCCTCCAAGAAATTCCCTCATCAATTCAGGTTGGAACTATTAAAACGTAGGCTTCCCCTAACTCTTACTTTTGACTCTAAAACTAAAGTTTCATCCTAATTTTTTTAGCTTCCTTATTTGCTTTCCTTTAAGTAAAGCCCGCCTTTGTTTGTTTTTATTAGAGAAAGTTTATTAGAGAAAGGGCTGGTCCTATGATCAGCCTTTTTAAAAATCTAGTTTTTTCAGTCTTTAATTAGTACCCGACACTGCTTAATATAGCTCTTGTCAATTTTGTTGTGGTTTCTTTTTTTGTTTTATGTTAAAATTAAAAAAAGCGGTAAAATGAATTAATGAAGTTGAATCTTAAGAAAATTAAATTGCTAAAAGAGTACTTCAAAAAAAACCCTCAGGTTTTAATGGCTTTTGTTTTTGGTTCTCAATCAAGGGGCACCCAGATGAAAGAATCGGACTGGGACATTGGCGTTTACTTTAAACCAAAAGAGTATCTGGAGATGGAATCGCAGGTTGAAGAGTATGAAGGCGAGAAGAATATGTGGTCAGACTTGATAGATATTTTAGAGACAGATGATGTTGATTTTGTTGTTTTAAATCGCGCCCGACCTGTGATTATCTACACTGCCTTGCGCGATGGCATACCGCTGATTATACGAGATCAAGTGCTTTATCTTCGTTTACTCAACAAAACAAGCTACGAAGCAATCGACTGGCACCGATTAGTAGATACATACTACGATATTTTTAAACAGGCCAGATCCTTTACGCCAGAAACCAAATGTTATGTAAAGGAACGGCTTACTTTTCTTCAAGAACAACTAGAGGATTTAGACAAGTTCAAAAAGTTCACCTGGGAGATTTACGATAAGGACAAAGACCAGAGACGCAACATTGAACGCTGGGTGGAAAATGTAGTTATGGCAAGCATTGATATTGCTCAAGCTTTTTTGGCTTCGGAAAAAAGAAGAATCCCTCAGAGTTACAGTGATATCCTTAAACTTTTTGTTGCAATCCACCTTGGCAAAGATACCGCTCTTAAGTTTGCGGAGTTTGCTAAGTTGCGCAATATCGTTGCTCATGAGTATTTAGATATTACTTGGGCAAAAATTAAAAATTTTATTTCAGAGGCAGATAGGATATATCCCAAATTTATTGAAAAAATCGAAGCACTTCTTAAAAAAGATTAAAAGAATAATGCTAACTTATCCTCCAGAACAACTTTGGCCCTTAACATAGGATCAGTTGAATAAATATGCAATTTACTGTTCCTCAATTTATTGAGCATGAGGCAAAAATAATTGGACCTCTAACTTTTAAGCAATTTATTTTTATCGGCGCTGCCGGGGCTGTTTGTTTTGTGCTTTATTTTTCAATTGCTAAAATAAATTTTTTTCTTTTTCTTATCTTGTCAATAATAATATTGGGGGTAGGAGCAGCCCTGGCTCTTTTGAAAATTGGCGGTCAGGGTCTGCCAACAATTTTGACCAATTTTTTGCGTTTCAGTCTGGGCTCCAAAATTTATATTTGGAAAGAAAAAGGAACCCCAATAACTATTTTTAAAAAAGTGGAAATTAAAAAAGAAGTAAAGAAGGAGGAACTTCCTTTAAAAATTGCTGAAAAAAGTCAGTTGAAAAAAATTAGAAATGAAATAGAAATGAAAACTAAGTAAGATGGCTCAAGTGACCACCCAACAATTTTTGGAGATAGAACAAATTAAAGAAGGGGTGATTATTTTGAAAGATAGGTCCTTGAGGGGAGTAATTATGGTTTCTTCTTTGAATTTTGCCTTGAAATCGGAAGAAGAACAAAATGCTATTTTGTATCAGTTCCAGAGTTTTTTAAACTCTCTTGATTTTTCAATTGAAATTGTGATTCAATCGCGAAGATTGAATATCACCGGTTATTTAGACAAATTGAAAGAATTAGAAAAAGCTCAAGAAATTGAGTTATTAAAAATCCAAACTGCCGATTATCGAAAATTTATTAACGATATAATTGGTGGCGGCGCGATTATGTCAAAAAACTTTTTTGTTGTCGTTCCCTTCACCTCAATTGAGATTCCAGGTCTAAGAACCGCCAAGGGCCCTTCAACTGCCACCTTTACCGAAGAACGCTTCCAGCAGGTAAAATCCCAGCTCTGGCAAAGAATGGAATTTGTCGCTCTGGGTTTGAGAAGATGCGGGCTTCAGGTCGTTCCTCTTAATACTTCCGAATTAATTGAACTCTTCTGGAGTTTATACCATCCTGAAGAAGCCGAAATTGGTTATTATCCGGAGATTCCGCCGGAAATAACCGGTTAACCCTACGAATATGAAAATAGCAATACCATTTTTAAAAAAGAAGAGGGAAATTCCAGAGAAAATTTTTGAAGCTCCGACAATCGGAGTAAAAGACATTATTGCTCCCTCTTCAATTGCTTTGGTTTCTGACCACCTAAAATTAGGAAACCGATTTGCCAAATCCTTTTTTATTTTTTCTTACCCCAGATATTTAAGCACCGCCTGGTTCTCTCCGGTCATTAATTTAAATACGCCAATGGATATTGGTTTACATATCCATCCAGCTGATACCGGAATGACTTTAAAACAATTAAGAAAAAAAATAACTGAGGTCCAAGCAGAAATTATTGAACGAGAAGAAAAAGGGTTAATTAGAGAGCCGGCTTTAGAAATTGCCTACAAAGATTTGGAGACACTGAGAGACAGGTTAATGACTGCCCAGGAAAAAATGTTCAAACTCGGCCTCTACCTGACTGTTTACGGAGACACGGAAAAAGAATTAAGAGAAATAGAAATAACTTTGAGGTCAATTTTGGAAGCCAAATTAATTTATATTAAACCCGCCCTTTATCAACAGAAAGAAGGATTTAATTCTTCACTCCCTTACGGTTTAGACCAAATTCAGGTCCACACTTCTATAAACACCGAGCCTCTTTCCTCAACCTTCCCCTTTATCTCTTTTGATTTGAGTTCCAATGAAGGAATTTTATATGGAATAAATCGTCACAATAATTCTTTAATCCTTTTTGACCGGTTCAGTTTGGAGAATTCCAACAGTTGTGTCTTCGCCAAGTCGGGAAGCGGCAAGTCGTATATGGTTAAAGTTGAAACATTGCGCCAATTGATGTTGGGCGTTAATGAGATAATTCTTGACCCGGAGAACGAATATCGGGCTTTGGCTGAGGCGGTTGGCGGCTCTTTCCTTAATATCTCTTTGGCTTCACCAAACCATATTAATCCATTTGACCTTCCAACAACCCTGAGAGAGGATGAAAAACCGGAAGATGTTTTAAGGTCAAATATTCTCAACCTGGTTGGCTTAATGCGACTTATGTTGGGAGGGTTGAGCGCGGAAGAAGACGGCATTATAGACAGGGCTTTAACTGAAACTTATGCTGCCAAAGATATTACGTCCGAAACCGATCCTTCAACCTGGCCAGAGAGAATTCCTTTAATGGAGGACCTAGAAGCGGTTTTGGAAGGAATGGAGGGAACCGAAAGTTTGGTCAGAAGAATCAGAAAATTTACCAAAGGAACCTTTGCGCCGTTTTTCAATCAGCCGACCAATGTCTCAATGGAAAATCCCTTGGTGGTCTTTGGCATTAGAGATATGGAGGATGAATTAAGACCAATCGCAATGTTTATTATTATGAGGTACATCTGGAACAAGGTTCGCTCGGAATTGAAAAAGCGGATTTTGGTGGTTGATGAGGCCTGGTGGATAATGAAAACTGAAGACGGCGCCTCCTTCTTGTTTGGTCTCTGCAAACGAGCCAGAAAATATTGGCTGGGAGTGACCACCGTCACCCAAGATGTCGGCGATTTTATGAAATCAGAATATGGAAAGCCAATTATTGCCAATTCTTCTCTCCAGTTCTTAATGAAGCAGTCGCCAGCCACCATTGATCTTGTTCAAAAAACTTTCAATTTGACCGATGAGGAAAAATATCTTTTATTGGAAGCGGAAGTGGGAGAGGGAATCTTTTTTGCCGGCCAAAAGCGGGTGTCAATAAAAGTGGTGGCTTCTTATACTGAAGACCAAATTATTACTACCTCTCCGGAAGAAATTCTAAAAATAAAAAGGGCTAAACAAGAATTAGCCAGAGGATAAAACTATGCCAAAAGAAAGTACTCCAGCGCCAATTCAAACTCCGGCTCCCGCTCCAAATCTAGCGCAGAAGCCAAAAGGTGGCTGGTTTCAAAAAATTCCTCGAGACATTCTCTTCTCGCCAGGAGGAATGATTTTAATTTTTTTCGCCTTAATAATTGAAATTATTGACTTCCTCCTCCCGCTTCCGATTATTGAATATCTAATAGAAATACCTTTAGAGATTATTTTTCTTGTTCTTTTGTCAATAATAGCCCATTATCCTTTCAAAGCAATGGTTATTCCTTTTATTATTGAACGTATTCCAATAATCAGCGACATTCTGCCAACCTGGCTTATCCGAATGTTTTTTTAAAATTTAAGGACTCCAACCCACCCACCACCCGTCAAGGTAAAATCATGGATACGGCCTAACCACCACTCTTCTTTCCGGCTCCTCACCAATGCTTTCAGTAGTGACATCGGAACGACCGGCCAATTCCAGGTGGATAATCCTTCTTTCATAGGCCGCCATTGGAGGTAAGTTTTTTTCTTTCTTTGTCAAGGCAACTTCATCAGCCAAGGAGCGGGCCAGTTCTTTTAGATAATCTAACTTTTTCTTTTTGTAGCCATTGATATCTAAATCAATAAAAAAGGGCTCGGTAATTTTTCTTTTCAAAATGACTTTTAAAAGGTGCTGAATTTCAGCCAGAGTTTGGCCGCCTTCGCCAATTAAAATCTGGGGCTCTTCGGTTTTTAAATTAATTGGCAAGGTTAGCTCCTTCTGGGGCAAAAACTCTATTTCAACCTCAAAAGTGGTTTTTTGAAAAAACTCTTCAATGGTTTTTTTAATTTCTTCAAGATTACTTTGACTAACCATTTTTATTATATGTGCAAGTCAGACTTGCACATAAATTATTGTTTGGATTTCTTAAAAATGGTATATTGCTGACCGATGGAAAATAAAGAAGTAACTATCCAATAAAGACCGATAGCTGCTGGTAAACGCCAGAGGATAAAAACAGTAAAAACGGGGAAGAAATAAAGCATTTGTTTTTGCATCAAGTTTGAGAATTGGGCCATTTGGTCTTGTTTTTTGGCGGAGGACTGGCGTCTGCCAATTTTTTGATGGGGGGTAACCATTTTGGTCTGGAAAAATTGGCAAAGGCCGGCCAAAACAGCCAAAATCAAGCTCGGTTGGGCTAAGTTTATTAGGCCCAATAATGTTGGTTCTTCCGGGAGGTTGGAAGCGGAAACAAAAGGATAAAGAACGGTTAATTGGGAAGGGTCTAGACCATCTTTGAAGGCCATAAAGACCCAAAAGAGGGCAATCAAAATTGGTAGTTGAATCAAAAGCGGTAAAAAGCTGCCCAGAGGATTAATTTTTTCTTTTTTGTAAAGTTCAATCATTTCCCTAGCCTGTCTCTCTCGGTCGGTTTTATATTTCTGTTGAATTTCCTGAATTTTCGGCTGGAGTTCACTCAGGGCTTTCTGAGATTTTATTGATGAAACCATTAAAGGATAAAGAACCAACCTGATTAAGCAGGTTAAAACAATTACCGCAATTCCGAAATCCTGGCCCGGTAAATATTGATAGAGAAAAATCAGGCCGTTAAATAAAGGCTGATATAAAATTAGATTGAAGGCATTAATTATTATTTCCATGGTTGAAAATCTCCGCCTTGGCGAAAAGTTTATTTATAGTTTCTTCAATTTCCCAGAAATCTTTTTCCTCTAAGCCGGGAGTAGCCACCAATACTATATCCATCCCCAGACGGGTGGTGGGTGGGTGTCGTCTAACCAGTTCCCTTAATCTTCTTCTAATTTTGTTGCGCAAGGCTGCCTTTTTTGAAACCTTCTGGGAAACAATAAAAGCAAATCTTGAATTTTTCAAATTATTTTTAACTGCTTTTAAAATTAAAAAATCCTCTTTAAATCCCTTTCCGCATTTAAAAACCCTCTCAATATCCTTTTTCCTTTTCAACCTGTTTACTTTTGGCAACATTTTAAACTGTTAATTTCCATCTTCCTTTTTTTCTTCTTTTGGTCAAAATTCTTTTCCCTCCTTTAGTCCTTTGCCTCTTCCTAAAACCATGTACTCTCTTTCTCTTTTTCTTTTTTGGTTGGTAAGTAATACTCATGTTTTTAGTAGGATGGGTGGTGGGTGGGTTGTAGTCTTTTTTTTCTTTGGTTGATAAGTAATGCTCATATCCCCAAGTATATCAAGAACACGAAACAAAGTCAATTCCACAACTTTTACCCAGCTTATTAACAAAATTTGGGTTTTTTTCTTGATTTTACATTATCTTGACTTGGTGTATAATAAAACTGATGTCTAATGAAGAATTGTGGCAGACGGTTTTAGCCCAAGTCCAATTAAATATCTCTCCGGCCAATTTTGCTACATGGTTTAAAAATACAGAAATTACTTCCCAAAAAGAGGGTCAGGTTAGTGTTTCCGCTCCCAATTCTTTTGTTAAGGAGTGGCTGGAAAATAAATACGGTAAAAATATTCTTAAAATTTTGCATAGTTTGGATGAAAGAATTAAAGAAGTAAGTTTTGAAATCGGTAAATCAGGATTAAAAATTTTAAAAAAAGCGGCTGTTTCTCTCCCCGGTGAGGGCCAACTGGAATTTCAGGAACTGGAAATTGACCGCCAGACAAATCTTAATCCTCGCTATAGTTTTGAAAATTTTATTGTCGGTCCTTTTAATGAATTAGCCCAGGCCGCCACTTTTGCCGCCGCCAGAAACCCCGGCCAGGTTTATAATCCCCTTTTTATTTACGGCGGGGTGGGACTTGGAAAAACTCATCTTTTACAGGCAGCTGGCAATGAGGTGATTAAAATTTTTCCTCAAAAAAAAATAAAATATCTTCCGGCCGAAAAATTTACTTCCGAGGTGGTGACGGCCATTAGAAATCGGGAGATTGAGAACTTTAAACTAAAGTGTCAGAAAGTTGATGTTTTAATTTTAGATGATGTCCAATTTTTAGCCGGGAAAGAAAAAACCCAGGAAGAGTTTTTCCATACTTTTAATGCTCTTTATGAAAAGAATAAACAAATTGTCCTTTCCTCTGATAAGCCGCCAAAAGCCATTCCGGCCCTGACTGAAAGATTAAGGTCGCGTTTTGAAGGAGGAATGATCGCCGATATCAGCTACCCGGATTATGAAACCAGAATCGCTATTTTAAAAACTAAGTGCTTAGAGAGAAAAACCGAATTTTCAGAAGAGGTTTTAGGATATATTGCCACTAATATCCAGAGAAACATCAGGGAATTAGAAGGAGCTTTGAACCGTCTGATTGCCTACCAGAAACTTAATAATCGGTCCCCTGATTTAGAAACCGCTAAAACTTTACTGAAGAATTTAATTCTGGCTCCCAGTAAGGTAGTCAGCGCCAAAAAAATAATTCAGGCGGTAGCTGAGTTTTATGATTTAAAAGAAAAAGAGATTCTTTCTCTTTCAAGAAAAAAAGAGATTGTTAAACCGAGACAAATTGCTATGTTTTTATTAAGGGAAGAGTTAAAAAGTTCTTTTCCTTTTATTGGCAGGCGGTTTAGCGGAAAAGACCATACCACTGCCATCTATGCCTACGGAAAAATTGTTAAAGAGGTAGAAAAAAGTGAACAATTAAGAGAGGAATTAGACCTGATCAGACAGAGGATTTTTAGTGGATAATCACCCAGTGAATTAATTGGTTTTTTAAAAACAAGTCCTCCACTTTTTATTAAGCAGTTTTCCCATCATCTTTTTTAATTTAATTCTAAAAAAAAATCAAAAATTTTCTTAACCAACAACAATAATAATTAATAAATAAAAATAAATATATGAACCCCGTTAGAAGTCCTCGGCAGAAAAAATTTGAGAAATTTTTTCTGTTCGGGAATAACGGGGTATAACCAACAAACAAAAGCCTATCTGAAATTAGATGTCAGCTATATAAAGACAGACTTCTAACGGGGTGAAAATAACTATTCTTAAAGAAAAATTAAAAGAAGGTATTAATATTGTTGAAAGAATTGCCCAAAAATCCTTAACCTTACCGATTTTGAATAATGTCTTGTTAAAAGGAGAAAAAACTTTTATTTCTTTAATAACAACCAATTTAGAAATTGGTCTACAGTGGTGGTCTTTAGCTAAAATAGAAAAAGAAGGCGAAATTATTATTCCGGCCCGGCTTTTCTCCTCTTTTATTAATTTCCTACCGGAAGGACCTCTGGAAATAGAAACTGATGGTTCTTTTTTGAATATTAAGAGTGGAGAATATAGATCGCGAATTAAAGGATTTAGTCCAGAAGAGTTTCCTCTTTTACCCCAAGTAGGCCAAGAAGAAAAAGTTGAGTTAGATAGCCAGGTTTTTTGTCAGGCTCTTTCCCAGGTCTTTGATATCGCTTCTCCTTCTTTGGCCCGTCCTGAAATTTCCGGTATTTTCTTTCATTTTCAGAAAGAACAAATAAAAATAGTGGCCACTGATAGTTTCCGGCTTGGCGAGAAAAAAATTTTTTCTCAGTTGCCTCTGACTAAAGAATACTCTTTTATTTTACCTCAATTAACTGCCCGCGAAATTGTTAATGTTTTTAGTGAAAAAGAAGGCGATATTAGAATCTATTTCTCTCCCAACCAGGTTTTATTTGAATCAATGCTTTCCGAAACCGACCATCCCCAAATTCATCTTATTTCCCGGCTGATTGAAGGAGATTTCCCGGATTATCAGGCCATTATTCCGAAAAAATATGAAACCCAAATCGTCCTTTCTAAAAACGAATTTTTAAATCAAATTAAATCGGCCAGCCTTTTTAGCGGGAAAATTAGCGAAGTTAAATTAAATATTTCCTCCCAAAAAGGAAAAGTTGAAATTTTTAGTCAAAACCCTGACCTCGGCGAATACCAGAGTGCTCTTTCTGGAAAAATAAAAGGGAAGGCTCTTTCCGTCTCTTTTAACCACCGCTTTTTGATTGATGGCCTTTTAAAAATAAAAAGCCCGGAAGTAATTTTTGAATTGACCGGCGAAGAAGAACCAGCTGTTTTAAAGCCGGTCGGCGACGAAGGATATTTGTACGTTGTAATGCCTATAAAAACTAGTTAAAGCTTTGGTTTTTCAAAGTTTTCCTTAGGAAATTTTAATAAGGCTTTTTCCATAAATTTGTGAAAAATCGGGCCAGCTATTATTACTCCTGGCTTTTTTAATATTGGGGAATTATCATTATTTCCCGCCCAAACTCCAGTAACCAAAGAAGGAGTATAGCCAATTGTCCAGGCATCTCGGTAGTCTTGAGAGCTTCCTGTTTTAACTGCCACCTGATAATTTTCAAAATAGAGATTTGACCTTAATCCAAACATTGGAGCCCGGGCTTCGTTATCAGACAGGATATCATTGATTAACCTGATAACATTAATTTCTAAAACCCTCATCGGGGTTTTGTTATTTTCAAAAAATATATTTCCTTTTGAGTCCTCAATTTTTAAGATGGCGATTGGTGGAACCCTCAAACCATCAGCGGCAAAGACACCATAGGCCGAAGCCATATCCAAAAGTTTTACCTCAGCTCCTCCTAAGACAATAGACAGACCATATTGTTTTGGGTTGGTTAAAGTGGTAATGCCCATTTCCTGAGCGGTTTTGATACTATCTAAATAACCGGCTAAAGAATCTAAAACCTTTACCGAGGGTACGTTTAATGATTGGGCTAGAGCCGAACGAAGAGTGATTGGTCCCCGAAAACGGCCATCAAAATTTTGCGGACACCAACTTCCAATTGCTTGAGGCCAGCAGGTTGGGCTGTCATCAACAATTTTTTTATCATTATATCCTTTTTGAAAAGCCGTGGCATAGACAAAGGGTTTAAAAGCCGAACCCGGTTGGCGGCCGGGCAGATTTTTAGTCCCAACCGCGGCGTTAAATTTTGGATCAAATTTACAATTTAAACCCGGAGTGCAATCTTTAGGATAGGGTTCAGCAAAATAATCTGCCGAACCAACCATAGCTAAAATCTCTCCGGTTTTGGGATTAATTGTCACCAAGGCGGCATTGTGGCTGTTGTAAATTTTATTATTTTTTACTCCTTCTTTAACTATTTCTTCAGCCATTTGCTGAAGTTCCCAATCTAAACTGGTAAAAATTTTTAACCCCTTTTGCTCTAAAAATTCTCTGCCATATTTTTCTTCCAATTGTTGTTTAACCCACAAAGTAAAATGGGGAGCTAAAATTGGCTGGGAAAACTCAATGATATTTATCTCTTCTTTTTTGGCTGATTCGGCTTCTTCCCTATTTAAGAATCCCTCGCTAACCATTCGATTTAAAACATAATCCTTTCTAATTAAAAGCTCAGCGAGATTTATTGAATAAAAGCTGGGGGCTTTGATTAGGGCAGCCAAAGTGGCAGCCTCAGCTAAAGAGATTTCGGAAACCGATTTTCTAAAATAGGCCTGAGAGGCTGCTTCTACTCCATAGGCATTTCGGCCGAAAGGAACTTGATTCAGATACCATTCTAAAATTTGCTCTTTGGAATAACGCTGATCTAATTCCAGGGAAAGGATAATTTCCCGAGTTTTTCTTTTGGCCGTTTTTTCTAAAGATAAAAAGGTCGAACGAATTAATTGTTGGGGGATGGTGGAACCGCCGTAGGTGGGCTTCATTATTTTTAAATCAGCCAAAACTGCATTGATTATCCCCTTAAAGTCAATCCCAGAATGCTGATAAAAATTGGCATCTTCGGTAGCGATTATTGCTCCTTTTAAATATTCCGGTACCTTTTCTAAAGGAACCCAGGCTCTTTTTTCCTCTCCATAAATTTCATATAAAAGAACTTGGCCTGACCGGTCATAAATTTTCGTTGACTCAAAGAGTTGCCTCTCAATGAACCTCTCCGGTCGGGGTAGGTCTTTGGCATAATAGATAAACAAAAACAAGACACTTGAAATCAAAAATAAAAAAGCAAAAAGCAAAAACTTTAAAAGAGAACCAAACTTCTTTCTGCTTTTTTGATAAGTTTTTCGATGATGTTTTCTCTCGGGCATACCCATATTATGTCACTATTTCTGCCTTTTTTCAACCTGGAAAATATGTTATATTAAAATTATGAGAGTTGTTACTAATCCTAAAAAAATTAAAAGCGTCTTAACCCGGGGAGTGGCTGAGGTTATTTCAAGGAAACATTTAGAAAGACGATTAAGGTCAGGAGAAAAATTAAGAATAAAATTTGGCGTTGACCCCACCGCTTCCATTTTGCATTTGGGGCATTCAGTTTCTTTACGGAAATTAAGGGAGTTTCAAGAATTAGGACACCAAATCGTTTTTTTAATTGGAGATTTTACGGCAATGATTGGTGACCCTTCGGCAAGGTTCGCTCTACGAAAACCCCTTACTGAAAAAGAAATAAAAAAGAATATGAGAAACTATATTCAACAGACTGCCAAAATTTTAGACATAAAAAAAATTGAAGTCCGCTACAATAGCGAATGGTACAAGAAAAAAGGAGTTGCTTTTTTGATAGAGCTAACCTCCCGCTTTACTTATGCTCGCCTGATTGAAAGAGATGAGTTTAAAAAAAGAATGGAGAGAGGGATAGATATTAGCATGTCAGAACTAATTTATCCTCTTTTACAAGGATATGATTCGGTTGAGCTCAAAGCAGATTTAGAAATTGGAGGAACTGACCAGAAATTTAATCTTTTAATGGGGCGAAGAGTTCAAAAAAAATATAATCAACTCCAGCAAGACATTCTAACTGTTCCTCTCTTGGTAGGGATAGATGGAGTAAGAAAAATGAGTAAATCTTATAACAATTATATTGCCCTTACTGAGCCATCTTTGGGTATGTATGGCAAAATTATGTCTATTCCAGATACAATGATCTGGCATTACTTTACTTTGTTAACCGGCCTCTCCTTAGAAGAAATCGATAAGATGAAAAAAGAGGTTAGCCAAATTATTTTGAATCCCAGAGATGCAAAAGCTAGATTGGCTAAAGAAATTGTTACTATTTATCATGGAAAAGAAGCAGTCAGAAAAGCTGAAGTGGAGTTTGGAAGAATTTTCAAAGAAAAAAAATTACCGAGAAAAATTGCCGAAGTCAAAATTAAAGAAAAAACTCTAAACATTCTTGATTTATTGGTTAAAACAAAATTAGCTCTATCAAAATCAGAGGCCAAAAGATTAATCTTGCAAAGAGGAGTGAAGATTGAGGGGAAAATTGAAACTGATTGGCAAAAGGTAGTTGAAATAAAAAAAGGCCAGGTCGTTCAGGTCGGGAAGAGAAAATTTCTCAAGTTAACCATTTAAAACCCCCAGTGAGTTTTCTGGGGGCTTTAATTTCTTACTCTACTTCTTCTGTTTCCTTTTCTTCGGTCTCTGGCTTTTCTTCTGGTGCTTCTGGCTCTTCACTAGTAATTGGAGTTAAAACTTTTTCTTCGTAAATCATAATTAAATTTGTTTATTTTCTATTTGATTGTCTCCGACCTTTTGCCATACCCCGAAGTATCCCTCAGGGTCTAAGGGTATTATATTTTGTTAAAAAAGCTTGTCAATCCCCGTTAGAAACCTGCCTTTACGCTAATTGTATTTTTAGTCACAAGACAATAATATTTTCGTATTATTTTAGCTTAAGGTTTGTGAAAAAATTTCAAAAATAAATTTTTTCACCAAAGGTTTCTAACGAGGCAAGCCCCTAAACCATTTCTATTTTAAACTTCTTTTTTTTCTGGAGCCAGACCCAAATTTCCACTGGTAATTTAACCTTCTCCTTTTTAAAGAAGTTCAAAATTTTTTTTCTTTGTCTGGCAAGATTAGGCAGGGTGGTCAACTGAATATACCTCATTTTTCGTCTTTTCAACGCCAGTAAGTCAATAATCCCGAAGATGTCGTTTTGTTTATAGCGAATCTTAGATGGATACCAGATTAACCAGCCCCGACTTATTAATTCTTGAATTGCTTTTTTTTTCGTCTCTATCTCTTTTGCCATATCATAATTTTAAATTACTATAAATTTCCTGAACAGCCTCGTTTTCATCTAAGGCTTCAAAAAGTTTTTGGCAGGCCTCTTTTTGCTTTTCATCTAATTTAATTTCCTCTTTTGCCACCCAATCCAAAGAACTGGAATCAATTTTAATCCCCTTTTCTTCTAAATTCTTCTTTACTTTTTCTAAATCCTCAATCTTTGTATAAACATCCAAAACATCATTGTGCCAATAAAGATCCAAGGCGCCAGCTTCAATAGATATCAATTCTAATTTTTCTTTATTTTTTAAATCTTCAATTTGCAATTTACAATCTACAACTAAGCAGCCCTTTCTCTCAAACATCCACTTCACCGCCCCTTCCCCAACTAACTTTCCATTATTCTGATTCAAAATCTGCTTTATTTCTCCTAA